>ERZ779894.1778-NODE-1778-length-20727-cov-4.117695_pt1 | contig 20727 bp, 20 predicted proteins | sample MGYA00511587_ERZ779894 | MGnify/ENA primary metagenome ERZ779894 (study PRJEB29588, sample SAMEA2160490) | human gut metagenome | biome: human gut; feature: human-associated habitat; material: faeces | place: Denmark | collected 2008/2010 ... | reverse complement strand
GGTATCGCCGCCATATTTCAACAGGCTGGTGTTAAAGCTGATGGACAGTGCACTTTCTGTAAACTGCATGATAAACGGCGCCAGTCCGAGCGCCAGGCATGGCAGGATAAATTTCTTCTGCGGGCGCAGGTTGCGGAGCCGTATCCGCAGGGTACTATGCGTTCCGGTCAGAAAACGCAGAATCCAGATACAGGAAATACCCTGTGAAAGGATGGTTGCAAGTGCTGCGCCGCGCACATCCAGATGCAGTCCGAAGATAAAGATCGGATCGAGGATGATGTTGCAGAGAGCGCCGATGGCAACGGTAATCATGCCGGTTTTGGCATAACCCTGTGCGTTAATAAAGGCATTGAGTCCGAGCGCCATCTGGACGAAGAAAGTGCCGCAGACGTAGATTTTCATGTAGTTCCAGGCGTAGAGAATCGTCTTCTCACTGGCGCCGAACATCAGGAGGATCGGGCGCCCAAAGCCAAGAAACAGGGCGGTCAGGACGAGCGAAATGACGGTCAGCATGAAGGTACAGTTGCCGAGTACCTTTTCAGCGGAATCCTTGTCGCCTTTTCCCATCAGGATCGACGCCTGCGGGGCACCGCCCATGGCGGCGAGTGCGGCAAAAGCGGAAATGCACATGATAATCGGCATTGTGACGCCGACGCCGGTCAGGGCGCTGGGACCGATGTCCGGGATATGGCCGATGTACATGCGGTCAACCATGTTATAGAGAACGTTGATGATCTGTGCGGCAATTGCCGGGAGCGCCAGTTTAAAAAGAAGCGACCCGATCGGCGCACTGCCGAGATCAGCTTCACGGGATGATGCTGCTCCTGAATGCGGGCGCGTATTTTCATCGTTGGAACGGTGAGCGGATTGTATGGACAAAGAGAGACCTCCTTTTCATTTACAGTAAAATATATTATTTGATTTTTTGCCTGATTGTTGGGACAAAGAGCCAGACCGTTTTTTATCCCAACGTGAATCATTGTAACATACCGTCAAAATGATGGCAATGAACAGAATTTCGTAATCGCTCCACATTGGCAATTGTGTGTTATAGTTTGCGCACTGTGTTTCAAATCTGCGATATTTATGCATAAGCATATTTGTAAGCCCCCTCTCATAGGTTAGGAGTAGCAGGCTGGGTGTCTGATGTGCATATTTGCATAATCGTGTGAATGTTGCAATTAACATAGCTGTCAGCAGCTGTGGCCCGGCGTGAAAATGTGCTGTCCACATTCTTTTGGGAAATGGAAAGGCGGGCAGCCGGATAGAGGCAGGAGGGGGAAGTTGTGAACGAGAGAACAACCGAGGTGCTGGAACAGTATGAACTGGAAGTGCAGTCGAAGCGCCGTGGAAGAGGCGCATGGATCTGCGAGACGAGTCAGGGGTTAAAACTCCTCCGGGAATATAAGGGGACCGTCAAACGTCTTGAATTTGAAGAACAAATCATGAATGTTCTGCAAAATCAGAAAACATGCCGGACCGATCAGTATATGCGGAACCGGGAGGGCGAGCTTTTGTCGGTGGCGGAGGATGGAACGCGGTGTGTTGTGAAGGAATGGTTTTCCGGGCGTGAGTGCAGTGTGCAGAGCGAGGCGGAGGTAGTCCGGGCGGTCGGGCAGATCGCGAAGCTGCACCGGACACTGCGCGGCATTGCGATCGATGAGTCGTGGAATCTGGGGTCAATTCTCACGCGTCCGGCGGTGGCGGAGATGGAGCGCCACAACCGGGAACTTGTTCGTACGCGGAATTATATCCGGAAAAAACGGCGTAAATCGGATTTTGAGAGGGCAGTCAGCGGAAGCTTTGCCATCTTTTATGAGCAGGCGCAGGAAGCAGCAGGCGGGCTGAAAGCGCAGATCGAGCAGGAAGGCGAGCCGGAAAACTATTTGTGTCACGGGGATCTGAACCAGCATCATATTTTATTGGCAGAAGAAAATGAGATGGCGGTGATTGAATTTAATCGGATGCACCGGGGTGTCCAGGTCGAAGACCTGTATCATTTTACGCGCAAAATATTGGAAAAGCATGGCTGGGATTTGCGTCTGGGGATGCGGCTGCTGGAGACGTATGATCGTATTCTGCCGTTGAATGCACAGGAGCGGACATACCTCTATTACCTGTTTTTATATCCGGAAAAATACTGGAAACAGTTAAATTTTTATTATAATGCAGGCAAGGCGTGGATTCCAGTCCGCAGCATTGAAAAACTGCAGAAGCTGGAAGAACAGCAGACAGCACGGAACCTCTTTCTTGAGGCAATCCGATAAGAAATGTTGATTTACATATGCATATAAATTCTTTGGTTAAGCGTATTCGATACATCATGGAGAAACTTTGAAAAGAGAAAAAATAAAGACAAAGAATAGTAACCGAAATTCTCTTTATTTTTCAGAATAATTATACTATAATGGAGAAAAAGAAAGTCATCCTAGAAGAAAGCAGGGGGTAAGTGAATCATGAAGGATTACATGACGATTTACAAAGAATGGCTGGAAAATCCATACTTTGACGAGGCAACGAAAGAGGAATTGCGCGCCATTGAGGGCGATGAAAATGAGATTAAAGAGCGTTTCTATATGGATTTGGAGTTTGGTACGGCAGGACTGCGCGGCATCATCGGTGCAGGTATTAACCGGATGAATATCTACACCGTCCGCCGTGCGACCCAGGGACTGGCAAATTACATCATCAAGCAGGGCGGCGCGGCAAAAGGCGTGGCGATCGCATTTGACTCCCGTCATATGTCCCCCGAATTTGCCCAGATTGCTGGTCTGGTACTGGCAGGCAACGGCATCCGTGCTTATGTATACCCTTCTCTGCGTCCTACACCCATGCTGAGCTTTGCTGTACGGGAACTGGGCTGCACAGCTGGTATCGTTATCACAGCCAGCCATAACCCCCCCGAATACAACGGTTACAAAGTTTACTGGGCAGACGGCGCACAGGTTGTTGCACCCAGAGATAAAGACATCATCGCAGAAGTAAACGCAGTGGCAAGCTTCGGCGAAATCAAAGAAATGGCCATGGACGAAGCACAGGCAAAAGGTCTGTTCCAGTATATTTCCGAAGATGTGGACAACGCTTTTGACGCCAACGTACTGGCACAGCGTCAGGCGCCTGAAATCATCGAAGAAATGGCAGACGACCTGAAAATCGTTTATACACCTATCCACGGCTCCGGTAACCTGCCCGTCCGCAGAGCGCTGGAAAAAGCAGGCTTCCATCAGGTATATGTGGTAAAAGAACAGGAAATGCCCGACTCCGATTTCACAACTGTTGGTTATCCCAACCCCGAAGACCCTAAGGTATTCGTGCTGGCACAGAAACTGGCAGAAGAAAAAGGCGCAGACATCATCGTGGGCACTGACCCTGACTGTGACCGTGTAGGCGCAATGGTACGCAATGATAAAGGCGAATATGTAGTGCTCACAGGTAACATGACCGGCGCACTGCTGACAGAATACATCCTGTCCCAGAAGAAAGCAAAAGGCACACTGCCCGCAAACGGCGCAGTCATCAAAACCATCGTAAGTACAGAAATGATTCGCCCCATGTGCGAAGCTTACGGCGTGGAACTGATGGACGTGCTGACAGGCTTCAAATTCATCGGTGAAAAAATCAAAGGCTTTGAAGAAACCGGCAGCCATTCCTATATCTTCGGTTTTGAAGAAAGCTACGGCTGTCTGGCAGGCACATATGCCAGAGATAAAGACGCCGTTGTGGCAACACTGCTCATCTGCGAAATGGCAGCTTACTACAAGAAACAGGGTATGACACTGTATGACGGCCTCATGGCACTGTATGCAAAATACGGCTACTTCCGTGAAGGCGTAAAATCCCTGACCATGAAAGGTCTGGACGGCGTAGAAAAAATCCAGAAAATCATGGCTTCCTTCCGTGCAGAAACTCCCGCGGCATTTGCAGGCGTTGCCGTAGAATGGGCAAAAGACTATAAGACACAGGTATTCAAAAACCTGAAAACAGGGGAAGAAACCGCAAGTCCTCTGCCTGTTTCCGACGTAGTTTACTACACACTGGCAGACGGTTCCTGGATTTGTGTACGTCCTTCCGGCACAGAACCTAAACTGAAATTCTATATCGGCGTAAAAGGCGATTCCCTGGCAGACGCGCAGGCGAAAATCGACGCTCTGGAAGCAGATATTGACGCAAAAGTAGCGGCAGTTTAATCAAGAAATGAAAACAGGCTCTTAAAAAGAGCCTGTTTTTTTGTAGGAGGGGAAGCGATGGCTGATTTTGTGAATCTCACAGCGGAAAATCTGGAAACAGAGCATCTTTGCTGCATCATCCGCACCAAAACAAAGCATCCCGGCGTGGAAGCGAAACGGAGCTGGCTGGCAGAACGGCTAAAAGAGGGGCATGTCTTTCGAAAATTGGATGTGAAAGGAACGGTATTTATAGAATATGCTCCTTTGGAGAAGGCATGGGTGCCTGTGGAAGGGGAGAATTATCTGTATCTCTATTGCCTGTGGGTGCTGGGAGAATATCGCGGCAAAGGGTATGCCAAAGAACTGCTGGAATATGCCATCAACGACGCCAAGGCAAAAGGAAAATCCGGCATCTGCATGTTAGGGGCAAAGAAGCAGAAAGCATGGCTTTCTGACCAAGATTTTGCTAAGAAATATGGCTTTGTGTCTGTGGATACCACAGAAAGCGGCTATGAACTGCTGGCGCTTTCCTTTGACGGAACTTATCCCCATTTTGCGACCCAGGCAAAGGCGGAGAAAATGGAAAGTCAGGATTTGACCATCTATTATGATATGCAGTGTCCTTTTGTCTGTCAGACGGTGGAGAAACTGCAGGAATATTGCGATGAAAACCAGATTCAAGCAGACTTTGTGGAAGTGGATACTTTGGAAAAGGCGAAACATCTGCCTTGTGTGTTCCAGAACTGGGCAGTGTTTTACAAAGGCAAATTTGAAACGGTGAATCTGCTGGATGTGAAGGCGTTGCAGAAGCTATTGAAATAAAGACAAAAAAGAAATTCTGTTAGGAATTTCTTTATCAAAAACAAAAAGCCGAAATCCTTGGGCAAAGGGGTTTCGGCTTTTTTTATAGCTATGTAGTTTTTATGGGCTAATCCGATAATGCCCCACAATATTATGGCGTTTTTCCAGAATATCCTGTTCATATGCGGACTGGAAAGGGTCGTTGTGGTGGATAACATAGGGAATCCCCTTATCGTTGCGCTGGTCAGACACCATGCCGATATGGTTGGAAAATAGCACAATGTCGCCGCCCTGCCATTGGTCGATTTGGGAAATGTCCGTTGTTAGAGGGATGGCGGTATGGGCAAAGTATACTTTCAGATTGCGGACACGGCGAAAGTCAATGTTGGGATTGGGTTCCTCAATGTCGTAATCTTCCGGATGGGCGGCAATGTCCTCCGCCACCAGTTCTTTCAGGTCATAGCCTGCGGATAACATGGCATTGGCAATGACGTCAGTGCAGACACCATAGCCGTCGTCGGGATAGCCCGTTTCGTAATACTTGCTTTTGTACCGGGGCTGGGTGGCGATGTAAGTACGTGCCCCCTGCAAAAGGTCTGTCTGGTCGTCTAGCCCATCCCCGTCTTTGTCCGTCTGGCTGTGAAAATCGGGAATCTGAAAATCCGCGTTTGTTTTGGCGTTTACGGGGGCACTGCTGGTGCCGAAAAAGTAAAAACGGCAGAAGAACAGGACGCAAGCCAAAACCACAGCCAGTATCAGCAGGAAGATGGTTCTTTTTCTCATGGAATCCCTCCTGAATGGAAAAACTGCCCGGGGTGAGAGCTGTTTTGGTTCCCCGAGCAGTTATTTGATAAAAGCTAAAGAGTTGTAAAACTTGTAAAACCTTAATGACAAAACAGTTACATCTGGAATCCGCAGTCGGAATTTATTTCCGACGAGGACAAACAGAGAGTTTCAAGGCATTTATGCCGATGGAACGAACTGTTTTACATCTGTCATTTCGTCAAAAGCTTGAATGAAATGAGCTTTTGACGATAGTTTTACCGATATGCTTTCTTGTAAATTGCCAGACAGTCCTCAAAAGGCATGTCCGCAGGGTCTACCTGGAACAGACCGCCCATGGTGTCATAAGCCATTTTGGTGTACATTTCCAAATCTTCTTCTTTGATGCCGTAATCGGACATTTTCAGGTCGTCCACATGGCAGGCAACTTTCAGATCGTGGAGAGCATCTACGAAATCCATAGGTTTTGTAGCGTCTGTTTTGCCCAGCGCTTTTGCCATGGCGATCATGCGGTCGTCAACCACACCACGTTCCGCCCAGTAGGTGTAGTATGCTTCGCAAAGCATAATCAGACCAGCGCCATGTTCCAGTTTGGGATTTTTGCCGCTGAGAGGATGTTCCATGGCGTGTTCGGAAGTACATCCGCCGATGCTTTCGCTCATGCCGGAAAGAGTGTTTGCCAGCGCCACATCTTCTCTTGCTTCCTTGTCGCTGCCGTCGTTCACTGCTTTGGCAAGGCTTTTGCCGATGAGCTCGATGGCTTTGAGAGCATAAAGGTCGTTGATGGGATTGGTGTAGCGGTTGATATAGCCTTCTGTGCTGTGGAACAGGGCGTCAAATCCTTGATAAGCTGTGAGTTTTTCCGGTACACTCATCATCAGGTCAGGGTCAACGATGGACAGCACGGGGAATGTGCCGTCATAACCGAAACCGATTTTTTCGCCTTCGGGATTGGTGATAACAGCCCAAGGGTCTGCTTCTGTACCTGTGCCTGCTGTGGTGGTGATGGCTACGATAGGCAGAGGCGTTACAGGAACAGCTTTGCCGCCGCCAGTACCGCCGGAAACATAGTCCCAGAACTGGCCTTCGTTTGTTGCCATAACGGCAATGGCTTTTGCGGAGTCAATGATGGAGCCGCCGCCCAGACCGATGACGAAGTCACAGCCTTCTGCTTTTGCCAGCGCTGCCCCTTCCATAACATGATGTTCTGTGGGGTTGGGCTGGATTTTGTCGAAAATCACATGGGCTACGCCTGCTTTGTCCAGCTGTTCTTCCAGACGTGCCAGATAGCCGTATTTCCGCACGGAAGTACCGCAGGAAATCACGATGAGGGCTTTTTTGCCGGGCAGTTTCTGTTTATGGAGTCTGTCCAGCTGACCGCTGCCGAACAGCACCCGGGAAGGGATATAATATTGAAATTTCATAAGTATTTGCCTCCTTTCAATTCTGACAAAAGTATACCACAGACGGACAGAAAAGAAAATCCGTGGGCATGGTTTTTCCCAGAAAAAATCGTACAAAATCCGCCTGTTTTGGTATACTGAAAAAAAGATGTAACCTTTTGGCAGTGAAATCGTTTATAAAGTAAAAGGGCAGGAAAGGAGGGGGCTATGGAATCTGACGTATTGCGGGAATTGTACGAAAAATATCACCAGAAAGCGTATCTGTATGTCCTCTCTTTGTGCCGGGACAGGGAAACGGCAGAGGACATTGTCAGTGAGGGCTTTGAGAAGGCTTTCCTGACGGTGGAGGGCTGCCCGGAAGGGTTTTTCTGGTGGCTCTTGCGGGTATGCAGGAATCTCTGGCTGGATACGCTGCGGAAACAGAAGCGGCAGGGGGGAGAAATGCCCGCGGAAATCCCTGTGCCCGAGGATGCCCTTTCCGGTGTGCTGCAAAAAGAGGAAAACCGGCGGCTTTATACGGCTATGAACCGCCTTTCTCCGGCAGACCGGGAGCTTTTGATCTGGCATTATTTCGGGGGACTGTCCATCAGGCAGATGGCAGGACTCAGAGGCATTTCGGAAACGGCTGTGAAAACGGCACTGTTTCGTGCCAGAGCCAGACTGAAACAGAAATTAGGAGGTGAAAAGCCATGACATTTCGGGAACTTTTGGAGAAATACAAAAATCAGACCGCAACGCCGGAAGAGAGAAAACAGGTGGAGGCGGAACTGGAAAAATACAATGCCCTGACGGAATATCTACTGGAACAGGATGTGGACATGGAAGGAGAAGATTTGGCTGGCCAGCAGGAGGAACTGCAAAAGATCGACCGCTCCATGAAAAAACGGGGACGGCGCATCATTGCCATTGCGGTGGTCATTGCCTGCGTGGTCATGGGAGCGCTGACGGCGTTTCAGCCTGTCATTAGTAAGATTATTTGGTATGATCCCACGGAACGGGATTTTCAGCAGTTTGCTTATGATATAGACTGCCACATGGCGGTTTTGACAGAATTGACCATGCCGGAAGTGCAGATGGAATCTGTTCTTCCTACGGAACAGGGATGGGGCAAATACGACTTGCAGGTACAGCAGCGAGATTGGTTTACAGGGGAATATACTTGGCTGAATGGTACGGCAACCAGAGGAAAAATCGAACTCAATCACAATGCGTACAAGTATAGCAGTATGAATGTTTTTTCCAGAGGAACTAAGCCTTTTGTGGATGTGGATGGAGAGCACAGTGTCATTACGCCATCTGCGGAGGCAAAAGCGGCATTGGCAGACTTGCCGGAATATATGCAAATGGAAGCCTATGTTTCTTTGGGGAAAGACTGGACCATGGAAGAACTGGAGAACTTCGCGGCACAGCAGGAGGGGTATCTGGGCTGGGTCGGTGTACGGATTTCTCCAGAGGATCAGCAGCTTTTTCCTTTGATGGGATTTGATGCCAGTGACAGTGGGTATGTTTTCGATAACGTGGATGAAGCCTATCCTTTTTATGAATTGTCCATGCATGAGGATGTGCCTCTGGCAGAGGCGTGGGAGAAGCATTTCCTTGCCCTGCTCCAGTACAGTATCGACCATGCAGATTTTTACGCAAGGTTAAATCAGTCTAACAACCATGGCAGCACTTGTCAGATGGTGCAGGAATATGTAACGGAAAACGGTGTAAAAACCTATGGATTCCTGTATTACGGCACACCGGCAGAAATGAGAAAACTGCTGGAAAATGAAGATGTGGAAGGAATTTATGTGACAGATTACCAGCTGCGGGTACCGGGGTTGTAAGGAAAAGAAATCTTGCGGAATGAATAGAATCGTGATAAAATAACCATAAGAAAAAGGATTGCCGCTTTTCCCGAGGCGGTCTGTCCTGAAAATAGGTTTGTGACCGTCTAACTTGCAGGTTAGGCGGTCAGTTTTTTATCGGTCCCGAAATAGGGCGACAATGGCTACGAGCAATCCGATTTGAATCAAGTCGGAATATGTAACATACATAGCATCACCCCCTTTGACAGAGAGTGACAAACCGCCAAGCAGCAATCCATAGGGATATTTTAGCAAAAAACGGTATGTTCTGCAATGAATAATGACAACATAAAAAGGCGTATTTCCTTTGGAAATACGCCTTTCTTACGTTCTAATTCAAATCACACATTGAAGCGGAACAGAACCACGTCGCCGTCTTTGACAACATATTCTTTGCCTTCGGAGCGAACCAGACCCTGTTCTTTTGCGGCATTGTAAGAGCCCAGACGCATCAGGTCGTCATAAGCCACAACTTCCGCACGGATGAAGCCACGTTCGAAGTCACTATGGATTTTACCAGCAGCCTGAGGTGCTTTGGTGCCTTTTGTGATTGTCCATGCACGGCTTTCCTGAGGGCCTGCTGTCAGGTAGCTGATGAGCCCCAGCAGTTTATAGCTGGCTGCAATCAGACGGTCCAGACCGCTGCCGTCTACGCCCAGATCTGCCAGAAATTCTTTTTTGTCTGCTTCGTCCAGATCAGAGATTTCTTCTTCGATTTTTGCGCATAATACGAATACTTCGCTGCCTTCTTTGGCTGCGTATTCTCTTACACGCTGTACAAATTCATTGCTTGCGCCGTCGTCAGCCAGATCGTCTTCGGCTACGTTTGCAGCGTACAGCACAGGTTTTGCGGTCAGCAGTGTCAGGCTGTCCACGAAAGCTTTTTCTTCCGGTGTGTCAAATTCCACCGCACGAGCGGAAATGCCCTGTTCCAGTGCGTCTTTCAGTTTCTGGAGCACGTCCACTTCTTTCTGGAGGGACTTGTCTGCTTTTGCCATTTTGCCTGTTTTTGCAATACGGCGTTCCAGAATTTCCAGATCGGAGAATACCAGTTCCAGATTGATGGTTTCGATGTCGCGGATGGGGTCGATGGAGCCGTCCACATGTACCACGTTGGTATCTTCGAAGCAGCGTACCACGTGTACAATGGCGTCTACTTCACGGATGTGGGACAGGAATTTGTTGCCCAGACCTTCGCCTTTGCTGGCACCACGCACCAGACCGGCAATGTCAACGAATTCGATGACAGCAGGTGTGGTTTTTGCGGAGTTATACATTTCTGTCAGTTTTGTCAGTCTTTCGTCAGGCACAGTTACGATGCCCACGTTGGGGTCGATGGTACAGAAGGGATAGTTTGCCGCTTCTGCTTTCCCCAGAGTCATAGAGTTGAATAAGGTGCTTTTGCCCACGTTGGGCAGACCTACGATACCCAGTTTCATTTCATTTCTTCCTTTCCAAACGGTTTGCGTGTTCACTGTTAAACATTATAGCCAAAAGCGGTGAAAATGGCAAGGAATACCTTGCTTTGAGCGGAAAAAAGCCCCTTTGACAAAGTCAAAAGGGCATGGGGTTCATTTTTTTCTGCCTTTGAACAGGATCATCAGAAACAGCAGAGCGCCAAGGGCTGCGGTGAGGATAGCATATCCTCTGGCTTCTTCTCTGGTTACATACATGCCTTCTGCCGGTGTTTCTTCCAGCTGACGCATGGCTACACGATAATGTCTTCTGCGTTCTCTTTCCATAAAAATCCCTCCTTGCGGATGTATTGGCTTTTTTCTTTATTGTAGCACAAAAGCGCGGCGGTATACAGTTTTTTTGCGGAAAAAACAGCTGGATTTTCCATGGCGAGAAAGCAGTTTTCCGGGGCATGATAAAAGAGAAATGGGGGTGGAAATTTGAAAAAATATGTTGTTTTTCTGCTTCTTTTCCTCCTTTGCGGCTGTGCGGGGCAGCAGACAGCCACCAGTCTGGCGGCAGTGACGGAAAATCCCAAAGAACGTGCCCAGCAGATACAAAAAGCATTGATGGAAGTTCCCGGTGTCACGGACAGTGCTGTGGTGGTGGCAGGGCATACGGCCATCATTGGGCTTCGCACGGAAGAGAAAGGCACGGCTTTGGGGCGGCTCATGCAGGAGGCGGAAACGGCCGCCAGAGGTGCTGACAAGCATTTGCAGATGGTTTCTGTGACGGCAAACGAAGCCATTGTAGACCGTATGGAGCAGACAGCAGAGGAAGGGGCATAGGAAAAGGGGGAACTTCCAGCCCCCTTTTTTCGTATGATACAACAGGGCGTATTTCCAGAAATTGCAATGAAATCTTAAAGAAGCGGGTCTATGCAACCACCGGAAAATATGGTAAACTAAACCATAAGATACCATTGGAATATCATTTTTTTGACAAAATATACAATCCCAAAGGAGGTACATACAACATGAAACGCAAAATGGCAATGGCATTGGCTGCTGTTCTGGTAGCAGGCAGTCTGCCTGTGACAGTATCCGCTGCCACATTTAGTGATATTAATGAAGTGTCCTGGGCATCTTCCACCATCCAGGCTGTATCCGACAAAGGTCTTATCAACGGCTATGAAGACGGCACTTTCCGTGCGAAAAATAACGTTACCTACAGCGAAGCCATGGTGATGATTTACAACCTCATGGACAAAACAGGCAATCTGAAGGCAAGCGCAACAAATACCTTGTCCATTTATCAGACTGTGCTCAATACATACAAAATCCCTACATGGAGCCAGTCCACAGTGGCTTATGGTCTGTCTGCACAGATTTTGATGGCAGCTGATTTGCCCAAGTTCACTACAAACGGCGTTTCCAATCCTGCAACCCGTCAGGATGTGGCTGTGATGTTTGGCCGTGCACTGTCTGAAAAATATGACATTTACGCTGGTACTGGCGTCAACTACAACGACTCCTGGCGTATTTCCGACGAAGCGATGCCTTATGTGGATCTGCTGACCAGACTGGGCATTGTTTCCGGTGATGATAACGGCAATTTCAATCCTACTGCAAACATCACCCGTGCAGAAATGGCAGTTATCATGAACAAGACTTATGACCTGCTGACAAACGAACTGGCAAATACCGGTGAAATCACAGAAATTGTCAACCATGACGGCAATTACTACGACATCGACGTGAAGATGGACAACGGCGAACGGAACAAACTGTCCATTTCCGATGACAATATCAGCATTTACAACAAAGACGGCAGCAGAGAAATGCCCATCAGCAGCCTGACCAAAGGTGACAGAGTCAGTCTGGTATTTGATGGTCTGGTTATCACAAAGATTTACCTGCTGGACGAAGAAGCATCCGCACAGGAAAAATATGACGCTGTTGGCTACATCTATTCCCTGAAAGACGGCTATCTGAATCTGGAAAGCGAAAACACAGGTGAAACCACAAAATATAAAATCGATACAGACTGCGTTTACTATCTGGATGGCAAAAAGACCACAGAAAGTGCTATCAAGGATGTTATCGATGATAACTCCGACAAGTATGTATATGCTGGCCTGAATACAGAAACAAAGAATGAAAAAGTAGACGGCGAACGTCAGGATGTACTGTATGCAAAGGCTGTTTATGTAACAGTAAAAGATGAATACACCCAGACAGGGGAAGTAACAGACTTCACCAGCACCACCGTATACTACAAAGCTTCCGGCAGCAACGCAAGAAAGACTGTAGACTTTGCTTCCGATTGTGAATTCTACATTGGTGATGAAAAATCCACAGCGAAAAAACTGGAAGAGATGGCAGAAAGCGGCACTGTTTATGTAAAAGTAACCGTAAACAGCAAGGGCAAAGCTACCAAAGTCATCATGACAGAAGATAAATTCACAGATAATACAGCATCTTCCACTTACACAGTGAAAGGCTTCAATAAAGACCGTATCATTGTTTCCAGAGGCGGCACATCCACCACTTATGAATTTGGCTCCACCAGTGACATCACTTACTATATCTGGGAAAAAGGCGCTACAAAATGGAATGAAGTTTCCTTCAAAGGTGCAGAGTCTTTCTATGATGGCGACGATGATAAAGACGATTACGACACCATGTATGCCCGCATGAATTTCGATAAATCCGGCAAGATCACAGCAATTTATATGGTAAAAGATAACGAAAGAGAGAATGCGTTTGGCGAAGCAGAAGCTACTGAAAAGAAAGGTACTGTGGAATATATCAAGGACGGCAAGCTGAAATTCAAGACTTCTTCCACAGAATATACACTTCTGAATAAGTACAATGTCGACCCTAAAGATGAAGATACAGATAATGAAAATCTGTATGGCGAGGATGCAGATGGATCGATGAAAAAATATCCTCTGGTCATCGGCGGTGCCCAGACCAGCTCTTTGACAGTGCTGACCCGTATGGCAAATTGTGATGATGTGACTCTGTATGCAGAAGTAAGAGCCAATGCAAACAATGAAATCACAAGAATCGACGCCAGACTGACAGCAGCAGAAGGCAAACTGGTTGAATATGACAAAGGCAAAAAAGAATTCACACTGGAAACTTCTGACGGTTCCCAGTTCAAGCTCTATGCCATTAGCAATCCTAAAACAGACAGTGACGATTACGATGCAGAAGATCTGGAAACAACCGGCTATCGTGGTTCTTCCGTAGAACTGGAATTCAACAACGACGGTGAAATCTCCAAGATTATCGTAACCGACAGCAGCTACAACAGCGGTACAAAACGCGTGAAAGGCACAGCTTCTGTTGATGGCAGCAAGATCGAAATCGACGGCAAATCCTACAGCTGGGATTCCAAGACATATATCACCAGCAGCAGCTTTGCTTACAGCAGCAAGGATATGTTTGAAAGAATGCTGAAAGACGATGATGTCGAAGTTTATGTAGAAGCGACCATCAGCGATAAGGATAAAGTGGAACGCATCAATGCTACAGTAAAATCTGCAAAAGGCGAATTTGTAGAATATGACAACGGCAGCGTAACCATTGAAACCGACACCAGATCTTGGGTATTTAACACCGTTTCCAAGACCACACTGCTGAAGAACTGCGGCGTGGATGACGAAAAAGAATTTGAAAAGAAAGAAGGCAAGAGCGTTACACTGGAATTCAACAGTGACGGTCTGGTAGAAGAATTTTAAGAAGTAATCAAGAAACGGCATTCCTCTTGCGTGAGGGATGCCGCTTTTTTAACGCCGGAAAAAGGAAAAGGGAACAGCCGAAGCTGCTCCCCTTTCGATTATCCTAGGATAATCGCTTAATAAGGTTTTTGATGCCGCGCCCTTTCATGCAGAAGGAATGGGGGTGCCGCAAAGCGGCTTCTACATAATCAGACGGATTCCAAATCAGTCAGGATTTCGACAAATGCACACAAAAAAACAGCCGCAGATGCTGCCTTCCCATATGCAAAGGCGCCGTCTTCCCGCCTGCTTCAGAAACAAAAACCGTATTAACGAAAAAGTTCATGCCCTATTATAGACAAAAATCGACGCATTGTCAAATGGAAGAAATGGGTATTGATAAAATCCCCGTTTTGCCTGTATAATAAAATGATATGAACGACGATAACACAGAATAGGAGAGATGTTTGATGCGATATGAAGGAACCGTTTACAGACCGCCCAGTGAGGCGGGCAGCCTGATCATTCAGCTGACCATTGGCTGTGCCAGAAACACCTGCACATTCTGCAACATGTATAAGGATAAGAAATTCCGTATCCGTCCTCTGGAAGAAGTGGCGGAAGATCTGGAAATGGCCAGAAAATATTACAGCCATATCAAAGTGCGCCGTATCTTTTTGGCAGATGGCGATGCTCTCATTGTAAAAACACAGGATTTGTTATATATTCTGGACAAATGCCATGAATACTTCCCCGAAGTGGAACGTATTTCCGTTTACGGTGCGCCCAAGGATATTTTGGGCAAAACACCGGAAGAACTGAAACAGCTCAAAGACGCTGGTCTGGACATGGTTTACATGGGTCTGGAAAGCGGCGACGACGACGTGCTGAAAGAAGTGAAAAAAGGCGTTACTTCCGAAGAAATGATTGCTGCCGGCATCAAAGTCAGAGAAGCTGGCATGATTCTGTCCATGACTGTTATTTCAGGTCTGGGCGGCAAAAAACGCTGGAGAGAACACGCACTGAACAGTGCTCGTGTCATTTCCGCCATCAAACCGGAATATGTGGGCTTTTTGACACTGATGGTAGAACCTGGCACAGAACTGTATGACCAGTACAACAGAGGCGAAGTGGAACTCTTAGACCCTCACGAAGTATTGGACGAAACAGAACTGTTCATCCGCAGTGTAGACGCGGAAGGCACCATGTTCCGTGCAAACCACGCTTCCAACTATATCGCTTTGGGCGGCACCCTCAATGGCGAACGGGACAAAATTCTGGCGCAGATTGAAGAAAGCCGCAGAAGAAGCAAATTCCGCCCGGATATTTTCCGCGGTATTTAAGAGTAAGGTTGTAAGGGGTCTTTTGTAATGGAATGGCTGGGTTTTGCCACACTCATAACTGCATATGGCTGCATCTTCACGGCAGTGGTGACGGGGCGGAAAGGCTGGGTTTTGCTCATGGGCTGGCTCATTCCCATATTGGCCCTGACCATCACTTATGAAACGGGTATGCAGATCAACGGGCTCATGGTACTGATTTGTTTCGTCATGTTCCTCATTTGCAGGCTGGGCATGGTGGATGTGAAAATGTGGAACATCCGCCAGCGGAAAAAGCATAACATACTGTTTGGCATTTTGTATATCGGTGTGTTTATCCTGCTGTTTTACTCCGTTGCCCAAGCCCAGATTCAGGGATATATGCTGAACCTTCAGGGCTGGGGCAGTCAGAAACTGCCTATCTGGCGCATGGGGCTCAGCACACTGCCGCTGCTCTGGCTTAATGTGATTTATACCCGTATGGTGTATACTGCCATTGACCGTCTGAGAAGAAAACGACAGGAATTGAAACTGCTGTCCTGCCGCTGTTTCATCGCCAATGAACAGGGCACGGAAAAAGGGCTGAATCAGGGATACTTTTTGGAAGGCATCCAAAACGGTGTTACCTATCACTTCCGCCTGACCCGTCGGTCTTATCTCATGCTGCGAAAGGAAACAAAGCTTCGTCTGCAAACGGAAACGGGGCTCTTCGGCGGCATTTATGTGACGGACATCGGACACCCGGAATGGCTGAAACGCGCCAGACGTGTGGAACGGCGAGATGCCAAAATCGGTATGGTGGTATTTGTAGTTGTGATGATTTTCAGTATCTGGTTATACTGGATTCGATAAGCAAAAGTCGAAAATATCTTGAGAAAATCAGGATGTTTTCGGCTTTTTTTATTTGCCCTGTTCTTTTGGGGGACGAGGATGCATAGGCTGTTACGGAGAGGAAGTGGCGCAGTATGGTGAAAAAAGTTTTGGGGGTACTGGTGGGCTATGTGCTGCTGGCAGTCATTGTCATTCCGTTGCTGGTGACGGCCATTTTCGGGGGATTTCGCACAGAAGCGGTGACAGAGGCGAAAAATCTCTTTGGGCCAGCGGACTACCTGCAAATCTTACGCCCTGAGCATACAGAACTGGAGGAATATGTGCAGGGGGTGGTGTCGGCGGAAATGCCTGCCCTCTTTCCCATGGAAGCTCTGAAAGCACAGGCAGTGGCGGCAAGGACGTATCAGGTGCGGAAAATGGAGGAAGCAGGCAGTGATGCTGTCCTTTATGACGTGGGACAAGCCTATGCGGATACGGCCGCCCAGAAAGAAAAATGGGGGGAGCATTATGAAGAATATGCCGCCAGAGTTTCACAGGCTGTGGAGGAAACGGCAGGAGAAATCATGATCTATGAAGGAGAGCCCATTTTAGCGGTGTTCCATGCCCAAAGCGCAGGCAAAACGGAGGATTCGGAAAACGTCTGGGTGCAGGAAATCCCCTATTTGCGGAGTGTGGACAGCAGCGGTGACCTGTCTGCACCAGACAATACCGTCACCGAAACCCTTTCAGCACAGACCGTATGGGAGAAACTTTCCGCGTTGGGAGATTTGGGCGTATCGGCGGCGGAACTGGATTTTTCCGGCATCCAGCGCAGTGAAGCGGGCTATATCCAGCAGATACAGGCAGGCAATCTGACGCTGACAGGCTTAGAAGTGCGGACGGCTTTGGGGCTGCGAAGTGCGGATTTTACTGTTCAGCGACAGGGGGACGATTTTGTGTTCACCACCAAGGGGTATGGCCATGGGGCAGGCATGAGCCAGTATGGCGCAAAGGCACTGGCGGAAGAAGGCATGGATTACCGCCAAATCCTCAGCCATTATTACACAGGCATTTCTTTTGAAAAAACTGCATAAAACAGGGCAAGGCTGGTCAAAATAGCCTTGGAGGTGTTGGCAGAATGAAAAAGAAAAAGGAAAGCAAAATGGCGGCAGTGCTGGTGTCCATGGGGTTATGCGTGGTGGCCTTGGGGGCAGGCATGACTTACTACACATGGAGCAATGTGAAGGAGCCTCTGACGGCGGAGGAAAGCCCTGCTTCTCCCGTTACGGTGGCAAAAAGCCCCACACTGGACACAGCCAAAGCCCAGAGAGAACAAATGAGCAACGACGATGGTGAGGCACCTGACCCGGAAACCGCGCAGGAAGCCAAAACAACAGAAACCCAAACAACATCTGAGAAGAAAACAACAGAAAAGACTACAGAAAAAGCACAGCAGACGGTGACTTACGCCTATCCTGTCACCGGGGAAACGGTGATGCCCTATAGCGTGGACAAGGCAGTCTATGACCCCACTCTTGACCAGTACCGCACCAATGATACCCTTTGTATTGCGGCGGAAGCTGGCACAGAAGTGAAAGCGGCGGCAGACGGCACTGTGGCAGAAATCAAAGAGGATGAGGAAAGCGGCAGAACCCTTGTTTTGGAACATGCAGACGGTACGCGGACTACATACGGTCCGCTGGCGGCAGACGGTATGGCGAAAAAAGGCGATACCGTGAAGCAAGGTCAGACCGTAGGCAAACTGGATCAGCCTACCAAATATCAGGCGGCACTGGGCAGCCATCTGGTATTTGCCATGGAGGTAAACGGGGAACGGGTTGACCCCACGAAAAAACTGGAGAAATAAAACAACAAAAGAGGAAAATTCCAAAACAGGCGCCTCTTAAGAAAACATTGTTTTCTGGATTTCTTAAGGGGCTGGATGGCTTCGGAAGAAAACATTCCAGATAAAATTCAGGTGAAATCTTGGTGAAAATTGAGAGAGCTGGGGGACTTGCATGGCAAGGATTCCGGCTTTCTTTGTTTTCTTGTGAAGAAATCTCCCTTTTGTCTTGTGGGGAAAAGACCGTCCCGCTTGTGCAATTTTGCCAGAGAAAACCACCAGAGGAAAAAATGGGCAGTTGTTTTCTGTGGTTTTTGGGGCAAAAGTCCCGTTGTGCGTTGTGGTTTTTCAGTTTTTTTGCAAAAAAACCTTTACGAATTTTCGGAAAGGGGATACAATGGGACAAAAGGGGAATTTTTGATTTCCCGGATAGGGGGTTAAGGTATGGAACGATTTTCTATTATAAAAGGAGATATTGTGAAAGCCAAAACGGATGCCATTGTCAATGCGGCGAATACATCCCTTCTGGGAGGCGGCGGCGTGGACGGCGCCATTCATCGGGCGGCAGGCAGAGAACTGCTGGAAGAATGCGAAACCCTTGGCGGCTGCAAAACCGGTGAAGCCAAAATTACCCGTGGTTATAAGCTGAAAGCAAAGTATGTCATTCATACACCCGGTCCCATCTGGCGCGGAGGCAAATGGGACGAAGAAGAACTGCTGGCAAACTGCTACCGCAATTCTCTGGCGCTGGCAAAGGAAAATGGTATCAAGACCATTGCCTTTCCATCCATCAGCACCGGCGTGTATCGTTTCCCTGTGCATCTGGCGGCAGAAATCGCTGTGCGGGAAATCATGAATTATCTGAGAAACAATCCTGATATGGAACAGGTGACCATGGTTTGCTTTGACGACGATACCAAAGCGGCTTATGTGGAAGCTTTGGCGGCCTACGAACAGGCATAAATTAGAATATAGACAGATGTGGTATTGCGCCGCATCTGTTTTTTTATGGAAAATAGAAAAGATTATGTCAACATATGGGAAATGGGAACGAAATTTGCAAAAAGGACATGCGGGGGATAACTTTTTGTTTTATCCACAAGGAAAAGCCTTGAAAAAAGAGTTATACACAGAGTTATGCACATTATCCACAGCCTGATTTTCGAAAATATGTGGAGAAAATCCAAGTTATCCCCCTTTTCGCCAGCCCTCGCCAAAGGCTTGTGTTCCGCCATTTGTGGGGCCTGTGGAAAAATGCCCGTCTGTTGTGGATAGTATTCTGTCAACCAAACGGAAATTGTGAACAAACCCATTTTTTAATTTTGGGCAAAAGTCCGAAAAAAATTTTTCAAAGAAAAGAGGGTTTTTGGAAATGACATCGAATATGTATGTCATAGAAAGAGAGATGTCTTTCTAGTCCCCCTTAGGGGTGTACCAATAGGTTTCCGCAAAGACGGAAACTGCGAAGGGAGTTGTTAGTATGCGGTATAACATCATTGGGAAAAATATCGACGTTTGGGACAAGACCAAAGAAATGGTGGAGAAAAAACTGGACAGAATTGCAAAACTGTTCCCAGAAGACACCAACGCAACCATTACACTGAGTCTGGAAAAACTGGTTTCTACCGTTGAAGTAACCATTCCGCTGAATAAACGACTGATCCGTGCAGAAGTACAGGATACAGATATGACAGCTGCCATGGACAAAGCTGTGGATATTCTGGAAAATCAGGTTGTCCGCTACAAAAAACGGATGCGCACCAAAGTTCGTCAGGGCGGCGAAAACTTTGTGGCAGAATATCAGGCAATTATGGTACCTGAAGAAGATCTGGACGAAGAACCTCTGTACAAGATCGAACGTATCAAACATTTTGAAGTAAAACCCATGGACGCTGAAGAAGCAGTGATGGAAATGGAACTGATCGGTCATAACTTCTTCGTATTCCGCAATGGGGAAACAGACGAAGTGAATGTAGTTTACAAACGGAAAAATGGTTCCTATGGTCTGATCGAACCCGAATATTAAAATAGAGATGTAATTGCACATGATGGAGGCGGGAATTCCTTTGGAGGAGGTTCCGCCTCCTTTTTTGCGTAAAGGAGGAATCTATATGGAACAGCTGGAAATCATGGAGGGCATCCTCAACGCTTACCCTTATCCCATCGTCTTTGTGGATAACGATTATGTCATTCGGTTTCTGAACCGTTTTGCACGGTATCATTACTATGAAGAACGGGGCTATGGGGAACTCATTGGCAAGAGTATTTTTGACTGTCACCTGACAGATGCCGCCAAGGAAAAAATCAAAATGGCTTATGAAGGCATCAAAAAGAATGGCAAAGAAGTTTTTATCGGCGTCAACACCCGCAATCAGCGGATGTATATGATGGGGGTGCGGAACCAGAAAGGGGAATGGATTGGATTTTTTGAACGGTTTGAATTGAATCTGGCAAAATAAAAAACAGTCGGAAATCAAAGATTTCCGACGGCTGAGAGAGCATTGAAACATCCGGCTTTGTGATTTCGCAAATTTTCTATTAGTGCCTTTCCATTCTTCAAGCTTGGATGTTTTAGATAACCTCACGCCGTGACCAGAGCCGGTTCCGCTAAAGCTCGCCTCCTTCCGACG
>ERZ779894.1751-NODE-1751-length-21008-cov-4.364292_pt1 | contig 21008 bp, 18 predicted proteins | sample MGYA00511587_ERZ779894 | MGnify/ENA primary metagenome ERZ779894 (study PRJEB29588, sample SAMEA2160490) | human gut metagenome | biome: human gut; feature: human-associated habitat; material: faeces | place: Denmark | collected 2008/2010 ... | reverse complement strand
ATAATAAATATTTAGTTTTGAGGTAATAGCAATGAGATCTCTGAAAGAAACCGCAATGACAATGGCGGTCAAGCAGGCTGTTAAGTACGCGCGCAAGGATTTCAACAAGAACGCGCCTAAAATTCTTTCGCTTCTGGAAGCGGCAGACATCAAAAAAGTTAACCGCTCCACCTATGCAGGTCTTCACAAGGTTATGGACGACCCGGACAACAACTGGATGAGATTCGCAAAATCTCTTGCCTGCGACACCAATGAAGAAGTGCTGATGAAGCTGATACCGCCGATGATGAACGTGGCGATAAACAGCTATTCCATAAGAATGGCAAGCATAGAAAAATACGGCTGTAATGTGCCGTGGGCTATTCTTATGGACCCGACAGCGGCCTGTAACCTGAAGTGCATAGGCTGCTGGGCTGCCGAATACGGTCACACGAGCCAGCTTTCCTATGATGATCTTGCAAGGATTATTCAGCAGGGCAAGGAGCTCGGCACATTTATGTACCTTTACACAGGCGGCGAGCCGACTATGCGCAGAAAGGACCTTATGCGCCTTTGCCGCGAGAATCCCGACTGCATATTTATGTCTTTCACAAACGGTACGCTTATTGACGACAGCTTTGCCGACGAGATCGGCGAGGTGGGCAATTTCCTGCCGGCGTTTTCAATAGAGGGCTATGAAGAGGAAAACGATTACCGCCGCGGCGAGGGCACATTCCAAAAATGCACTGCGGCGATGAAGAGACTGAAAGACAGGGGTATCCCGTTCGGCGCTTCCCTCTGCTACACAAGCAAAAACACCGATCTGCTCTCCTCCGATGAATATATGGATTGGCTGATCGATCAGGGTGTTAAATTTGCATGGTTCTTTACATATATGCCAACGGGCAACGGTGCGGTAACTGAACTTATGGTAAGCCCCGAACAGCGCGCAACGATGTATAAAAAAATGCACGAGTGGAGACATACAAAGCCCATTTTTGCTCTTGATTTCTGGAATGACGGCGAATATGTTCAGGGCTGTATCGCAGGCGGCAGACATTATTTCCACATCAATTCCAACGGAGACTGCGAGCCGTGCGCTTTTGTTCACTATTCCAATGTCAACATCAAGGAGTGCTCGGTGCTTGACGCACTGAAGAGTCCGCTCTTTATGGAATACAAGCGCAATCAGCCGTTCAACAACAACATGCTTCGCCCCTGCCCCGTACTTGACAACCCCGGCGCGATCAGCAAAATGGTTGCTAAAACAGGCGCATACTCAACGGAAATGGTTCATCCCGAATCGGCAAATGAACTGTTTGACAAGACCATTGCCGCGGCAAAGGCTTGGAAAGTAAAAGCCGACGAGCTTTTCGACCGTGACGAGTATATCCGAAAGCATGTTAAGGACGAAAACATGTATAACTATGAAAAATCCGATGATGAAAGGGATTTCTCAGAGTTTGAAAAGACCGAGATTCCGCAGGATACCGATGCAGCGGCAAACGCGGAATAAAGAATAAAAAAATGGCAAAACAAGGGCGTGTCGTAAGATGCGCCCATATTTGTATTACGGATATTTTATAGAAAGTAAAGGGTGATTTGATGCTTTTCGGCAAAAAAGACGGCGGATATGAGTTTATAATAGCAGGGCTGGGAAATCCGGGCGCAAAATATGAAATGACACGCCATAATGCAGGATTTCTTGCGCTTGAGCTTCTGGCAAGGGAAAACGATTTTGATATAAAAAAGCTGAAATTCCATTCGCTGGTTCAGGATTTCAGCGGATTCGGCAAAAGATGCCTGCTGATGAAGCCGCAGACCTTTATGAACAATTCGGGCGAAGCCGTGAGCGAAGCGGCAAGATTTTATAAGATACCGCCGGAAAGAATTCTCATTATTTCAGACGATACTTCCCTTGACGTGGGCAAAATAAGGATCAGGAGAAAAGGCTCTGCCGGCGGGCATAACGGCCTTAAAAGCATCATCGAGCATCTCGGCAGCGAGGAATTTCCCCGCGTTAAGATCGGAGTCGGCAAAAAGCCGAACGCTTATATGGATCTTGCGGACTGGGTGCTGGGCACATTCCCGAAAGAGCAGCAGCCGGAGCTGAAAAAAGCGCTTGAAAACACCGGCGACGCGCTGCGCCTTATCGTAAACGGGCAAACAGAAAAAGCAATGAATCTATACAACTGATTTTGGTAAGAGAGTAAAATATGTCTTGTTTCTCAAAAATTTTTGAAAAAAACGGCGAGTTTATGAAGCTTGCGAACGCCGCCGGTGCGGCAGGCGCAACAGGAATTTCGGACGCTGTAAAGCCGCCGCTGATACATTCTTTCATGCAGGTGAAAGGGCAAAAAGCGCTTGTGATCATGCCCGATGAGGCTTCTGCCGTGCGCATGAGCGAAAATCTGGGCGCAGTTCAGGCAGGCGTGCTTTTTTACCCATCACGCGAATTTACTTTCCAGCAGGTTGCAGGCGTATCACGCGATTTTGAGCATATCCGGCTTGGGGTTCTCTCCAAAATACTGGCGAATGAATACACCGCAGTGGTGTGCTCCGTGAATGCCGCCTGCCAGTTCACCATGCCTCCGAACGAGCTTTCAAAGCGCACAGTCACGATCAGATCGGGAGATATGACAGACCCGTATGAGCTTGCCCAAAAACTTGTTTACGCCGGATACAGCAGATACGAACAGGTTGACGGCACATCGCAGTTTGCCGTACGCGGCGGCATCATCGATATTTTCCCTCCCGGTTTCAGCGAGCCTGTCAGGCTTGAATTCTGGGGAGATACGGTGGATACGATCTCCTCCTTTGACCCGGCAACGCAGAGGCGGACAGGCAAGCTTTCCGAGATTGAGATCATTCCGGCGACCGAGGTGCTTTTTGAATCAAACGAAGCATTTCAGAAAAGCCTTGAAAAACTTGCCGCATCGCTCAAAGGCAAAGCGATCAAGGCGCGCGAAGGTCTGCTTTCCGACGCAGATGGTCTTAAAAACGGTGTTTCGCCTGCCTGCTGCGACAAATATATGCCGCTGGCATATCAGTCAAACGGTATTTTTGATTATTTTAAGGGAATTCTGATTGTGTGCGAGAGCGCGAAAGTGAAAGAGCGCGCGCAGAATTCCGTTAAGCTGATGAACGAGCAGGTAAAATATTACCTTGAGGACGGCGTTTTATGCAAGGGGCTGGATAAATTCAGCCTTGATTTTGAAGAACTGAGAGCCGTTTATGAAAAAAACGGAGCAATCTATCTGGATTCGCTTCCGCGTGGGTCTTTTGACACACCCGTTTCCTGCCTTGCAAATTTCTCCGTACAGAGCTTTAACGCCTGGAGCGGAAAAATAAGCGAACTGAAAGAGGATATCGAACCGCTTGTAAACAAGGGCTGCACCGTTTGCGTTATGGCAGGCACTTCCAGAAGCGCCAAAGCGCTTGCAAACGACCTGGTTGACGACGGAATCCACACCGTTTTCACCGAAAGCTGGCCCCTTGAATTTCAAAAAGGCGCTGTGAATGTGACCACAGGTACGCTCGGCGCAGGATTCAGGCTTGCACAGGACGGTTTTGCGCTGATTACACATACAAAATCTCATCTTCAAAAAAAGAAAAGAAGAAAAACGAACTCCAAAAACGCTTTTCATTCGCTGGATGAGCTTACGGTGGGCGACTATATCGTTCACAATGTGCACGGCATAGGCGTTTTTGCGGGAATACAGGCGCTTGAGATAAACAATGTAAAAAAGGATTACATCAAGATCGACTACGCCAAGGGTGACGCGCTTTACGTGCCCGTCACGCAGCTTGACCTTGTTTCAAAATATATCGGACCCGGTGAGAACAGCAATGTAAAAATAAACCGCCTGGGCGGAAGCGAGTGGAAAAAGGCAAAGGCAAAGGTGCGCCAGTCCGTTAAGGATATGGCAAAGGAGCTTATCGCCCTTTACGCAAAACGAATGAGCACAAAGGGATACGCCTTTTCACCAGACACCGATCTGCAGCGGGATTTTGAAACGCGTTTCGCGTATGACGAGACCGACGACCAGCTTCGCTGCACCGAGGAGATCAAGCAGGATATGGAGCGGCCCGTTCCGATGGAGCGTTTGCTCTGCGGCGACGTCGGCTTCGGCAAAACAGAAGTGGCGCTCAGGGCAGCGTTCAAATGCATAGCCGAGGGCAAGCAGTGCGCCCTGCTGGTACCCACAACGGTGCTTGCGATGCAGCACTTCAACACAGCAAGGGAGAGGATGGAGCCTTTCCCTGTATCTGTTGAAATGCTGTCCCGCTTTGTTTCACCGCAGAAACAGCGCGAGGTGAGAAAAGGGCTTGAAAACGGCAGCGTGGACTTCCTGATAGGCACGCACAGAATGATCAGCAAGGATATCAAATTCCATGATCTCGGTCTGCTGATTGTTGACGAAGAACAGCGTTTCGGCGTTGCGCAAAAGGAAAAGCTGAAACAGAAATTTCCGCGTGTTGATGTGCTGACGCTTTCCGCCACACCCATTCCGAGAACGCTGAACATGGCGCTCAGCGGCATAAGGGATATGAGTGTTATTGAAGAGGCGCCGGCGGACCGCTATCCCGTGCAGACCTATGTTATGGAATACGATTTCGGCATACTTTCCGAAGCTATGGAACGCGAGCTTGCGCGCGGCGGTCAGTGCTATTACCTGCACAATAATATAGATACGATAGACCACACGGCGGTCAGAATCAAAAAAGCCCTGCCCGACGCAAATGTGGGTGTTGCCCACGGCAGAATGACGCAGGAGGAGCTTTCGGACGTGTGGGCGCAGGTGGTAAACGGGGAGATAGACATTCTTGTGTGCACCACGATTATAGAAACGGGAATAGACGTATCCAATGTGAACACGCTGATCGTCGAAAACGCAGACAGGCTCGGTCTTGCCCAGCTTCACCAGATCAGAGGCAGGGTCGGCAGAAGCGCGCGCCGGGCTTTCGCGTATTTTACATTCACAAGGGGCAAGGAGCTTTCCGACATTGCGCAGAAACGCCTTGAGGCGATAAGAGAGTACACGGAATTCGGATCGGGCTTTAAGATCGCCATGCGCGATCTGGAGATTCGCGGCGCAGGCTCCATTCTGGGCAGCAGGCAGCACGGCCATATGGAAGCGGTCGGCTACGATATGTATCTTAAACTGCTCGGCGACGCCGTTGCGGAGGAAAAAGGCGAGCTGAAAGAGGGCGAGGAAGAACCGGAATGCCTTATCGCCCGGCCGATCGAAGCGCATATACCCGAAAGCTATATTGAATCCACTGCGCAGAGACTCTCCATGTATAAGCGGATCGCGGCAGTGCGTACCGACGCGGACGCAAACGATGTGCTTGACGAGCTTCGCGACCGATTCGGCAACCCGCCTGCGGCAATCAGCGGACTGATAGAGATCTCTTTGCTCAGAAATTCGGCGGTATCAGCCGGCGTCTATGAGATCTCACAGCGTAACGGCTCCATACTTCTTTATATGAATGAGCCGGATGTGCGCTACGCTGTTGAGCTGAACAAAACCATGAAAGGGCGCGTCATGCTCTCTGCCTCCAAAAAGCCGTATATTGCGGTCAAACTCGGGCAGGAGAGCGCGCTTGAAACCGTAAGAGACAGCATCGCCATTATTGCAACCGTTAAAAATCAAAAAAATGAATAAAGAAAAACACCTCAGGGCATACTGCTTTTGAGGTGTTTTTTATGTCTTCAAATTCCAAATCCAAAAATTCGGGCAAAAATCTGAAAGCGCTTTTTACGGTGGTATGCGTTTCAATTATCGCCCTTGGCGTTATCGTATATTTCTCCACAAGGGGTGCCGATGATGTAAACGAGCCAACCACCATCGCGGACACCACCGCCGTGCAGAGAGCCGTGACCGTTGAGGAGAGCACAACAAAAGCCACCACTGCCGCTCCCACAACAGAAAGCACGACCGAAGAAGAAAGTACTTCCATGCCGCAGAGCGATACGAATACCCCATACAAAAGCTTTTATGAATATCCTGTCAGCGAAGCCGTGCTTCAGGGATATTCCGAAGAGCTTGTGAAAAACGATACCATGGGTGATTACAGAAGCCATACGGCAGTTGATTTCCGCGGAGAGGCAGGCGCCAGTATTGCTGCAATAAATGACGGCGTTGTGCTGGATGTTTACAACGACGCCATGCTGGGCATGGTTGTGGAGATAGACCACGGCGGCAAGCTTGTTGCAAGATACTGCGGGCTGGACAGTGTAAGCGTAACGGCAGGCGGCAGCGTAACGCAGGGGCAGGAAATCGGCACGCTCGGCGCAGTTCCGTTTGAATCGGGACTCGAAAGTCACCTGCATTTTGAAACCAAGCTTGACGGCGCATATGTTGACCCGCTTTCGGTTATGGGCAAGACCGAATAAGAGCGGCTTGAAGTCTTGCGGCGTTTTTTGAACCGGCAAGATAAATTCAGCCGCACATGAATCCCTTTCAGAATCGAATAAGCAAAAATACCGTCCCCTGTTTGGCGCGTCAGCGTCTTGCCGGGGACGGTATTTTTATATGTTTCAGTCAGAAGCCGATTCGCTCATCGTATCATACGGATACCAGAATTCATCATTCCTGTACGGATTCTCACGTTGTTTAAGATCATACCAAATCTGCGGATATTTGGGACTGCTGTTTTCATACGCCGCCGAAGTATCCACCGATGCGCTTTCGCCGTCTCTCACCATTCTTGCAAGAATAACGATACGGCAGTCCGCTCTGTAATTTCTTGTATCCACCTCTCGTGTGCAGGTGGAAAGCGTGAGGAACTTATCGCTGCTGTTCACATCAACTCCCGTGTAATAGATGGTGCGTTTGTCCACCTCTGCCATATAGCCGTCAAAATTTATTCCGCCCATATCCGGGTAAACATAATTAAATACATATCCGTTATCCTCATCGGCAGACGCGGTTGTGATAAAGACCGCAAAGATCTTCCACTTGTGCATTTGCGTGCGTGTGTTGTATTCAATAACGGGGTGCTCTCGGTAATAATCAATATCGGAATACTGCGGAAGCTCCGAAAAAACCGTGTCGTCAAGCCAGTTATGGCCGTGGATAACCGTGTTTGTATAGCCGAGATCGGGGTCGCTCAGATAATCCATAAATATTGTGCCGCGCGATTCGTATTCCTTATCAAAATTATGGGTAAGATAATATTCATTATCGTCCGCCTGCACAACGGGATAGTCAACATTCGTGCCGTCTATTGTTATCCAGCCCACAAAATCGTTGTTTTTATTGTAGTATTCCTGATACTTTGCCGGCACAGTCGTGGGTTCGCCGGAAACAGTTTCGCTCTGCGTCTGCGGCTCGGGCTCTTCTTTCAAATAATTTGTATAAACAAAGTACGCGCCCACAGCAACGGCGGCAGCTATCAGGATGATCAGCAACGAGATCCATACTTTTTTCTTTTTCAAAACAAATCCCTCTTCCGTGTCTCCGTTTATCAGATGATATATTCCTTCTCCTCAAGGAGCCGTCTTTTTTCATCCCACAGCTTTTTTGAAAGGTCCACATAATATGTGTGGGGATTTTCAAAACGCTTGACTTCGTCCCACAGGGTGCCGATCTGACGGCGGCAGTATGCCTGTATATCCTTGAGATCGGGCAGATCATAAACCGGCTCGCCGTTTTTGAAGATCTGCACCTGAAGATCACGCACTGTGAAATCCGTCAGCGTTTTTGTTTTCCATACGGCATTCTGGTCAAATATCGTGTGGGGCTTGCTTTCGTCTATCACTTCGTCACGCAGGCAAAGCTCGTCAGCCAGCGCCTTTCCCTCACTGTCATAAAATCTGTAAAGGCGCTTGAAATGCGGATTTGTAATCTTCGCCGTGTTTTCGCTTATCTTGATTTTGGGAATGATATTTCCGTCTTCATCCTCCACAGCCGCAAGCTTGTATACGCCGCCGAAAACAGGCGAGCTTTTTGCCGTTATAAGGCGCTCACCCACGCCGAAGGTGTCTATCTTGGCGCCCTGCATCATCAGATCTCTGATAAGATATTCATCCAGCGCGTTTGAAGCCGTGATCTTGCAGGCGGTAAGACCTGCCTCGTCAAGCATCTTGCGCGCTTTTTTTGAAAGATAGGAAATATCGCCGGAGTCAAGACGGATAGCGAAATCCGTTATTCCCTGCGGCAAAAGCACATTTTTAAACGCCTTTATGGCGTTCGGCACGCCGCTTTTAAGCGTGTTGTACGTATCAACAAGCAGTGTGGCGCTGTGGGGATAAAGCTTACAGTAAGTCTCAAACGCCTCATACTCGGAATCAAACATCTGCACCCAAGAATGCGCCATTGTTCCGCCTGCCGGCACGCCGTAAAGCTCGTCTGAAAGCGTACAGGCTGTACCTGCGCAGCCGCCTATATACGCAGCTCTCGCGCCAATGACCGCGCCGTCCGCACCCTGCGCGCGGCGGGAGCCGAATTCAAGCACCGCCCTGCCCTGCGCGGCACGCACGATTCGGTTTGCCTTTGTTGCAATCAGCGATTGATGGTTGATCTGAAGCAAAAGATAGGTTTCAATAAGCTGCGCCTGAATCGCCGGCGCGCGCACGGTCAGCACCGGCTCATAGGGAAAAACAGGCGTTCCCTCCGGAACGGCGTATATATCGCCCGTAAATCTGAAATCCTCAAGATAACGCAGAAAATCCTCGTCAAAAAGATTTTTTGCGCGCAGAAAATCTATATCTTCCTTTGTGAAACGCAGGTCACGGATATATTCAACGATCTGCTCCAGTCCGGCGGCGATTGCGAATCCGCCGCCGTCCGGCACGGTGCGGAAAAACACATCAAAATACGCAGTCCTGTTGTGTAATCCTTTTTTAAAATAACCGCCGGCCATCGTAAGCTCATAAAAATCACAAAGCATAGTTAAGTTTCTGTTTTCCATCAGATATTCTCCCTGTTCTTTACCTCGATCTGCAGCGAGTCCATAACGGAAAGCGCCGCAAAATTCAGGCTGTCATCATTTGATGCGGTGCACAGCGCGTCAACATAGATCTCCGTTTCAGGCTGCGCCGTTTTGGCAAGCACGGCGTTTGAGATTACGCAAATGTTGGAAACCACGCCGCAAAGCTCAATACTTTTGTATTCGTTCTTTTTTAAATATTCATACAGCGCGTCGGAGCCGTAGGTGCTTTTTTCAAAGTAAAGATCTTTCTCGTCGGCGTAGTTCGCGACCTCACCGTAAAGGCAGTGACCGTCCGTGCCTTTGATGCAGTGCTCTACAGGCAGGAAACGCCCCTCGCGCGTTTTCAGATAATCCTCGCCGTGTGTGTCCAGCGTGAAAATGATTTCATCGCCGTTTTTTCTGTATTCATCTATTTTAGACGCGATATTCTTTTCAAGCCCGCGCGCCTTTTCAAAGCCGAGCGAACCGCTCACAAAATCATTCTGGTAATCCACAACGATCAAACAGCGCCTCATAGGCAGAATCATCTCCCGGTTTTTTATTCATATATTATAATACCCCTTAACACGCAGGATTTCAAGCACGGCGGCGCAAGCGTAATAAAAAGTTTTAATTTGCGCGGCTCGGCCGTCTACACCGGCAGCCTGAAGCGTTTTGCACCGTTTTTAATTTTATAAACGCTGTTTCCTTGACAAATCTCTGCTTATATATTAAAATATACACCGCAAAGGCATGTTATTACAGGGATGCGTTTTTGCAAGAGGGCGACCAAAGCAGTTAAAAAAAGCGTTAATCAATATACAACAGAATATCGAGGTGTAACTCAGTTTGGCTAGAGTGCCTGCTTTGGGAGCAGGATGCCGCAGGTTCAAGTCCTGTCACCTCGACCAACAAAGACGGTTTTCTAAACCGTCTTTTTCTTATGCCAAAAGGCTCTAAACCCCTTAAAACCGGGGCTTAGAGCCTTTTTCGTTTTCACCTTGAGATAACTTGAGATTGTTCAAGATGGGTTGAATGCCAACCGAATGTCATCCCAATGGCATACCGTATTTGATTTTTAACATATTGATGATCTGATTTTTTTGTGATAAAATTAAAATATCATAAAAGGGAGAATAATAATATGGGTGATAATAATATTCAACTTTTTGAAGATAAGCCTATTCGTACTGCGTGGGATGATGAAAAGGAAGAGTGGTACTTTTCTATTGTTGATGTAATATCGGTTTTGACAGATCAACCGACACAAAGAAGTGCAAGTAATTATTGGGCAAAATTGAAACAACGCTTGAAAGAAGAGGGCGCAGACCAGTTGCTGATAAATTGTCAGCAACTGAAATTAAAGTCGCCGAAAGATGGAAAAAAATACAAAACTGATGTTGCTGATACAGAACAATTATTACGCATTATTCAGTCTGTGCCATCGAAAAAAGCAGAGCCATTTAAGATGTGGCTTGCACAGGTTGGTAGAGAAAGAATAGAAGAAACTATTGATCCTGAATTGGCAATAGACAGAGCGGTTGAAACATACCAGAAAAAAGGATATTCTGAAGATTGGATACATCAAAGACTTTTGTCTATTCGTATAAGAAATGAGCTTACTGATGAATGGCAGAAGCGTGGTGTTGAAAAAGGCAAAGAATATGCAATCCTTACAGATGAAATAACCAAGGCTTGGTCAGGTATGAGCACAAGGCAATATAAAAATCTTAAGGGATTAAAAAAAGAAAATTTGCGTGACAATATGAGCGACCTTGAACTTGTTTTGACCATGTTGGCTGAAGCTTCAACAAAGGAAATTTCTCGGTCGGAAAATCCAAAAAATTTTGAAGAAAACAAAGCCGTTGCAAACAAAGGCGGTAAGGTTGCAGGAGATGCAAGAAAATCCATTGAAAGCCAAACAGGAAAACCTGTTATCACATCAAATGATGCAAAAAAACTAAATGAAGTTGTAGTTGATCTGATTGAATCTGCCTCTTCAAAAGATGATTAATATAGCCTTGTTCAATCATAACCACTAGTTGATAGTGGTTATGATTTTTTATTCTCTATAATTACATTCTCCTTTCACAGCACCATTTTATAAATTCTGATTTAAGGACTTTTAGATTTTTGCCTACTTTGATTGCGTGAAAAAACATCCTTATATTGACAAATATTTATTATAGTGTTAGTATGAAATCATAATATGAAAGGGAAAATGGTTATGTTTATTTTTGTTAATGAACTTAATAACAGACTTTATTCTATGCGTAGAGATATGTATGGATTTAGTTTGTTATGTTCATTTACGAAATAGTAGCTATTTATATACACTATTGTTAAAACCGTTGATGAGCATATCGTCAACGGTTATTTTTTATTTGGAGGGATATTATGAAAATTGAAAAAATAACAATCAATGATTATGACAAAGTATATGCCCTTTGGTTGTCATGCAAAGGCATTGGATTAAATTCTCTTGATGATACAAGAGCAGGTATTGACAGATTCATAAATAGAAATCCCGATACCTGCTTTGTTGCAATAGATAACAAACAAATTGTTGGTTCTATTCTTGTTGGAAATGACGGAAGGCGTGGCTATATTTACCACACTGCTGTTGAACCTGAATATCAAAGAAAAGGCATAGGCAAAGCGCTCGTTGATAAATCTATGGAAGCACTAAACGAAATTGGAATTAACAAGGTTGCACTAGTTGCATTCAAGCAAAATGAAACAGGTAATAAATTTTGGAATAAAATGGGATTCGAAACAAGGGGAGATTTAATTTACAGAAATAAATCAATCAATAAATTTACAAGAATTGATACATAAAAAAGGAAGAATTCTTATGAAATACATAGAACTTGAATCAGAAAGACTAATCTTCAGAAAATTTGAGCAAAGCGATTTTCCTGTTATTTATGATATGTTAAGTAACATTGAAAACATGAAATATCGCTCAAGTGAACCTAAAACAAAGGAAGAAGCTTATAAATATTTGGATTGGGCAATAGAGTGCGCAGAGCAAGAGCATTGTGTTAATTTCAGATATGCAGTAGTTCGTAAAAATGATAATTCTCTTATCGGATCTTGTAAGTTATATTACACCGACAAAGATCCTGCGGAGGTTGCTTGGGAGTTACACAGAGATTATTGGAGACAGGGTTATGGAACAGAGATAGGGAAAACGCTTTTATATCTTGGATTTGATATTCTCAATCTTCGCAGAATTATTGCAGATTGCAATACTCTTAATCTTGGTTCTTGGGGTATTATGGAGAAAATTGGAATGCGTAAAGAAACACATTTTATAAAGTCGGTCAAAGGAAATAGTGCATTAAATAACGAATGGTGCGATAAGTATCAGTATGCTATCCTTAGAGACGAATATATTGATAAAAAAGTTAAAGGAGAACTAAAATGAATTTAAAATTAGTAAAATTGACAAGTAAATACGAAAAACAGTTAAAAGAAATGATGGACGAATGGACTGCAGCAGATGAAAGAATAATTCCGTCCGTCCTTACTGTAAATGATTATAACGATTTTGAATTTTATAAAAATCATTTGTGCAGAGATAAAGAAATTAATGGAATGGTACCTGAAACAACATATTTCTGTCTTGATATAGACAGAAATATGTTTGTAGGTGCAATTACTATTAGGCATTACTTGACGGAAAAACTAAAACACAATGGCGGTCATATTGGAGACGGTATAAGACCAAGCGAACGCAGAAAAGGTTACGGCTCTGCAATGATTGGACTTGCACTTGATGAAGCAAAAAAGATGGGTATAAACAAAGTATTAATGTGTTGTGATAAAAGAAATATCGCAAGTGCAAAATGTATAATGAATAACGGCGGAATACTAGAAAATGAAGTGGAAATTGATGGCGTTATTAAACAGAGATATTGGATAGACAATGAATAGTTTACCGAGTTTACATTCTCCTTTCACTGCACCATTTTATAAATTCAGTTTTAAGGACTTTAAGATTTTTGCCTACTTTGATCGCAGGAAAATCATCACGGTAGAAAAGTTTTCTTGCAGTCGGTACTGAACATCCGATTATTTTTGCCACATCCATGGGCGTTAAAAATACAAACTCATCATTTTTATTTTCATTATTCATAAGTAAACCTCCTAAATTACCAACCGAAATAATAAGTTTCTTCCGGTTCTGTTTTTGAATTAAGTATCTTTATAAGTTTTGCAAGTGTGATTTTAGAGCCTCTTGCTCTCATTTTCTCAACGATTTTCTCTAACTTTTTCTTGTCGTGAATGTAATAAGTGTCATCATATTCTTCTTCATCAGCCTGTATCGTGTCGATGAAATTTATAACCAAGTTCATAAGTCCGTCAGTACAGTTTCCCGACTTCGGCGTTTCGTAATCAAGAATTGTATTGTATAACCCTGCAGCCTCTGCTTTCAATGATCTGTCGGTTGTTCAACTGGATGATTGGTTGAATCTCCTCTCAACCATTGGTTGTTTTCTTTTTTATGATAGCACAACCGCCCGTTTAGCGCAAATTCCTTTTGTTTGCCTGCAAAAAAGCGCTTATAACTTTAGCTTTTTCATTTTCCTTGAAGTGGGGAGGGTTTAATGATATAATAAATTGAAAGAATTTTTTATAAATATTCACACGGGAACGGGGGTTGCTATGGAAAGATTTATTGACTACATTGAAAGATCGCTGCCGGACAGACCGGGCGATCAGATCCTTTATCAATTCAAAAGAGAGATACTTGACGAGATGAAAGAGCTTGACGGCACGGTCAAGGCGCGCGGACTGAAAGACAAAAAGGTGCGTGAAGACCTGATCATCAGCGAGTATTCTAATCTGCCTGCGAAGTATGCCACGTTTTACGCGAAAAAGACTGAAAAGCAGCGCACAAAACATGGATTTATCGTAAACGCGATAGGCTCGGCCGCGTTCATTTTGCTTTTGCTCATAGCTTTTCTGGCGGTCAGCTTTATGTCTCAGAATTGGGCGCACACATGGGTGATCATGGTAGACGGCATTCTGATCTGGATAGACTATCTGCTCCTGCTGGGGATCGTTAAACTGACCTCGATGCGCCATGTGTTTCACTATATTGCGCGCATCATGCTGGCAATAGCGGTAATGGTCTTTTTCGTTGCCGTTTTTCTGGTGTGCATGGCTGTTTTGCACCTGCCGAACAGCTGGATTATCGTAATAGGCGGAGTTGCAGGCATTTTCGCTGCGGACAGTATTTATATAACGGTTACCAAGTCTCCGCTGGCCGTTATTTTCTACCTTGCCTATATTCCGGCTTTTAGTGCAATGGCTTACATCATATTCGGCGCCGCGGGCATACTGCCGTGGTCGCCGGGCTGGATCATGATCCCGCTTTCGCTGTTGATTGACATTGCAGTCATCGCAGCGCTCGTAATAAGAAACAAAAAGATCTCCCGGGAGGTGGCTGCGCATTGGAACGAAGACTAAACGCCGAACTATGGGATAAAATGCACTATCTTTTCCGTGATTTCAATGACCGTATGGTGCATGTTGAGCTGAGATACGATTTTGAAATAGATATCGAGGCGCTCAAGACCGTGCTCATCTGCTTTTTTGAAAAAGCGCCGGTGCTGCACTCCTCTTTTACCGATAATCATGTGCGCCCGTACTGGACGGTTCAAGACTATAGAATAGACGACGTTCTGACGGTTAAAAATGTTTCCGCAGAGGAACTGGACGGCGAGATTGACGCTTTTCTGACCCAGTGCATACCGCCCGAAGCGCCGCTTCAGATGAAAGTGGCGGTGTTCAGATACGAAGGCAAGACCGTGCTGTGCATCGTTGAAAACCACATGTGCATGGACGGCGGCGATTTCAAATACTTTATGAACGCCCTGTGCAAAAACTATAATGATTATGTTAGCGGCAAGGCAAGCCCGATCGACCTTAAAACGGGCACGCGTTCTTATGAATCGGTATACGGGGATTTTTCGCCTGCCGAAAAACACATGGCGAAAAATCTTTACCGCAACATCAACGCAAAGGATGACCATGCGTTTCCCCTGACGCCCGATAATATACGCGACCGATCGTTCATCGCACGCCGCACGCTGCCTGCCGATCTGTTCGACCCTATCAAGTCCGCCGGCAAGGCGCACGGCGCAACGATCAACGACATGCTTACGGCGGCGTATTTTCACAGTGTTTACGAGCTTGCCGGATTTGACCGAAACGACGCCGTTTCCATTTCCTGCGCCATAGACCTGCGCAGACATATCAAAGACAGTGAGGATCTCGGACTGACAAACCAGACCGCATGGATGCAGTGCCGTGTTCCGCGCTGCGGCAAAGATGTTTTTGAAACACTCGCCTTTACCGTTCAAAGCGTAAATCAATTCAAAAGCGATCACTTTATAGGTCTGCACGGACTGCCGCTGCTTTCGCTGGGCTATAAGATCCTGCCCCATGCAGCGTCTGAGGAGATCGTAAAAATAGGATATTCCAATCCGCTTATGGCGATGAGCAACATAGGCATACTTGATGAAAAGAAGCTTGCGCTTGACGGCAATGAGCCGACAGGCGGCTTTATGAGCGGCGCGGTGAAATACAAGCCTTACGCGCTTTTGTCCGTGACCACGCTGCGAAAAGAGATAACCTTTTCCATGTGTGTTCGCGGCAATGACGAGGACCGCAAAATCGTTGCGCGTTTCTTTGACCTGCTTGAAAAAAATATAGGTCTGCTAATCGGAAAACCGTAATGATATGAAAACGCCCTCCCGGCTGAATTCCGAAAGGGTGATCGTAAAGGACAAGGAGCAATGCCCTCAGCGCTGCGTTTGCATCTTCTTCAAAGGAATCAACCCTCCCAAGTTTTTGACTTGAGAGGGTTTGCTGCTTTTAAAATGTTCAACATAAATAACACTTCCTTGTTTACATATCTTTCCTGCTATCTTCATATCTTTTCATTTCACAAACAGAAACAGCTCTGCCGCAGGACGGGCAATAGTGCTTTTTTAAATAAGTAAAAAAGGATTATCCAATATATATTTTACTCCGCCTTTCATTTGCGCACCCTTTCCTGTTTTATCTCCTAAACAACGGAATTACTATTTCAATTCAAAGCTTTGTGAAACGGAGGTCTGCCTCTCCTCTGAGGCATATGTAATGTTCAGCGAGGATTGATCCTTTGAAAACGCTCCCTCAACAGCAGACAGGTCATAAAGACTCGTCTCGGAAAAATCCGGGTGAAATTCTTTATAGAAATCTTCTTTTTCAAAAATATCCCGAACGATCAGCGTGGTGTTTTGTGATGAATCATTTTGGGAACTTCCTATATAGGCAACAAGATCATCGGATGTGCAGACAACATAATAAAACGTATCGGAAAAAAGATTGTTTTCCGTGTCATAATATACGTGGCGCGTAAGTCCCGATCCCATCCCCTCGCTTATATCAACCGTGCTTTCATCTGACATTGTGATTGACAGCGGTCTGTCCGTACTTTCCGAAAGCACCACATTGCCTGACTCATCATATATCTTATAATGCACTTCTGACGGCGGGGTTCCTTCGGAAACGCTGAAATATTTGCCGGATTGAATCAGCTGCCCACGCTCTCCCGCGGACGAGCAGCCTGTTATCAGACAGGCAGCGGCAATGAGCAATATACATAAAAAGTTTTTCATTTTATTTTCTCCTGATTTATTTATGCCGATAAAACATTCTATCTAAATGCAGCAACCCATTCGCTTCTCTTTTTGCAAGGTTTGCAAATTGGCAAGCCACACTTCATCATCCAATGCTTTGGCGCATTTAAGACAAATATCATAGGCGTAATTGAATGAATTTACATCCGAATAGCGTTTTAATCTGTCAAAAACACAAAATGCTCCCGGCCAGTTTAGATCTTGCAGCCATCTGAATAAATCAATCAAGTAAGGGCTTAACTCTTCATCTTTTCTTTTGGCTAATATTTGGGCACAGTTATCCCAAACATTTTTATTATACCGTTTATTGCAAGGCTGCAAAAACACATTTATGCTTTGGACTTCTTGCGCCATTCTTATTCCCTGCAATTGCTCCTTTTCACTTTTATTCCAATCGATTAATTCCATAATATAATCAATATCAACCAATTCCGCACCTCCTCACAGTGCGAGATATGCATTTCAAAAGGACTGATTGAATAGTGCATTTCACCAAATCAGCACACGGCGTATCATTTCTTTTTGGGGCGTTTTGTGTTCATTGTGGAGCCGAGCAGGATGGTGGAATCGCCGAATTTATTTCTTATGGCGTCCACAGCCGCGTCCACCTTATGCTTCTTATCACTGTTTTCGGCGGAAGAACCGAACAGGGAAAGCTGCTCGCCGCTGTCCCTTGTGAGATCGGAAAGTGAAACGCCGAGCAGGCGCAGCGGTGTTTTCGTGTTCCACAGTTCGGCAAAAAGCGATTTCACCACGGAATAGATATCCTGCGTGATATCCGTGGGGCTGTCCAGCCGGCGCTGGTGAGATCGGTTTTTAAAATGATTATCCCTGATCGTAACGGAAATATTATAAGCCATCAAGCCGTCTGCGCGCATACGGGACGCCGCGGCATCCGTAAGCGAAAGCAGCAGCCTGTTTGCCGTGTTCCTATCGGTTACATTTTCCTCAACGGTTATGGAATGACCGTAGCTTTTGACCTCGCGCGGCGAATCGTCAACGGACGAATCGTCTATGCCGTTGGCGAAATTATGCATCTGCTCGCCTGCTTTATTTCCTACGGTTGCTTTCAGCGTATTTATATCGGCATGCGCAAGATCACCTATTGTTTTTATATAGAGCTTTTCCAGCTTCTGTGCAGACGCTTTGCCCAGAAACAGCAGATCCCTGACGGGAAGCGGCCACATTTTGCGCTCTATCTCGTTTGAAAACAGGGTGTGCACCTTGTCCGGCTTTTCAAAATCGCTTGCCGTTTTCGCCAGCAGCTTATTGGAGCCGATCCCTACGTTAACGGTAAAGCCAAGCTCTTTTTTTATTCTGTTCTTTATCTCATAAGCGGTTGCAATGATATCGGGATAGACCTGCTCCATGCCGCTCATATCCAAAAAGCACTCGTCTATTGAAAACTTTTCAAGGCAGGGCGTATATTCCCGGCAGATATCCATAAACTGCCGGGAATATTTGGAATACAGCTTAAAATCCGGCGGAGCGGTTAAAAGATTCGGGCATTTTCGCAGCGCCATGGAAAGCGGTTCGCCTGTTTTAATATCATATTTTTTTGCCGGAACGGATTTTGCCAGCACAACGCTTGTGCGTTTATCGGGATCTCCGCTGATAACGGCAGGCACAAGGCGAAGATCGCTTTTCCCCTCTTTCACCCGCTGAACGGAGGTCCAGGAAAGGAACGCACTGTTTACATCTATATGAAAAACGATTCTTTTTGCCAACGCGCGCACCTCCTGATCTGATTTTACCATATTACAAATGCAAGCGCAACGGAAAACACAGCAAAAGAGCGGTTCACTTGTTAGGGCGTTTTATTTAAAATTTTATTGTATATTTCTTTTCCTTATGATATTATAATACTGTATTATTATAATCAGCTAAGGAGAACAGACATGAAAAACACGGAAAAATCACTTGACGCGCTTGTTGCGCTTTGCAAGGGCAGGGGCTTTGTGTACCCCGGCTCGGAGATATACGGCGGCCTTGCCAACACATGGGATTACGGTCCGCTCGGTGTGGAGCTTAAAAACAATATCAAAAACGCATGGCGCAAAAAATTCGTGCAGGAAAACAAATACAACGTGGGGCTTGACTCCGCTATTCTTATGAATCCGCAGACATGGGTGGCAAGCGGCCATCTGGGCGGATTTTCAGACCCGCTTATGGACTGCTGCGAATGTAAGACGCGCCACAGGGCAGACGACCTTATTGAAAATTTTGACGGCACGAATGTTGCCGGCTGGTCCAACGAGGAAATGAGCGCCTACATCAAAGAGCACAATATTCCCTGCCCGAACTGCGGCGCGCACAATTTTACCGACATCCGCCAGTTCAACCTGATGTTTAAGACCTTTCAGGGCGTTACCGAGGACACGAAGGACGAGATCTATCTGCGCCCCGAAACCGCGCAGGGCATTTTCGTAAACTTCGCGAATATCCAGAGAACAACAAGAAAAAAGGTTCCTTTCGGCGTTGCGCAGGTGGGCAAATCTTTCAGAAACGAGATAACGCCCGGCAAATTTATTTTCCGCGTGCGTGAATTTGAGCAGATGGAGCTTGAATTCTTCTGCAAGCCCGGCACAGACCTTGAGTGGTTCGATTACTGGCGTTCTTTCTGCCGTGATTTCCTTTACTCGCTCAATATCAGCAAGGAAAACCTGCGCCTGAGGGATCATGAAAAAGAGGAGCTTTCCTTCTATTCAAAAGCCACAACAGACTTTGAATATCTCTTCCCGTTCGGCTGGGGCGAGCTTTGGGGCATTGCGGACAGAACCGATTACGACCTTACGCAGCACATCAAGACGAGCGGCAAGAATCTGGAATATTTCGACCAGGAAACGAACGAAAAATATGTGCCGTATGTCATCGAGCCGTCGCTCGGTGTGGAAAGGCTTTTCCTTGCCGTTCTCACCGAGGCATATGACGAAGAGATCATTGACGAGGCAAAGAATGATAAAAGAGTGGTTCTCCGCTTCCATCCCGCGCTTGCGCCTTTCAAAGCGGCAGTGCTTCCGCTCTCCAAAAAGCTGAGCGAGCAGGCAGGCGAAGTGTTTGAGACACTCTCAAAGAAATTCAGCGTTGATTATGACGACGCAGGCTCCATCGGCAAGCGTTACCGCCGCCAGGACGAGATCGGCACGCCTTTCTGCATAACATATGATTTTGACTCGGTTGAGGACGGCTGTGTAACCGTGCGTGACAGAGATACCATGCAGCAGGTGCGCATTCCGATAGCCGAGCTTGAAAAATTCATAGACGAAAAGCTTGCTTTTTAAAGGAATAAATATCCAACCGAATGACCTGCTTTAATACGGAAAGGTTGCGTGACTTTTTATGTATCTTGACAGAGGGCTGATTAAGCAACAGGCCCGAACGCTTATCAGAGACAGAGTGATGAAGCTTTTTCTTGTGAGCTTCATTGTTTCGATGTGCTTAGGCGCAATAAATATAGTATATAATGTATATTCCTCTTATGAACTGTATGACAACGGTTATTATAACAATTTTGACGATTATTACAACTTTGATGATTATTACAATTTTGATAATAACGGCGAAAATACGAATGATTACAATTATTTTGATGATTTCGGCACCGAAAACGGGGATTCCTACGACTACAAAAACGATTTCTATAATTTCGGCGCCCAAATCCCGGTTAAAGCGCAGTCCGGTTCCTTTGTACAGGTAACTTTGAATCTCAACGCTTTTTTCTGGATCAGCGCCGTTATCACCACTCTGCTTGCACCGCTCGGTCTTGCCTTAGCCTATTTTTACGTTGAGTTTGTTACAGGCAAGGAATATGAATTCGGCGCGGGTCTGAAATCCGTATTCAAAAACGCTTTTCAGGTCACCTATTTAAAGAAGATCGGCGCATATCTGCTTCAGAGAATCATTTTGACTCTTTTACTGTGCCTGTTTATCGTGCCGGGGATCATATTCGGCTACAGCTCCTATTTTACATATGAGATCATGTGCGAATACCCGGATATTTCGCCTTGGCAGGCAATCCAGCTGAGCAAAAAGATGGTACGCGGTCACCGCACGGAGCTTTTTGTGCTGGATCTGAGCTTTATTCCGTGGCTGTTTCTCTGCGTTTTCATCTTTCCGCTGATATACGTTATTCCGTACATGTCCACCACAAAGGCGCTGTATTACGAAAACTTTAAAATGCGCGCGCTTCAGACCGGCGTTATGACTGAGGACGATTTTCTTTCAGACACACAAAGAATGAACAAATACATGTCGGGCTCAGCCGGTTACGGCGCTTACAATCAGAATCCGCCTTACACAAACACTTATACCCAGACCCCGCCGCAGGGCACAGGCAACCCATACGGCAATCCATACGGCAACCCGTATAACACCCCGGGTACCGGCTATGGGCAGAACCCGCAGTATCACACT
>ERZ779894.1750-NODE-1750-length-21014-cov-3.970084_pt1 | contig 21014 bp, 23 predicted proteins | sample MGYA00511587_ERZ779894 | MGnify/ENA primary metagenome ERZ779894 (study PRJEB29588, sample SAMEA2160490) | human gut metagenome | biome: human gut; feature: human-associated habitat; material: faeces | place: Denmark | collected 2008/2010 ... | reverse complement strand
AAAATATTGGATTATCTGCTCAGTCATGACGGCTGTGAGCAGAAATCATTGGGAGAAGCCTTCCATCTGGAAGCGGCAACGGTAACGGGTATCCTGCGCAGGATGGATGAGGCAGGGCTCATCAAAAAGCATGTAAAAGAAGGCAACCGAAAATCCCAGTATGTCTTTTTGACAGAAAAGGGGAAAAAGATGGCTGCCGAAACGGTACGTCCCATTATGAAATCCTGTGAAGAACAGGCTTTGGAAGGGATTACAGAAGAAGAAAAGGCCATTCTTTTGAAAGGGCTGCAAAAAATATACGAGAATATGACGAAGGGAAGCAAAAGATAATGGAGAAAGCAAAACGGTATATTGTGTTTTTTATTGGACTATTCATCAATGCGTTGGGGATCAGCTTTATTACAAAGGCAGATTTGGGTACATCTCCCATTTCCAGCATCCCCTATACATTGAGTTTGTATTTCCCCTTTACCTTAGGGGAATTTACAGTGGCATTTAGCGTATTGTTGATTTTGCTGCAGATTTTACTGCTGCGGAGCAGATTTGAAAAGATACAGTTATTGCAGATACCTGTATCTTTGATTTTTGGGTATTTCATCGACTTTACCATGAATCTGTTGTTCTTTCTGGCACCGCAGAGTTATCCCACAAAATTGGTTTCTTTGCTCATCGGCTGCTTGATTCTGGGCTTTGGTGTTTATACAGAAGTGCTGGCAAACGTGGTTATGCTGCCCGGCGAAGGTTTTGTAAAAGCAGTTTGCACAGCTTTCAACCGGGAATTCGGCAAAACAAAAGTATGCTTTGATGCAAGTATGTCCATTGGTGCGGCAGTGATTTCTTTGGTATTGTTCCACCATTTGGAAGGTGTCAGAGAAGGTACCATCATTTCTGCTCTGCTCATTGGTACCATTGCTGGATTTTATGGCAGAAAACTTTCTTTCCTTCCAGGACTGCTTTTCGGGGAAAAGAAAGATGAAGAAGAAAAAGAACAGGCAGAACCGGAAAACGGTCTGGTCATTACCATTGCCAGAGAATATGGCAGCGGCGGACACGACATCGGCAAAGCGCTGGCAAAAGAATTGGGCATTCCTTTCTATGACAGAAGCATCATTGACATGACAGCAAAGGAAGGCGGATTTTCCAGAGATTTTGTAGAGAAAAATGAACAGGCAGTACATAACCCTGTGCTGCAGAAAGTGCTGGCACAGTTCTATGCTTATTCCGGCGAGGATGTACCGCCGGCAGACAGACTGTTTTTGGCAGAATGGAAAGTCATTTCCGAAATTGCAGCAAAAGGAAGTTGTGTCATTGTAGGACGTTGTGCAGATGTCATCCTGCGTCATCGTCCCCATACCATTCGGCTTTTCATCCATGCGCCGGAAGGATTCCGCAGACAGCGGGCAGAGACAAGCTATGGTCTGACAGAAACAGAAGCGGCGGAAAAAGTCCGCACTATCAATGAAGAGCGTGCAAGACATTATAAAAAATACACAGGCGGCAGCTGGGGCAGTGCGGAAAATTATCATTTGTCTGTGGACAGCTCCCTTTGCGGTGTGGAAGACTGTGCAAAACTCCTTGTGGATTTCGTTCAGAAGGTGGAAAAGAACACACTTTAACACCTTTTCGCAGAAAACCCATGTTTTTTTGCGGTTAAACTTTACTTTTTCCGCAAAAATGGTATGATAATAGAGGAAAATTTTTATCTGTAAGGAGATTTATCAATATGGGAGAATCAATTACCGGCTTGAAAAGAAGCCACATGTGTTGCCATGTCAATGAAACCATGATTGGTCAGGAAGTGACCGTTATGGGTTGGGTACAGCGTCGCCGTGACCTGGGTCAGCTGATCTTCATCGCTCTGCGTGACAGAACAGGTCTGGTACAGATTGCCATCGACGGCAATACTGCACCCAAAGAAATTTTTGAAAAAGCTGAAACCGTTCGCAGTGAGTACACACTGGCTGTACGCGGTATTGTAACCGCTAGAACAGAAGGCAATATCAACCCTAACATGAAAACAGGGAAAATCGAAATCATTGCTTCTGAACTGCGTATCCTGTCTGAATCTGAAACAACACCTTTCCAGATTGAAGACAACATCACAGTCAAAGACGATCTGCGTCTGAAATACAGATATCTGGATCTGAGAAGACCTTGCCAGCTGAAGAACATTGTTCTGCGTCATCAGGTGGTACAGGCTCTCCGTGCCTTCCTGAACAACGAAGGTTTCCTGGAAATCGAAACACCTATCTTGGGTAAATCCACACCCGAAGGCGCCAGAGACTATCTGGTTCCCAGCCGTGTGCATCCTGGTAACTTCTACGGTCTGCCTCAGTCTCCTCAGCTGTATAAACAGCTGCTGATGGTTTCCGGTATGGACCGTTATTATCAGATTGCAAAATGCTTCCGTGACGAAGACCTGCGTGCAGACAGACAGCCTGAATTTACACAGGTGGACATGGAACTGTCCTTCATTGATGTAGACGATATCATGGACATCAACGAAAGACTGATGCAGAAAGTATTCAAAGATATCATGAATGTAGACGTGCAGCTGCCCCTGCAGCGCATGACTTATAAAGAAGCCATGGAACGCTTCGGTTCCGATAAGCCCGACGTACGTTTCGGCATGGAACTGGTAAACATTTCCGATGTGGTAGCCGGCACAGACTTTGTGGTATTCAAATCCGCACTGGAAGCTGGCGGCAGCGTACGCGCTATTAACGCAAAAGGCTGCGGTTCTTTCCCCAGAAAGAAAATCGACTCTCTGGTTGAATTTGTTAAAACATATCGTGCAAAAGGTCTGGCTTGGATTGTTGTCAACGAAGATGGCAGCCTGAAATCCCAGATTGCAAAATTCTTCACACCTGAAAAACTGCAGGAAATCGTGGATAAAATGGAAGGTAAACCCGGCGACCTGATTCTGATTTGTGCAGATAAGGACAAAGTTGTATTCGACTCTCTGGGTGCTCTGCGTCTGGAACTGTCCAAGATGCTGGAACTGACCAGACCTGACGACTTCCGTTTCCTGTGGATCACAGAATTCCCTATGCTGGAATGGGACGAAGAAGAAAACAGATATGTGGCAGTACACCATCCGTTCACAGCACCTATGGACGAAGACTTGGAACTGTTGGATACAGATCCCGGTGCAGTTCGTGCGAAAGCATACGACATCGTACTGAATGGTTACGAACTGGGCGGCGGCTCCATCAGAATCCACCGCAGAGATATTCAGCAGAAAATGTTCGAACTGCTGGGCTTCACACAGGAAGACGCTCAGGAACGTTTCGGTTTCCTGCTGGATGCCTTCAAATACGGTGTACCCCCTCATGGCGGTCTGGCATTCGGTCTGGACAGAATCATCATGCTCATGAGCAATGCGCCTAGTATCCGTGACGTTATCGCATTCCCTAAGGTAAAGGATGCTTCTTGCCCTATGACAGATGCGCCTAACGTTGTAGACCAGAAACAGCTGGATGAACTGGCAATCTGCTTCAATGAAGAAATTCTGAAAGCTGCTGCGGCAGAAACAGAAGAAGCGTAAGGAAATATGAATATGTAAGCAGGCAAAGGGGCTTGTTGTTTGTAAACACAGACGACAGCCCCTTTTTGTTTTGCAGAGATAAATTTAGATATAAAAAAATCACCTCAGATGAGATGATTTTATGGTTTGATTTCCAGAATCGCACTGGAAAAGGCATCGGTAATGTGTTTGAGAAGGTTTTCGTTTAGTCCAATCTGTTTCATTTTCTGCAAATCTCTTTGGTCTTTGGGGCGGTTCTTTCGGCTCTTTTTGGCATAAACAAATTCCAGAGAGGTACAATACAGTTTTTGCCCATCAGGCAGTGCATAGGCAGTGATGTAATCTTCAGAAGAAAGATTAGGCAGGCGGAGGGTTACAAGGCTGTCTTTTTTGCTGAAATCAGCGGTGGTGAAATCCCGTTGGAAAAGACTGCTGTTTTCCGTGAAAAAAGGGGTAAAGCTGATAGGCAGACCATCCAGAAAGATTTCTGTGCCAAAATCTATCTTTTCTTGATTGCAGGGGAGAAAAAGAGAATCATGGGTGTGGTCATAAAGTCCCTGTTCCTTGAGAAAAGCGCGGACAGCTTCCATTTCTGAAAGAGGAACCACAAAATCAATATCACTGTGGAGCCGGTTGGAATTTTCGCCGGAAATTACCCAAGGCACCAGACCACCAGCAAGAAATATTTTGTCTTTCAGTTTTGGGTGAAGTCCAAAGACAAGAGCTTTTTCTTTTACAAGATTACAGGGAAACATATCCATTCTCCTTTCTGATGGCTGCATGGTTTTTCTATCTCTCATCATAGGACATCCGAAGGGAAGACGCAATATTTCGGCAGGATTTTTGTTTTGTATTGTATTTTTTGGCATAAACATATAAAATGGAAAAGAAGTGCAGAAAAAGGAGGAGCCTATGAAAAGCTATGCAGATGCCCATTGTGATACTGTGGTGAAAGCCATGGAAGCTGGAGAGAATATGCTGGAATTTTCGGGTCAGCTGAATCTGGAAAAACTTGCTGCCTATGGTTCGGCAGTGCAGATTTTTGCCATTTGGCTGGAACCGAAGTACTATCCCATTGCCATGCGACAGACCGTGAAATATCTGGACTATTATCTGGAACAGATGGAGCGGAATAAAGAACGAGTTGGCATGGTGAAACGATTTTCCGATATTCTGGAAAACAAAAAACAGGGCAAGCTTTCTGCCATATTATCTCTGGAAGGCGGCGAAGCACTGGAGGGAGAAATTGCTGCTCTGCGGATGTTTCATCGTCTGGGTGTGAGACTTATGACACTGACATGGAACCACAGAAACGCATTGGCAGACGGTGTGGCAGAAAGAGGCACTGGCGGTGGATTGACCACCTTTGGCAAAGCAGTTGTGAAAGAAATGGAACGACTGGGTATGCTGGTGGATGTATCCCATTTGACAGACGCCGGATTTTACGATGTGGCAAAAATGGCAGAACAGCCTTTTGTGGCAAGCCATTCCAACGCACGGGCAATTTGTCCCCATCCGCGGAATCTGACAGATGAACAGCTGAAAATCATCGGCGAAATGGATGGTTTTGTGGGGTTGAATTTTTTCCCGCCTTTTGTTGCGGAGAAAGACGCAGTGACACAGGATGATCTGCTGCGGCAGCTGACACACATGCTGGATATGGCTGGTGAGGATGCTGTGGGACTGGGCAGTGATTTTGACGGCATTGATGTAACGCCTACAGACCTGCGTGCAGTGGAGGATATGGCACTTTTTCTGGAACGGATGGAACAGGAGTTTGGAAGTCATCTGGCGGAAAAAATACGTGAGAAAAATTTCCTGCGGGTGGCAGAAAGGGTATGGAAATAAGGAGGTAACATGAAACGGGTTATTATCAGCGTTGTGCTGCTTTTTGTCATTGCCGGATTGTTCCTTGTGAGCATCAACGGCATTGCACCGCATCCTTATACAGAGGCGGAGCTGGAAACAGTCTTTTTGGAAAAGGCTGAAGAAAATGGCCTTTCTCTGGAAGAAGGCTATGAAGTGGTTGAGAAAAAACATGCCAACAGCATGACTTATCTGATGGAAGATGTCAACGGCAATCATGCGTGGGGAACCTACGTAATGACACCGCTGACTGAAAAGTATAAATCTTATGATTTTTACACAGATCAGATGAATCTGGTGGAAGGCAGTCCCTATACTTATATGGTAAATGACGGCATTATGAAATATGACATCACAGTGTCTTTTGATGGAGATCTTTCTATCGAAGGATCTGAAAAAGCGCAGTCTGTACTGTCCCTGAAAATGCTGACCATGAGTTTTGGTATTATGGTAATTCTTGCAAATCTGGTACTGAATGGTGTCAGAAAAAGCAAATTTGATTAAACAAAAGAAATGAGGTAAGAGAAAATGGAAGTATCAAGAAGAGCACAGAGCATCAAAGCATCCAGCACACTGGCAATCTCCGCAAAAGCGGCAGAACTGAAAGCACAGGGCAAGGATATGGTTACATTTGGCGTAGGGGAACCTGATTTTGACACCCCTGCACACATTAGAGAAGCGGCAAAAAAAGCCATTGATGAAGGCAAAACAAGATATACACCTGCGGCAGGTACACCTGCACTGCGGAAAGCTGTTTGTGACAAGCTGAAAAAAGACAATGGTCTGGACTATGAACCTGCACAGGTTGTCATCAGCAACGGCGCAAAACATTCCCTCATGAACGCATTTATGGCAATTCTGAATGAAGGTGACGAAGTCATCATTCCCGCGCCTTTCTGGCTGAGCTATGCGGAAATGGTAAAAATCGCCGGTGGTGTGCCTGTAGTGGTTCACACAAAGAAAGAAAACAACTTCATGCTGACAAAAGAAGAACTGGAAGGCGCTTATACAGCAAAAACAAAAGCGCTGATTCTGACCAGCCCTTCCAATCCTACTGGTATGATTTCCTCTTTGGAAGATTTGCAGATGGTGGCAGACTTTGCTGTAAAACATGACATTTTCGTAATTTCCGATGAAATTTATGAAAAACTCATTTACGATGAAGGCAAAAAACATATCAGCATTGCTTCTTTGAGCAAAGAAATCTATGACAGAACCATCGTTATCAACGGTGTTTCCAAAAGCTATGCTATGACAGGCTGGAGAATTGGTTTTGCCGCTGCTCCTCTGGAAGTAGCAAAACTGATGGCTTCTTTGCAGTCCCACATGGCTTCCAACCCCAACTCCATTGCACAGGAAGCAACACTGGCTGCACTGGAAGGCCCACAGGATTGCGTAACAGAAATGTGCAAAGAATTCAAGAAGAGAAGAGATTACATCTATGAAAGAGAAGAAGCTATCCCTATGATTTCCGCGCTGAAACCAGAAGGTGCATTCTATCTGTTTGTGGATGTATCCGGCACTTACGGGAAAAGCTATGAAGGCAAAGAAATCCACTCTGCGGCAGATTTTGCAGCAATTTTGATTGCGGAAAAATATGTGGCAGTGGTACCTTGTGCAGACTTTGGTATGCCTGACTATATCCGTCTGTCCTATGCAACAGATATGGAACAGATTAAAAAAGGCATGGACCGCATCGAAGAAATGGTAAAAGCACTGGCATAAATCCATAAGGAGATGGCAATATGAGCTATGAAGTGTTGGAAAGCAAACTGACTTATGAAGGCAAGATTGTAAAAGTAACAGTGGATAAGCTGCAGATGCCTGACGGCAAAGCGGCTTATCGTGAAACAGTTATCCGCGGCAAAAACGCAGCGGCAGCGCTGGCAGTGGACGCAGAAGGCAAAATCATTTTTGTCAGACAGTATCGTCACGCCTTTAAAGAAATGCTGCTGGAAATCCCTGCAGGGGTGCTGGAAGAAGGGGAAGAACCCGGCGAAGGCATCAAACGGGAATTGGCAGAAGAAACAGGCAATCTGGCAGGAAATATGGAGTTTATCTGTGAATTGTATCCAACAGTAGGATATTGCACAGAGAAGATTTTCCTGTATTTTGCTTCTGATCTGACACCTTGTCCTTGTTGTTTTGATGAGGATGAATTCATTGAAGTGGAACGGTACACACCGGAAGAAGCCTTGGAAATGATTTATAAAGGTGAAATCAAAGACGCGAAAACCGTTGCGGCAATTTTTGCCTATATGACCAGACATAAATAAAAAAGACGAGCCATAACCTTGTAACAGGAGAAAAAATGTGATGAGGTGAGGCTATGTATCCAAAAAAGAAAACAGCGGCAGAAAGAGGGCAAATGATTTTTATGATTGTTTGCCTTTCTTTTTTGTTGGGAACGGTTGGCGGTGCGGTGGCGGCAAATTTGGCAGGTCGAAGCGGAGAAGAAACGCTGGTGCGGTTTTTGCAGGAGCATTTGACGGCAGGAGGAGATTCCTCTTTCTGGTATACCTTCTGGAAATACATGAAGTATGATCTGCTCATCTGGGCAGGGGGATGGCTTTCCATGGGGGTATTTATTTCCGGGTGTGTTTGTCTGTTTCGAGGAATTTCGTTGGGGTTTACGGCGGCGATGCTCATGGCGAGCTATGGCGGCAAAGGCGTCTGGCTAACCATATTGGGGATTTTACCGCAGAATCTGCTGTTGATTCCGGCTTATGTTGCCATGACAACGGTAGCGGTTTATTACCTTTTTGCATGGGGAGAAGAAGGCACTCGAAAGGGGGCCAGCAAACGGGAAAAACGGCGGCGGCAGACAGAATACTGCATATTATTGGCGGCATCCATTTTGCCTATTGTGGTGGCAAGTGGCGTGGAAGTGGGGCTGATTCCTGCTTTTATGGCGTATTTAGCCTAAAAATGTGGGGAAAAAAGGTCAGAATGGAGAATTTTGCAGGAACAGTGGAAAATTTATGAAAAAAATGTCGACAATTATGAAAAAAGTATTTATAATTTATGAAAGACTATGTCTTTTTTGATTTGAAGGGGTTATGAATATGGAAGAAAATCTGGCTGCTTTTCGCATGTACCTGCAAAATGTGAAAAAGTCATCTGAAAATACCATATTGTCATATTTACGGGATCTGCGGGGATTCTGCGGTTTTATGGAAGGCTTGGGCGTATGTGAGGTTTCCAAAATCAACCGTACCAATATTATGGCATATGTGTATGAATTGCAAAATCAACATAAGGCGTCCACAACGATTTTTCGAAATCTGGCGTCTATCCGCGCGTTTTTTTATTTCCTTATGGGTCAGGGTGTTGTAAAAGAAAATCCTGCTGTAGATCTGGAACTGCCCAGAGAGGAACGGAAAGTGCCGAAAATTATGACTTTAGAGCAGGTGGAAAAGCTGTTGGATCAGCCAAAGACCAGCGATGCCAAAGGTCTGCGGGACAAAGCTATGCTGGAAGTCCTTTATGCCACAGGTATCCGCGTATCGGAGCTGGTTTCTCTGCAAGTGGATGATGTGAATCTGCCTTTTGAATATATCCGTTGTACCACAGGCAGCAAAAGCCGTATGATTCCCATTGGTACAAAAGCCAAAGAGGCCCTTTGGGAATATCTGAAAAAAGGACGGGTACAGCTCATACATAACCCAGAAGAAACTGTGCTGTTTCTGAATTATGGCGGCAAGAAAATGACAAGACAGGGTTTCTGGAAGATTGTCAAGAATTATGCGGAAGAAGCGGGGATTCCCGGAGAGATTACACCGCATATTCTGCGTCATTCCTTTGCGGTGCATCTGCTGGAAAATGGGGCAGACCTGCGTTCTGTACAGGAAATGCTGGGACATTCCGATATTTCCACAACCCAGATTTATACAAAACTGAACAATACAAAAATCAAAAGCGTATATGCAAAAGCCCATCCGCGGGCATGAGTACATAAAAACGAAAGCTGGAATCTTTGGAACTGGAAAGATTTCAGCTTTTTTATTTTTGTGCAAAAAAAGAGAGGATTTTGAAAATCCTCTCTTGTAAGTTGCGCATCTATATCAAATTTGATATATACTTGCAGATCTTTTAGATCTCAATCTTTGCCCCCATGAGTTTCGCAAATTCAGCAACGATAGCAGCGTCGCCGGGCCATGCGGGTGCAGTAACCAGATTGCCGTCTACAACTGCTTTGTCTGCGTCTACAGCTACATATTCGCCGCCTGCCAATGTGATGTCAGGACCAACAGCGGGATAAGCAGTTGCTTTTTTACCTTTGAGTACGTTGGCTGCAGTCAAGATCTGAGGACCATGGCAGATTGCAGCAACTGGTTTATTTGCAGCGAAGAATTCCTGTACAATTTCAATTACTCTGGGTGTCAATCTCAGGTATTCGGGAGAACGTCCGCCGGTGATGAACAATCCAGCATAATCAGCTGTGTTAACAGCGTCGAAATCTGCTGTCAAAGCGAAGTTATGACCTCTTTTTTCGGAGTATGTCTGTTCTCCTTCGAAGTCGTGAATTGCGGTACGAATAATGTCACCTGCTTTTTTTTCGGGGCAAACTACATCAACCTGATAACCCAGAACCTGCAGAGCCTGAAAAGGTACCATGGTTTCATAATCTTCCGTAAAATCTCCAGCCAACATTAAAACTTTCTTTCCCATTGTAATCTCCTCCTTTGTTGCCCGAAGGGCACATATATTTCTATGTGAATATATGTTATGTATTTCTATAAATACAGTATAAACCTGTTATCAGAAAAATGCAATACTTTGATGAAAAATTCACAAAAAAACACTGTATACCAAAAAGATACATATTGATGTCAGACAAAACGGCGCCATTGACAGCGGAAGGAAAAAAGCATACTATGGTCTTGCAGAGATAAAAACACGATCCGGTTGGTAGTCCGGATGCGGCAAGAAGCCGTCAGTAACCTGCCTCCTTGGTTGTCCCTTCTTTGTGCAGTAAAATACAAAAGGAGGAATGACCATGGAAAAGGTCAAAGCAACAATGACCGTACTTTTTGAGGAACCTTTCTGGATTGGTATTTACGAGCGGGAGGACGGAGAAAGCTATCAGGCTGCAAAAATTCTTTTTGGTGCAGAGCCAAAGGGCTTGGAAGTGCAGGAATATTTGCTGAAAAATGTGTATCGGCTTTCTTTTGGCACTGGTGAGAAAAGTCAGCTCTCTGACAAGCAGACCCGTAAGAATCCCAAACGGATGCAGCGGGAAATCCGTAAACAGACAAGAGAGAAGGGAACAGGAACCCGTGCCCAGCAAGCCATACAGGCACAGCGGGAAGAGCGAAAAATCCAAAAACGCATCATCCGAAAGGAAGATAAGCTGGCAGAGGAAAAAGAACGGTTTTTGCAGAAACAACAGAAGAAACGCGAAAAACATCGTGGACACTAAAAGGAGAAATGCTTCATGAGAATTGGTTCAGGATATGACGTACATAAACTGGTGGAAAACAGAGATTTGATATTGGGCGGTGTGAACATTCCTTATGAAAAAGGATTGCTGGGACATTCTGACGCGGATGTGCTGCTTCATGCCATTATGGATGCTCTGCTGGGAGCAGCAGCGATGGGGGATATCGGCGGACATTTTCCCGATACAGACCCGGCTTATAAAGGGGCAGACAGCAAAAAATTATTATCCTGCGTTTGGGACTTGATTTCCCGGAAAGAATATTGTATAATGAATATCGACGCAACGGTGATAGCACAGCGTCCGAAGTTGAAACCTTATATTCCTGAGATGCGGAAGAATATCGCTGAGATTCTCCACATAGATATAGATCAGGTCAATGTAAAGGCAACAACAGAGGAAGGGCTGGGATTTACCGGCGCGGGAGAAGGCATTGCCGCTTCGGCTGTGTGCCTTTTAGAAAAAACGAAATAAGCCAAAAGTGATGATGGAAAAGAGTAGTCCTTTTATCACCTGCCAGAGAATAACGGCCGTGGTGAAAGGCGATGAAATTTGAGTTTCCAGGAAACTGGGGGTTTGAATGGCACCGTCTTAAGATACATGGGTGAGAGCCGTTTACAGAATGAGGAGGATGAAGTGCGTTCCTGAACTGAACGGGCGAACCATTTTTATTTGCAGTAGCCTGATTCCGATGACAACGTTACAGTCGATAAAGTGAGGCGGTATCTTTTTTCTGCGGAAAAACAGACCGTCTAAGTAAAGTGGAACCACGGAGTATAACAGCTTCGTCTTTACAGTGTATGTAAAGACGGAGCTTTTTCTTTTTGGGGAAACAGAGAAGAAAAGCGCAGGAACACCTTATTTCGTGCTGTAATATCATAAAAAAGAATATCAGTATCGAGAGGAGAAACCAAACATGAACACAAGAGAACTCAAAGCAAGAATTGAAGAAATGGTTGACGTTATTAAGGAAAAAGATCCTGCCATCAGAAGCAACATCGAAGTCATTCTCTACCCCAGTTTCTGGGCAGTGATCAACCACAGAATTGCCCACAGCTTCTACAAAAAGAAACACTTTTTCATTGCCAGAGCAATTTCTCAGATTTCCAGAGGTTTGACAGGCATTGAAATCCATCCCGGCGCACAGATCGGCAAACGCTTCTTCATTGACCACGGCATGGGCGTTGTCATTGGGGAAACAGCGGAAATCGGCGATAATGTTATGCTGTACCACGGTGTTACACTGGGCGGTACCGGCAAAGACAAAATCAAACGCCATCCTACCGTTGGGGATAACGTACTGATTGGTGCGGAAACCATCGTACTGGGCCCCATTACCATTGGTTCCAATACAAAAATCGGCGCTGGCTCCGTTGTGCTGGAAGATATTCCTGCTAACGTAACAGCTGTTGGCTCTCCCACAAAGATTGTAAGAAAAGACGGTATGCGCATCAAACCCACAGACCCTTCTGAATTTACAAAGGCAAAAAAACATGCAGTTTGAGAAATGAAAAAGAAAACGGAAGAATTATGGAAAATATGCTTGCAGAACCCGTTTTTGTGATATAATGTAACTTAGAAAAATATGGTTCAATAAAGGAAGGATGAACGACCATGAAAGTATATAATACACTGACAAGACAGAAAGAAGAATTCATTCCCCGCGAGGAAGGCAAAGTAAAAATGTACGTTTGCGGCCCTACTGTATATGACTATATCCATATCGGTAACGCTCGCCCTTACGTTGTATTTGATACTGTAAGAAGATACCTGGAATACAAAGGTTATGACGTTACTTACGTTCAGAACTTCACAGACGTTGACGACAAGATCATCAATCGTGCAAACAAAGAAGGCAGCACAATGGAAGCAATCTCCAACCGTTACATTGAAGAAGCATTCCATGATGCTGATGGCCTGAATGTAAAACGTGCTACCGTACACCCTCGTGTAACACAGGAAATGGACGGCATCATTGCCATGGTACAGACTTTGATCGACAAAGGCTTTGCTTATGAAGACAACGGTACTGTTTACTATGATACAAAGAAATTCCCTGAATACGGCAAACTGTCCAAAAAGAATCTGGATGAACTGATTGCTGGTGCCAGCGAACGTGTAGCTATCGACGACGCTAAGAAAAATCCTACAGACTTCGTACTGTGGAAACCTAAAAAAGAAGGCGAACCCAGCTGGACTTCTCCTTGGGGCGAAGGCAGACCCGGTTGGCACATTGAATGCTCCGTTATGGCAAAACATCATCTGGGTGACACCATCGACATCCATGCCGGCGGCGAAGACCTGATTTTCCCTCACCATGAAAACGAAATCGCACAGAGTGAAGCTGCTAACGGCTGCCAGTTTGCAAAATATTGGCTGCACAACGGTTTCATTACTGTTGACAACGAAAAAATGTCCAAATCTCTGGGCAACTTCTTCACCGTAAGAGATATTGCGGCACAGTTCCCTTATGAAGTAATCCGTTTCTTCATTCTGAACGGTCATTACAGAAGCCCCATCAACTTCAGCAGAGATCTGATGCAGGCTTGCCAGAATGGTCTGGAAAGAATCAAAAACGCAAGAAAAGAACTGGATTTCTATATCAAAAACAGTGCTGATACAAAAATGACAGCAGAAGAAACTGCACAGGCAGCAGAACTGGAAAAATATAAAGAACAGTTCGAAGCAGCTATGGACGATGACTTTAACACAGCTGACGCTATTTCCGTTATTTATGAATTGGTTCGTTTCAGCAACATCGCAGTAAAAGCTGGCGTTTCCAAAGAATACGCAGAAAAGATTCAGGATATGCTGGATCACCTGTGCGGCGTACTGGGTGTAGCAGAACTGAAAGAAGATGCTGTATCCGATGAAGAAACAGCAAAAATCGAAGAACTCATCGCAAAGAGAGCAGAAGCAAAGAAAGCAAAAGACTTTGCAACAGCAGACGCAATCCGTGACGAACTGGCAGCTATGGGCATCACAATCAAAGATACCCGTCAGGGCGTACAGTGGTTCAGAGGTTAATTATGAACTTACAGGCATTGGACTTAATGCTGGGTCAGAAGGGGACAGTCAATCCAAAGGAGCTGTCCCCTTTGGCGCTGGCTTATATAGGAGATGCGGTTTATGAAATGCTGGTGCGCACCACTGTTTTGACAGGGGGGAATGCGCCGGTGAACCGTTTGCATAAAACCGCAAGAGATATGGTCAATGCAAAAGCACAGGCGGAATTTTATTTCCGTGTGGCTGAGGAATTGACGGAGGAGGAAGCGGCTGTGTTCCGCAGAGGGCGCAACGCGAAGTCCTACACCACGCCGAAGAACGCCGATTTGATGGACTACCGCCACGCAACGGGGGTAGAAGCGGTATTCGGTTATCTGTATCTGGATGGAAAAATGGAAAGAGCCATTGACTTATTCCGTCTGGGTATGGCAGAATTAATAGAGAAATAAAAATAGAAGCCGATGCACTGATTTTGCACATCGGCTTTTTGCTGTGTTGGAAAAAAGAGAAAAACAGGAGGTTATTCCGTGGAAAAAAGACGAAATGAACGGGAATGGAAAGAAAAAAGACCCGGAGGCAGAAACGGTGAAGAACGCAAAGGCCGCAAGCCTTTCCATACTGCCAGAGAAGAACGGGAAATGGACAGAGAAATCAATGAAAACCAGCTGGAAGGCAGAAACGCCATTCTGGAAGTCCTGAGAAGCGGCAGAGATATTGAAAAAATTATGGTGGCAAAGGGCAATGTGGAAGGCACAATCAAACGAATCATTGCTATGGCGGTAGAAAAAGGCGTAGTCATTCAGGAAGTAAGCCGCCAGAAACTGGACGAAATTTCCCAGACAAAAAATCATCAGGGCGTAATCGCGCTGGTTTCTGCTCATGACTATGTGGAAGTAGAAGATATTCTGACTGCGGCAAAAGAAAAAGGAGAAGATCCTTTTGTGCTGCTGCTGGATGGCATCACTGACCCTCATAATCTGGGCGCTATTTTGCGTACAGCAGAATGTGCCGGTGTTCACGGGGTTATCATTCCCAAACGTCGTTCTGTTGGTCTGAATGCGACTGTTGGGAAAACTTCTGCCGGTGCCATTGAATATATGCCTGTGGCAAGAGTGACAAATATTGTACAGACCATGGAATATCTGAAAAAAGAAGGTCTGTGGATAGCATGCGCTGATATGAAAGGTCTGGATCATTTCGATACCAACATGAAAGGCCCTCTGGCATTGGTTATTGGCAGTGAAGGCGATGGCGTCAGCCGTCTGGTGAAAGAAAATTGTGACTTTACAGCATCTATTCCCATGTACGGGAAAATTTCTTCTTTGAATGCTTCCGTAGCGGCTGCACTGCTCATGTATGAAGTAGTAAGACAGAGAAGATTTTAAGATTTGACGGATTTTGCGGAAAAGAAGAATCTTTTGCAATTTCTAATGTTATATGATATGATGTTACGATGAGAAGGGAGGGGATTGCCGTTGCAGGAGGATTTTTTGCTGGTAGACGGCTATAACATCATCCACGCATGGGACGAGCTGCGGGAATTGATGGAAGATGTCAGTCTGGAAAGTGCAAGGGTAAAGCTCATTGATACCCTTTCCAATTATAAAGGTGTACAGAAAGCGACCATTATCGTCGTTTTTGACGCGTATCTGGTCAAGGGCAATCCTGGCTCTGTATCGAAGTATCATAATATTTATGTGGTGTATACAAAAGAAGCGGAAACGGCGGATCATTACATCGAACGAGTGGTAACATCCATGCCGAAGCATTATCGGGTGCGGGTGGCAACCACCGATGGACTGGAACAGATTATCATTTCCGGTCAGGGAGCTGTGCGCATGAGTGCCAAAGAACTGCATAATCAGGTGCATCAGGCGGAAACAGAACTGCGCCGGCAGTACATCGAAAACAGACCGCCCAAAAACAATATGCTCGCCGATAATCTGGATGAGGAAGCGCTTAATTGGCTGGAGAATTTACGGCGGCAGAAGTAAGGAGAACAGAGGATTTATATGATAAGTGAAAGAACAGAACAAACTGCAAACACCCAACAGGATGAACTGCTGGTGCATCAGGCACAGAGCGGGGATAATGAGGCGGAAGCACGCCTGTTGGACAAATATAAACCCCTGGTGAAGGCAAAGTCCCGGGCTTATTTTCTCATTGGCGCGGATACAGAGGACATCATACAGGAGGGCATGATCGGACTGTATAAAGCCATTCGGGATTATGATAAGGAAAAGAATGCTTCTTTCCGCAGTTTTGCGGAGCTGTGCATCAATCGTCAGATGATTACTGCCATTAAGGCGGCAACCAGACAGAAGCATCAGCCATTGAATTCTTATATCTCATTGAATAAGCCTGTGTTTGAGGAGGATTCCGAAGAAACCTATCTGGATCTGCTTCAGGAAGGGGAACTTCTGAACCCGGAAGCCCTGCTCATTGGACAGGAAAACAAAAACTTTCTGGAAAACCAGATGGAGAAGAATCTCAGCAGTTTCGAAAGTCGTGTACTGACATTATATTTACAGGGCAGAAGCTATTTTGAGATTGCCAATATGCTGGATAAACCGGAAAAATCCATTGATAATGCCCTTCAGCGGGTGAAGAAAAAACTGGAAAAATTTGTTTTAAAAAAAAATCTTGACGGAATAGAATCTGTGTGATAGTATATAAAAGCTGACGGAAGAAGTAGATTCTTCCTATGCTACTGTGGCTCAGTAGGTAGAGCGTCGCCTTGGTAAGGCGGAGGTCACGGGTTCAAGTCCCGTCAGTAGCTTTTCGCCCTCGCAAATGCGGGGGCTTTTTTTGTTGCAAAAATCTTTGAAAGGGAGAAGGCGAATGAAGATGAAATATCAGGCAGTGATTTTTGATCTGGATGGCACACTGTTGGATACACTGGATGATCTGACAGACAGCATGAACGAGATTTTACGCAGATATGGGAGAAAAGAACGGACAAGAGAGGAAGCGGCGGCCTTTTTGGGGAACGGCAGTGCTGTGTATCTGAAATTGGCGGCAGGAGAACCGCTGGAAGATTTTGAAACTTGTCTGGAAGAATATAAGGCTTATTATAAGGAACATATGGAAATCAAAACAAAGCCTTTTGACGGCGTTTTGCAGCTGCTGCGGGATTTGCGGCAGGCTGGTGTGAAAACGGCAGTGGTATCCAATAAATTTGATGGGGCTGTGAAAGGTTTATGTGAAAAATATTTTGGAGATGCTGTTGATCTGGCAGTAGGGGAAGGCAATGGTCTGCGTCCCAAACCGGCAGGAGATATGGTGGAAGCGGCAGCAGAAAAGCTGGAGGTATCCTTGAAGGATTGTCTGTATGTGGGGGATACAGAAGTGGATTTGGCAACAGCAAAGGCTGCTGGCATGGATTGTGTCAGCGTTACTTGGGGATTCCGCACAGAGGAGCAGTTAAAAGAGGCAGGGGCAACTTATCTGGTTGACAGCGTGGCAGAATTGGAGCAGTATTTATTGGAAGAAAAAGTGGGGGAACAGCTGGAAGTGCTGCCATATGCATTTACTGTATGCTGTGTCAGTGATGGGGCAAAGGTGGATTGGACACAGCCTTTTTGTTTTGCGGCAAAGACCGACAGGGAATTTTCTCTGGTGTGTCTGACAGAGTATGTGCCGGAAGAAACACTGGAAAGAGAAGACGGATGGCGGGCGTTCCGCGTTGCGGGGGCGTTGGAATTTTCGTTGATTGGCATATTATCTCGTATTTCCAGTGTGCTGGCTGAGGCTGGTGTGGGGATTTTTGCAGTATCTACATATCAGACGGATTATATTCTTTTGAAAGAAAATCAATTGGAAAAAGGATTGGAAGCCCTGCGAAAAGCAGGTTATATGATCGATTAAAAACAAAAACGTCGGAAAATGTTTCTATGAAAGAAACATTTCCGACGTTTTTGTATTATTGGAATGGAAGTATTAACACTTATTTCAAAACAACATTGTGGAATGTTTTTTTGCCTTTCTGTACCAGCAGTTTGCCATCTGTGAACAGATCTGCAGTTACTTTGAAGTCAACATCTGTTACAGGTTTTTCAGCCACTTTTACGCCGCCCTGCTGTACTGCACGTCTGCCTTCGGAACGGGAAGGAACAACGCCGATGGTGGTCAGCAGTGTCAGGATATCCATACCTTCTGCGAAGTCAGCAGCAGGCAGTTCTGTAGTAGGGGCGGAACCAGCAGCGGAACCTTTGCCGAACAGAGCTCTTGCAGCTTCCTGTGCTTTGGTTGCTTCTTCTTCTCCGTGAACGATCTTAGTCAGTTCGAATGCCAGAACTTCTTTTGCTTTGTTGATTTCGCTGCCTTCCAGTGCGCCCAGACGACGTACTTCATCCATAGGCAGGAATGTCAGCAGAGCCAGACATTTTTCAACGTCTTTATCGCCCACGTTTCTCCAGTACTGGTAGAATTCGTAAGGAGATGTTTTTTCAGGGTCAAGCCATACAGCACCGCTGACGGTTTTGCCCATTTTTACGCCTTCACTGTTTGTCAGGAGTTTGAATGTCATGCCGTAAGCAGGTTTGCCTGTTTTACGACGGATCAGTTCTACGCCGGCAATGATGTTGGACCACTGGTCATTACCACCCATCTGCAGTACGCAGTCGTATCTTCTGTTCAGTTCGTAGAAGTCGTAGCCCTGCATGATCATGTAGTTGAATTCCAGGAAGGACAGACCAGCTTCTTTTTCCATACGGATTTTGAAGCAGTCAGCAGCCAGCATACGGTTTACGGAGAAGTGTACGCCAACGTCACGAAGGAATTCGATATAGTTCAGGTTTCTCAGCCAATCTGCGTTGTTTGCAATGATGGCGCCGCCGTTTTCTTCGTCAAATTTGATGAAGTGAGATAGCTGTTTTTTGATGCAGGCAACGTTATGGTCGATGGTTTCTACGGTCATCATTTTACGCATATCAGCTTTGCCAGAGGGGTCACCGATCATACCTGTGCCGCCGCCCATCAGGCAGATAGGACGGTTGCCGCAGCGCTGCATGTGTGCCATTGCCATAACTGTCAGGAAGTGACCTACATGAAGGCTGTCTGCAGTAGGGTCGATACCGATATAAAATGTCACGCCGCCTTTTTCAAACAATTCTTTGATTTCATCTTCGTGTGTCAGCTGTTCAATAAAACCTCTTTCTTTCAGAACTTCGTAAGCATTCATGAGAAAACACCCTTTCTTTTTATTGGTTTGTATTTCAGCGAAGGCTTTCTGCAAATAAAAAAGGGTTCTTTCGTCGAAAGGACGAGAGAACCCGTGGTACCACCTTAATTCATGTTTATCATAACGAAAAGACAAACATCTTTCGGTCTGGGTAACGGTAGACAACCGTTGTGCCATTTCCTGCACAAAGCTCATGAGGCGTAATTTACAAATACTGTGCTGCAATCCTTTCACCAACCGGACTGCTCTCTGCGGCTGTAACCAGCTTTGCCCATATACTCAATCATCGCTGTTTTGCTTATTTATGAGCCTATCCTATCACAACTTTTTTTGAAAGTCAACCCCACAACTTAATTCTGCAATTTTTACAATCATTTCCACTGCTTTTTCCATAGAGGAAACGGGAATGTATTCATAAGGCCCATGGAAATTATGCCCGCCGGCAAAGAGGTTGGGGCAGGGAAGTCCCATAAAGGACAGACGCGCACCATCGGTACCGCCGCGGATGGGCTGCACAATGGGGGTGATGCCGCAGGCTTCCATAGCCTGTTTTGCCAGATCTACAATTTCCATACAGTCAGCAATTTTGGATGCCATATTATAGTACTGATCTTTCAATTCCAGTGTGATGGCATTGGGGTACTGAATGTTTTTCCGTTCTACAATGAGCTGGATGAGATTTTTTCTGTGGGCAAAAGTTTCTGAATTAAAATCACGGATGATATAAGTCAGCGTTGCTTCAGATACATTGCCTTCAAAAGAACAAAGATGGAAGAAGCCTTCGTAGCCCTCTGTTTTGGAAGGGATTTCTTTTTCTGGAAGCAGAGAAGCGATTTCTGTACCGATCAGTGCGGCATTCTGCATGATGTTCTTTGCTGTACCGGGATGAACGCTGCGGCCTTTGATATGGATGACTGCCTGGGCAGCGTTAAAGTTTTCATATTCCAATTCACCGATTTTGCCGCCGTCCAGAGTATAGGCAAAGTCAGCGCCGAATTTTTTCACATCAAAATGGTCAGCACCTGCGCCGATTTCTTCGTCAGGTGTAAATGCAATACGGATTTTGCCGTGAGGAATTTCGGGATGGGTCATGAGATATTCCATGGCGGAGAGGATTTCTGCAATGCCGGCTTTGTCATCGGCACCCAGAAGGGTTGTGCCGTCAGTGGTGATCAGCGTATCTCCAATATAATTCTTCAAATCTGGAAATTCATCAGGAGAGAGGGAAATGCCATTGAGCTGAATGGTTTCACCATCATAATGATGAACGATATGAGGCATGATACCATCGCCTTTGGCATCAGGGCTGGTATCCATATGGGCAATAAAGCCAATGGTAGGAGCGTTGGGATCTGTTGCGGGCAAAGTTGCCATGACATAGCCGTGACGATCCATAGAGGCATCTGCTAATCCGATGGCCTGACATTCCTTTACCAGAAAATCTCCGAAAATAAGCTGCTGCTTTGTGCTGGGAATGGCAGAAGAATTCTCATCTGAGGTTGTGGGCTGTTTGATATATGTTAAAAAACGTTCGCTAACTGACTTCATAATATAGAAGAACTCCTTTCTTTGTTTGGAAAATGTTTTGACAGTATAAAGAAACTGTAAAACCATTTCCTTTATTGTACCATTCTTAAGCGAGAAAAACCACAAAGTATGAAAAAGTTTGCGGAAAGCCGAGAAAATGCTGATTTTTCAAGGAATGTTAAAAGAATATGAAAAAAATGAAAAAAATTTCAAAAAAGGTGTTGACAGGGAGGTTATTTTGGGATATACTAACACCACTGCTTCGGAAAACACGAAACAGCAAAAAAGAAAAATAAAAAAACTTCAAAAAAAGTGTTGACAAACAAAACACAACGAAGTATAATAACAAAGGTTTCGCTGCTCAAGAAAAGCAAACTAAATCAGTATGGAGAGGTGTCCGAGTGGTTTAAGGAGCTGGTCTTGAAAACCAGTGACTCCGAAAGGGGCCGTGGGTTCGAATCCCACCC
>ERZ779894.1697-NODE-1697-length-21509-cov-3.825953_pt1 | contig 21509 bp, 20 predicted proteins | sample MGYA00511587_ERZ779894 | MGnify/ENA primary metagenome ERZ779894 (study PRJEB29588, sample SAMEA2160490) | human gut metagenome | biome: human gut; feature: human-associated habitat; material: faeces | place: Denmark | collected 2008/2010 ... | reverse complement strand
TACAGAGTATAAAGAAAAATATTTCACTGGTTTTAGAAACTAAAAAGTGCCTGGGAAGTTTTGAAAAATTTCAGAGAAGTCCCTGGGAACAGACAGGGAGCAGGCATAAGAAAAGTCGGAAGGAGATTCAAATTATGAAAAAAAATTCGTTATATATTGCAGGAATTTGTGCAGCACTGTCGGTAGGTGCGCTTGGGTGCGCTTCCAGTGCAAAAGCGGGCGATGAGGAGACAAAGCCGGTTGTCGAAGATACGGAGGCAGCTGGGGAGGCCACTGCAGCGGAAACTATTTGTGTTTATGGTCCGGTTTCGGAGGTTACCAGCGATTCCGTCACGATCGACAATCAGTCGGGAGTCAGCAGTGCCGGCGAGATGGTGATCACATTTTCACCGGAAACGCCGATTTTTGACGCAGAGACAGGCAATCCGGTCGATATGACCGAGGCGGAGACGGGAACAGTTGTATATGCCTACATCGGGGATGCGATGGCGATGAGCGAGCCGCCAATCACGAACGGACAGCTCTTCTTCGTCCATGTAACCGATGTGAGCGCCGTGCCGGTTTACACGGAGATCGAGTCGGTGAAAAAGAGTGCCGAGAATGATGATACCGTCTGTGTGAAAGCAAAGGATGGCGTGACCTATACGGTCAGCGCTGAGACACGTATTCTGCCGTATTTAACCCGGAACATCGTGACCGCAGACGATCTGGAAGCGGGAAAGAAATGCGCGATCTGGGCGGACGCGGAAGGAAAGGTATCGAGACTGGTGCTGTTTCAGCAATAAGGGCGGATGTGCATAAAGCGATAAAATTATAAATATGTCATGTAGATCGGACGGTTTGAACAGCGAAAAATACAGCGAAAAACCGTCCGATTTTTGGTTTGACTTTTTGTTGCACAGTAAAATACATTTGTGAAACAAAAAAATTGCATAAATGCATATTGGCTGCTCTGGTTGAAGCGCCGGAAAAGCAGACGTTCAGTCTGTATGTAGATGAATTGCTATGTGACAAGACAGATGTAATAAAAAGTGTCAAAATTTCATTGACACAGCTTTTCTCTTAGAGGTATAATCACAGAAGTTTACCGTGTGGAAGCTATATGGACAGAGAAATATGGCGTGGCAAAGATGTCGGATACATTGTAAAGAAGAAAACGAACCGCAGCTGTCGGAAAAATGGTATGGTTTCTGTCAATCGATGGGGATTCGGAAGCGTGAACAGAGCGGTGAAAAAAGGAGAGGGAAAAGAGATGGATCAGGAGATAAAGCAGCGGATCGAGACATTAAAAAAAGAGAGGGATGCCGTGATTCTGGCACATTATTACGTAGATGGAGAAGTGCAGGAGATTGCCGATTATGTGGGCGATTCGTATTATCTGGCGGAGCTGGCGACGACGGTGCCGCAGAAGACGATCATTTTCTGTGGCGTGTCATTTATGGGCGAGAGTGCGAAGATTTTAAGCCCGGAGAAGACGGTTATCATGGCAGACCGGAGCGCGGACTGTCCGATGGCTCACATGGTTGAGGTGGAGAAGATCCGCGAAGTACGCAAAGAGTATCCGGATGTAGCTGTTGTCTGTTATGTGAACTCGATGGCGGAGATCAAGGCAGAATCGGATGTCTGTGTTACCTCATCGAATGCACTCAAAATCGTGAAAAAACTGCCGAACAAGGATATTTTCTTTATTCCGGATGAGAATCTGGGACGTTTTATCGCAAAAAAAGTGCCGGAGAAACATTTTATTTTCAATGACGGTTTCTGCCATGTACATAAGAGTATTCATGCGGAAGATGTAAAGAAAGCAAAAGAGCTGCATCCGGAGGCAGTTGTGCTGGCGCATCCGGAGTGTACCGGCGATGTGCTGGAGCTGGCAGATTTTGTCGGAAGTACCTCCCAGATTATTGATTATGCGACGAATTCGGATGATAAAGTCTTCCTGATCTGCACCGAGATGGGCGTGTTCTATGAACTGCTGCAGAAGAACCCGGAGAAGAAGTTTTTCTCCGTAGGTCACCGTCAGTTTTGCCCGAATATGAAGAAGATTCATCTGGACAGCGTACTGCGGGTGCTGGAAAATCCGGAGGAGGAAGTGGAGATGGATGAGGCGATGCGGCAGAGGGCGGTTGGTCCGCTGGCGCGGATGCTGGAATTGGCAAAATAAAGGAATAAATAAAAACACAATATAAACAAATAGACCCAAAAGGATCATTCAAAGGATTCCCACAGAAAATGCTGCAAATCAGCGTTTCCTGTGGGATTTAAATTTTAAATGGAGCGGCTCTGCTTATTCAGCCACAACCGCTTTCACAATCTCCGCAATATACATATCATGATAGTCCTTCTCCGGATAGAACTTGCTGTCAGCGTCCTTATCGATAAAATCTGCCGGATTCATGGATGTGCGGTACATTTTGCGGCAGATGAGGATGGTGTCAGCTTCTTCAAATGCCGGTACGCCGTCGATGAAGACCGGGGTCAGGCCGGCTTCCTTGATTTTGTCGTGGTCACGGCCAGATACGGAGCCGCAGAGTTTGAGGGCATCGCGGTGTCCGTCTTTTAAAAAGCTGACAGAGAAGAGTTCTTCTTTGTCTACAAATTCTTTGGTGTAGCGCTGGGGACGGATATAGCAGGTAACAGCCGGTTTGCCCCAGAATACGCCTGCGCCGCCCCAGCTGGCAGTCATGGTGTTGAATTTATCCTTGGTGCCGGCGGTTAAAAGCATCCAGTCGGAACCGATGCGGGTAAACGGGTTAAAATTTAATTCTTCTGGCTTTATTTCTTTGAAGCTCATCGAAAAATCCTTCCTTTCCTGTCTGAATTGATCATTCTGTGAGTACCTTACCATTATCAGAGAAGAAAATCAAATATATTTTCGAAAATTCATTGACAGATGAGAAAAAAAGAGGTAGTCTTTAAATTGAGGTTAGAGATATCTAACTTGAGTTGTGGCATTCTAACCTGAGTTTGTTCATGCTAATTATGTTTTGTTTTTGATGAAACACAATATAATATGAGCACTTAGTGTGAGTCGTATCTAAGGACTTAATGAGGCTGAGCCAGAGGCAAAAGCGGAATTTAGTACTTGCAAAAAGAGTGGCAAGCAGAGTATGCTATATATTTTAAACGAACAGTTAGTCTGCACTAATAAAAAGCCGGGTTGTGGACGGAAACGGCAGATGTGCGGAAAAATAATTTAGAAGATATGGAAAGAGAGATGATACGATGCAGCAGAGAGAGCAGATTATCAGCGAACTGAAGAGACGGGGGAAACGGATGACCGATCAAAGAAAGATCATGTTGGATGTGATCCTGGAGGGAAGATGGAGCAGTTGTAAGGAGATCTACTACGAGGCATCCAAGCGCGACCCGGGGATCGGCAAGGCAACGGTGTACCGGATGATTGCAGTGCTGGAAGAAATCGGCGTTTTAAACCGTTGCCGCCAGTATTCTCTGCGGAATGAGGATGAGCTGTCAAGTATAACTTCGGATGCTAGCTGATAAAAAATCTCAATAAGCAAAGTTAGGTTTGACTATCATGGGGGTAAGCTGTTACCATCTACTTGTACCTCAGAAATGAGTCATTAAACGCAGCAATATTCGCATTTGAAATGGAATAAATAGTTTTCAAAAATCATATGTGAATATAATTTAGATAATATCAGAGGAGGAGTAATCATGATGGACATTTTCAAATTAAAAAAATTAGGTTTATTTGCAGGTGGCGTTTTGTTCGGAACAGCAGGTGTTAAGATTCTTGGCAGTGAGGATGCAAAGAAATTTTACGTAAACTGCGTAGCAGCCGGACTTCGTGCACGTGATTGTGTGATGACCACCGCTACCAATATTCAGGAGAACGCTGAGGACATCCTGGCTGAGGCAAAGCAGATCAACGAGGCTCGCGGCTATGAGAGCTTTGGTGAGGATGAGGATTTCAACGAGACTGCTGAGGCAACCGAGGCCGCACCGGAGGCTGAGAAGGCAGAGCAGTAATAGCAACTCCAAGAATACATGAATCTAAATAACAGGGGGGCTGCCGCAAGATAGCATGGGATGCTGTCTCGCGGCAGCTCTTCTATAACCGGAGGAAGATGAATCATGAAATTCATTATAAAGCATGAAATCAAAGGAAGAATCCGTATCAGCCTTGCCCGGAAATTCCATACCGTGCGCGAAGCGGACGTTTTGGAACAGTATCTGCTTGGTCTGGACGGCGTGACGGCGGCTAAGGTGTATGAGCGGACAGCAGATGCGGTTATCTATTATAAGGAGGATCGGGAGGCGGTACTCGTACAGGTAGCGGCGTTTGATGGTCAGATTACCGAAAAACAGGAGATGGCAGTTAAAAGCAGCGGACGCGCCCTGAATCAGGAGTACAAAGAAAAGCTGATTCAGAAGGTATTGACCCGTTTTGCGACGAAGACATTTCTCCCGGCGCCGGTCCGTGCGGTATACACGTCCGTGCAGGCGATCCGTTATATCGTGAAAGGTATCCACTGCCTCGTATTTAAGCGCAAGCTGCATGTGGAGGTGCTGGATGCGACGGCGATCAGTGTTTCCCTTCTGCGCCGCGATTTCAATACGGCTGGCTCCGTTATGTTCCTGCTCGGCGTCGGTGAGCTTCTGGAGGAGTGGACACATAAGAAATCCGTTGGTGATCTGGCGCGGAGCATGTCCTTGAATGTGGAAAAGGTCTGGAAGAAAGTGGACGGGACCGAAGTTCTTGTACCGCTTTCGGATGTTACCGCGGGCGACGAGCTGACCGTCCATATGGGTACAGTGATTCCGCTGGATGGTGTCGTAGTAAGCGGCGAGGCGATGGTAAACCAGGCTTCGATGACCGGCGAACCCCAGCCGGTCAGAAAAGAGCCGGGCAGCTATGTTTACGCAGGAACCGCGCTGGAAGAGGGAGAGATTACCTTCAAGGTAGAAAAATCCGCCGGTTCCACCCGTTATGAGCGTATCGTACAGATGATCGAGGATTCGGAGAAGCTCAAATCATCCGTTGAAGGCAAGGCGTCGAACCTGGCAGATGCACTCGTTCCGTGGAGTCTGGGCGGTACCGCGCTTACCTATCTGTTGACCCGCAATGCGACGAAAGCACTGTCGATCCTGATGGTTGATTTCTCCTGTGCACTGAAACTGGCAATGCCGCTTGCAGTCCTGTCTGCGATGCGTGAGGCAAGCCAGCATCACATTACGGTCAAGGGCGGCAAGTTCCTAGAGGCAGTTGCCGAGGCAGAGACGATCGTATTTGACAAGACCGGAACACTGACCAAGGCAAAACCGGTTGTATCCGATGTAGTATCTTTCAACGGCATGGAGAAGGAAGAACTGCTTCGTATCGCAGCCTGCCTGGAAGAGCATTTTCCGCACTCGATGGCAAATGCGGTCGTACAGGAAGCGAAAAAACGTCATCTGGTACATGATGAGATGCACTCGAGAGTGGATTACATCGTAGCGCACGGTATCGCTACCTATGTGGGCGAAGAACGCGTCGTGATTGGAAGCCACCATTTCGTATTTGAGGATGAGCAGGCACAGATTCCGGAGGGCAGACAGGAGCTGTTCGACCAGCTGCCTGAGGAATACTCCCGCCTGTATATGGCAATTGACGGCAAGCTGGCTGCAGTGATCTGCATCGAGGATCCTCTCAGAGAAGAGGCTCCGGAGGTTATCCGACAGCTGAAGAGTCTCGGAATCCACAAGGTAGTCATGATGACAGGAGACAGCGACCGTATCGCTGGGGCAATTGCGGGTACCGTCGGCGTGGATGAGTATTATTCCGAGGTGTTGCCGGAGGACAAAGCAAGGTTCGTGGAGCATGAGAAGCAGGCAGGTCATAAAGTCATTATGATCGGTGACGGCATCAACGATTCCCCGGCATTGTCTGCGGCAGATGTTGGTATTGCCATCAGCGAGGGTGCACAGATCGCCAGAGAGATCGCGGATGTGACCATCGGCGCAGACAATCTGTATGAAGTGGCTACCCTGAAGGAATTGAGCAACTCTCTGATGGAGCGGATCCATAAAAATTACCGCATGATCGTAGGGATCAACACCGGACTGATCATTTTAGGTGTGGCAGGAATCATTCCTCCCACTACGTCCGCTCTTCTGCATAATACATCTACCCTGTGGATCAGCACCAAGAGCATGAAGAACCTTCTGGACAAAGAAGAAGTATAAAGAAAAAAACATAGGCCATTGTAAGGGGAAGGATGAGTTCCCCTTGCAGTGGCCTGCATTTTGCTCTATAGTAAGTTTGGACTAACCACAAAGTGTAATACAATTTGCCGAGAATGTACGGTACTTTTGTAGGAATTATATGTTGCATATTTGCAGATGCGTGTATATAATGATATAGTAATTCCTAGTTGAACGATAGAGATAGGAGGAAGTATATGTCAGAACAATTATTACAGGTGCGTAACTTGTCCGTAAGTGTAGAGGACAAGCCCATCCTTCATGGAATAGATTTAGAGGTTCGTCCCGGAGAGACCCACGTCCTCATGGGACCCAACGGTGCCGGCAAGTCCACATTGGGCTACACCATCATGGGAAGTCCCCGCTATGAGGTGACCGATGGTGAGATCCTGTTCAAAGGAAAAGAGCTGTTGGAGGAGACTGCAGACCAGAGAGCGAAGGACGGTATCTTTTTATCCTTCCAGAATCCGCTGGAGGTTCCCGGTGTCTCTCTGCGGAACTTTATCCGCAATGCGGTGGAACAGAGAAGTGGTTCCCGCATCAAGCTGTGGACATTTAAAAAGGAACTGGAGAAAGCTATGGAAGTCTTACAGATGGATCCTTCCTACGGTGACCGTGACCTGAATGTCGGATTTTCCGGCGGCGAGAAGAAAAAGGCAGAGATTCTGCAGTTACTTATGTTGAAGCCTTCACTGGCCATTCTGGATGAGACGGATTCCGGCCTGGACGTGGATGCAGTGCGTACCGTATCCAAGGGCGTGGAAGAGTACCAGAAGGACAAAAAGGGTGCTCTGCTGATCATCACCCACAGCACCAGAATCTTAGAGTATCTGCATGTGGACAAGACCCATGTTCTGGTAAACGGCAAGATCGTGGCATCCGGCGATGCTTCTCTCGTAGACGAGATCAACGAGCATGGTTTCGAGCGTTTTCTGGAAGCATAAGGAGGTTGACGATCTGAATGAGTGAACGTGAAAAGACATACGTGGAAGACGTCAACAGAAGCATTTATGATATCCGTAATGAGGAGAAGGACGTCTATCGTATTAAAAAGGGACTGACTCCCGATATTGTGGCGGAGATTTCCGAGAAAAAGAAGGATCCCGCATGGATGGCAAATTTCAGATTACAGTCTCTGCAGATCTATAATGAGATGGAAGTTCCCGACTGGGGTCCCTCTATTGAGGGTCTGAACATGGAAGACATCGTAACCTATGTAAAACCTAATACCCATATGAGCGCCAAATGGTCCGAAGTGCCGGAGGACATCAAGGATACCTTCGAAAAATTGGGGATCCCACAGGCGGAGCGGAAGTCCCTCGCCGGTGTGGGCGCCCAGTACGATTCCGAGCTGGTATATCACAATGTCAGGGAAGAAGTGGCAGCCCAGGGCGTAGTCTATACCGATATGGAGAGTGCCCTGAATGGGGAATATGCGGATATGGTGAGGAAGCATTTTATGAAGCTGGTGACCCCCAGAGATCACAAATTCGCAGCGCTGCACGGTGCTGTGTGGTCCGGCGGCTCCTTCGTATATGTTCCCCCCGGAGTGTCTGTGACGATTCCCCTGCAGTCTTATTTTCGACTGAACGCACCGGGAGCCGGACAGTTCGAGCATACCCTGATCATTGTGGACGAGGGTGCATACCTGCATTTTATCGAAGGCTGTTCCGCCCCGAAGTACAACGTGGCGAACCTCCATGCCGGCTGTGTGGAGCTGTTCGTGGGGAAAAATGCAAAACTGCGTTACTCCACCATCGAGAACTGGTCCAAGAATATGTACAATCTGAATACCAAGCGGGCGTTGGTGGAAGAAGGCGGTACCATAGAATGGGTATCCGGTTCCTTCGGATCCCACGTATCCTATCTGTACCCCATGAGCGTGCTGAACGGTAAGGGGGCCAGAGCGGAATTCACCGGCATCACCTTTGCGGGAGCCGGACAGAATCTGGATACCGGTACCAAAGTTGTCCACAATGCACCGGAGACCACTTCCTATATCAATACCAAGTCCATCTCCAAGGATGGAGGTATCAGTACTTTCCGAAGTTCCGTAGTGGTGAAGAACAGTGCGGCAAAGAGCAAATCCGCCGTATCCTGTCAGTCCCTGATGCTGGATGACAAGTCCCGCTCCGATACCATCCCGGCCATGGATATCCGTACCCAGGATGCCGATATCGGACACGAGGCGAAGATCGGCCGGATCAGCGATGAAGCAGTGTTCTATCTGATGTCCCGCGGTATCTCAGAAGAGGATGCCAGAGCCATGATCGTCAGCGGATTCGCAGACAATGTATCGAAGGAGCTGCCGTTGGAATACGCGGTGGAGATGAACAATCTGATCCGTCTGGAGATGAAGGGCAGCATCGGTTAATGTGGCAGGAGGAATGGAGATCAGTATGGAAAAAGAATATAATATGACCATTAACAGACTGCCGGCGAAGACCTGGAACTGGCTTCGCATGAACGAGACGCAGTTGGAAAAGATAGAAGTACCTACGGCAGGAGGGGTAAAGGTAAGCCTGCCGGAAAAAATAACAACAGCAGAAAATGAGGGATCCCAGCCCTGGAATGCGGATTTTGCAGGCATCCCATCCGGCATGGGAGAGGACATGGACGGTCTTCTGACAGCAGCGGGAGTGAAGGCACAACATTATGAGGCGTCTGAGGAAACCACAGAAGCACAGCCGTTGCTGTTGGATTATACCTACGTACAAAATAGTTTACAGGCCGGTGCCGTAGCAGTGAGAGCCCGGAAAAACAGTGAAATCACTGTGATCCAGGATTTTGCTTCCGACAGGGAGGCAGCAGGGCAGGCGGCAGTATCCACCAGACTGTATCTGGAAGAAGGAGCGAAGCTCCGGCTGATCCAGGTGCAGAGACTGGGCAGTGATTTTACTTTTATGAATGATATCGGAGCCCTGTGTGAAGAGAAGGCTTCCCTGGAAGTGATCCAGCTGATCCTCGGCGGAAAGAATACTTACCTTGGATGCAAGACTACCTTACAGGGCAGAGAGAGCAGCCTGAATGCCGACACCGCTTATATCGTGGGCGGTGACGGAAGACTGGATATGAATTATGTAGCTGTGCATGAAGGCAAAAAGACCCAGAGCAATATGCAGGCCGGCGGCGTTCTGCGGGATCATGCTTTCAAGCTGTATCGTGGCACCATTGATTTCAAATGGGGGGCTAAAGGTGCAGTAGGCAATGAAAAAGAGGATGTACTGTTATTATCCAACGATGTGGTGAACCAGACCATTCCCCTGATCCTCTGTGCGGAGGAAGATGTGGAAGGTAATCACGGCGCCACCATTGGCAAACTGGACGATGAGCTGCTGTTCTACCTGGAGAGCCGCAGCATGAACAGAGAGCAGATCTATGAGATGATGGCTATGGCCAAGGTGGATGCGGTCTGCCGCAAGATTCCTGATGCAGCTACACGGGCTAAGGTACAGGAGTTCCTTGGCAGAGCCGGGGAAGAAGAGGAAGCGGAAGAGTAAGATAACAGGAGGAAGTATGACGACTTCAATCAGCGAGATCCGTAAGGATTTTCCTCTGCTTATGAGTAACGATGTGATTTATCTGGACACGGCGGCGACTTCCCAGAAGCCGTCCTGTGTTCTGGAGGCAGAGAGAACATTTTATGAAAAATACAATGCCAATCCCCTGCGCGGATTATACGAGCTGGGAGAGGCGGCAACCGAAAAATACGAAGAAGCCAGAGAGACGGTCCGGGAGTTTTTAAATGCCAGAGAGGCGGCGGAGATCGTTTTCGTCCGCAATGCCACGGAAGGCTTGAATCTGGTGGCCTACAGTTTCGGCTCACTGGTACTGAAACCGGGAGATGAGATCCTGGTGAGCATTATGGAGCACCACAGCAATCTCCTGCCCTGGCAGCAGGCGGCAGCCAGAACCGGAGCAGTGGTGAAGTATCTGGAGTGCACCGAAGACGGAAAATATACCGAGGAAGCTTTTAAGGAGGCACTGAGCGAACGAACGAAGATCGTTGCTATGACCCAGGTATCCAATGTGCTGGGCTGCAAAAATGATATCAAGCGTTTTGCGCAGCTGGCACATGAGGCAGGCGCTTATTTCGTGGCAGACGGAGCCCAGAGCGTTCCCCATATGGCAGTGGATGTACAGGATCTGGATGTGGATTTTTTGGCATTTTCCGGACACAAGATGTATGCTCCCATGGGAATTGGTGCGTTATATGCGAAGAGAGAACTGTTGGAGCAGATGCCTCCTTTCCTGTGCGGCGGGGAAATGATCGATTCCGTCAGCCGTACCGGAGCCGTGTGGGCGGAAGTGCCACATAAGTTCGAAGCAGGAACGGTAAACGGTGCCGGAGCCTATGCACTGGCAGAGGCAATCCGGTATGTGCAGAAGATCGGTTTTGACTTTATCGAAGAGAGAGAAGCGAAGCTGACAGCCATGCTGATGGATGGCATGAAAGAGATTCCCGCAGTACACATTCTGGGCTCACAGAAAGCAGAAGACCATCACGGCATTGTGACCTTCAAACTGGACGGTGTGCATCCCCATGATGTGGCTTCTATTTTGGATGCGGATCATATCGCGGTCCGGGCGGGACATCATTGTGCCCAGCCGTTATTGCAACATTTGAAAGTATTGTCCACCACCAGAGTAAGCCTGGGTGTCTACAATACGGAAGAAGAGATTCAGGCATTTTTAGAAAGCCTTGCAAAGATAAGGAGACAGATGGGCTATGGAGAATAAGACATTTTATAATGAAATCCTGACGGAGCACAATCTGCATCCGTATCACAAGCACAAGCTGGAGGATGCAAATCTGGTGTTGGAGGGCGTTAATCCCAGCTGTGGTGATGACATTTTTCTGGAGCTGAAAGTGGAGGATGGTGTGGTAGTTGACGGTGCCTTCGAAGGCGACGGCTGTGCCATTTCCCAGGCTTCCGCGGACATGATGCTGGAGCTGGTCATTGGCAGAAGCAAGGAGGAAGCGTTGCATCTGGCAGACCTGTTCCTCAAGATGATCAAGGGAAGTATTACCGAGGAAGAGCGGGACGAACTGGAGGAAGCCTCCGTATTGCAGGATATCGCCCACATGCCTGCCAGGGTAAAATGCGCGGTGCTTGGCTGGCATACTATGCAGGAATTATTGAAAACAGAAGAAAAATAGCTGATAAAAAGATAAAGATACATCTTGCACGCCCTTTTTGGATACGCTACAATGAAAAAAGAAGTGTAAGAAAAGCGGGGGGCTGTGCATGTTCCACATAGAGCTTATCATTGAATTCCTGGAAAACGTGATGAACAATATTGTCCAGGTGGCAATACTGTTCTTTGAATTTGTCGGAGTGATCGTTATTATTCTCTCCGGTCTGAAAGGGTTTTATAATTATGTGCGGCGGGTGCCGGATATGAAGATCACCCTGGCGCAGGGGCTTGCTGTAGGGCTGGAATTCAAGTTGTGCAGTGAGATCCTTAAGACCGTTATTGTCAGAGACTGGAAGGAGATCGTTACCGTAGCCGGTATCATCGGACTTCGTGCGGCACTGACTTTCCTGATCCATTGGGAGATCAAGGAAGAGAAGAATCATTCCTAAAAATCGGCAGCTGATGAAAATCGGCTGCTTTTTTTAGAATGATTTCCGGTTACCCAACAAAAGTCAATAACTTTATCCAGATAAAGAGATTAAATTTGTAATGGTATATAGGTTAAATTTGCACCTTGGAAAAAAGCTGTCAGAGGACTAACATATAACGATAAAGTATGTATTTATAAAAAAGTGTAAAGAAATGCTAAAAAATCCGTTGCATTTGACACTTCGACGTGCTAAAGCTATCGATAGCATGAACGTAAATGTAATCGATTACGCATGCTTAAAAGGAAAGCAGAATGGAATTACAAAAGACACTTACTCCCGGGGAAGCGCTGGAACGCGTCCTGCGATCTTATCAGACCTACTACAATATCAAAACAGAGGCTGTAGAACCGCCATTCGCAGCCGAAGCAATCTTCGGATCCCATAATGAGCAGTACTTTCTGATCAAGAAAGCTAAGGTGGCAGATATTGACACCAACGAGACTGTGTATTTTGCCACAGAGGAATCTTTATCAAAGGATCGCCTTCTGGAACTGGACTCCATCGCCTGGGAACGGGGAACTGCCAACGTGCAGCCCTCATCCAATCATCGGAACAGCGATGTTGTCCTGATCATTCTGACCGGTCATGCAGAGGAGGATGCGCTTACACAGGTGAAAAAGTGCAAGCATTATCAGAGTTACCTCTGGGGATTTCATGGCTGGAGTAATTACCGTTTGATTGTCGCCGAGTTATCTTCGGGTCGGATCGTCCACAACCGCCACGGACAGATTCTGAAGAAGCTCGTGAAAAAGGCAATACAGTAAATACAAGGGACATGTGAGGAAGCAGTAATTTACAAAGTAAATTAACGGATTCCGAACAGTTTTAGAATTGCGAGAGCGGATTTTAGCGGAGCAATTCGTGTATTTGCGAAAAATGAAATCTGTGTATAAGAAAAGGAGAAACACAAATGACAGCATTATTAATTGTTTTGGCCGCTATCGTATTATTGTTTACCGGCTATGTGTTCTATGGCTCCTGGCTGGCAAAACAGTGGGGCATTGATCCTACCAAGAAGACTCCTGCTATTGAGAAGGAGGATGGTGTAGACTATGTTGCAGCAAAGCCCGCCGTACTTATGGGACATCATTTTTCCTCTATCGCCGGAGCAGGCCCGATCAACGGACCGATCCAGGCTTCCATCTTCGGATGGGTTCCCGTATTCCTGTGGTGTATTATCGGTGGTATTTTCTTCGGCGGTCTGCAGGACTTCGGATCTTTATTCGCATCTATCAGACATGACGGTAAATCTGTAGGTGAGATCATCGAGGATTCCATGGGATCCAGAGCAAAGAAGCTTTTCATCATCTTCGCACTTCTGGTATTGATTCTGGTAATCGCTTCCTTCGTTAACATCGTGGCAGGTACTTTCCTGACTGTGGCAGACGAAGCCGGCAAGACCGCTTTCGGTTTTGTGACCAATCCTACCGGTAACCAGTCTACCGCTATGATCTCTTTGTTATTTATCGTTCTGGCTGTTATTTATGGTTATGTGACCAACAGAATGGGTGTCAAGACTCTGCCCGCTACCATCGGTGGCATCATCGGTATCGTACTGATCACTGTTCTTGGCTTGAACGTTGGTTTTGCAATGAACCGTATCGCATGGATCGTATTCGTAGGTGTGTACATCGCTGTAGCTTCCCTGGTTCCCGTATGGATCCTGTTACAGCCCCGTGACTATCTGTCCAGCTTCCTGCTGTACGCTATGATCGGTCTGGCATTCATCGGTGTGGTTGCAGGTGCTTTCACCGGTACTGTTGCTTTCGATATTCCAGCTTTCACTAGCTGGGAGCCCAAGGCAGGACAGACCCTGTTCCCTATGCTGTTCATCACTGTAGCATGTGGTGCATGTTCCGGTTTCCACAGCCTGATCGCTACCGGTACTTCTTCCAAGCAGTTAGCTAACGAGAAGGATGCCAAGGCAATCGGTTACGGCTCCATGCTGATCGAGTCTGCTCTGGGTATCATCGCTCTGGTAGCAGTCGGTGCAGTATATCAGAAGTACTTAAACGGTGAGTTCGGATCTCCCGCAGCTGCATTCGCTGCAGGTATCGCATCCATGTTCGGTACCGAGACTTCCAAGGCATATGGCACCATTTACGCACTATTAACTCTGTCTGTATCCGTATTCGCGCTGACCAGTCTGGATACCGGTACCCGTCTGAGCCGTTTCATGTTCTCCGAGCTGTTCCTGAAGGAAGGCGAGGCTACCTACAAGGATGCCAAGGGCGCACGTAAAGTGCTGGCTCATCCTCTGTTCGGTACTGTTTCTATGGTACTGATCGGTTGTATCCTGGGTGGTCTGTCTCTGAGCCAGATCTGGGGTCTGTTCGGTGCAGCCAACCAGTTGCTGGCAGGTATCGCACTGATGGCAGTAGCTGCATGGCTGGGTGAAGTTGGTAAGAACAACAAGATGTTCTACTTCCCTATGGTATTCATGCTTGCTGCAACCCTGACCAGCCTGGTGATCACTGTAATCAACAAGTGTAAGGCTATCGGCGCCGGCACCGCTGCATGGGGTGACTGGTTCCAGCTGTTCTTCGCAACTGCAATGGCAGTGCTGGCAATCTTCCTGGTAGTGGAAGGCGCACAGACCTTCGCTAAGCAGATGAAAGAGAAGAAGGCTAAGAAGGCTGCTTAATATAAGCGCAAGATACAAAAGATAAATAAAGTTAAGCAAAGAGAAATCCCGGAGACTGTGAAAGGCCTTCGGGATTTTTATTGTGTATGCGGGGACCGCAGAAGCGGTGTCCGGAATAATAATGGATGCGGCAATCGCAATATCAGCCCCGCGTAAGGAACCGGGGCAATTCTTCAATGGGAATCGGCTTGGAGAACTTATAGCCCTGTAAATAATCTGCATGACTGATGATACACAGTTCTTCCTGGGCATCGGTCTCTACACCTTCGTACAGTACCTTGTAACCCAGACGCTCAAAGGCGGTAGAGAAGTAATCCAGCATGAAGCGGGAATTGGCATCCTGATCCGCCATCAGTAAAAGGCTTCTGTCGAATTTGACCACATCCAGTTTCAGGCTTAAGATCCGGTCGAAATTGGAATAACCGGTTCCAAAATCATCCAGATAAGTACATACCCCCAACTGTTTGAACTCACTGACGCATTCCTGTACCAGTTCGTATTCCGTATCGTTCTGGGACTCCGTAAACTCAACGGCAATGGTGTGGAAGTCGATTCCGGCGGCTCGTACGATGGATTTGAATTCTTCCATGAAGTCCTTTTCGCCCAGCTCTTCCACAGAAAGATTTACGGATACACGGGAGATCTGATAGCCCTCATCTTGCATGTGCTTGATCTGCCTACAGGTCTTATTCAGAATGATCATGCTGAGGCGGTGGATGTAGCCGTATTTTTCTGCCAGAGGAATAAAACGATCCGGGAATACCAGTCCTGTCTGTGGCAGACGCAAACGCATCAGGGATTCTGCGGTATCGTAAGTACCCGTGTGGACATTCCGTACCGGCTGACAATAGACCAGAACGCGTTCGTCATCTAAGGAGCCGTGTTCCGCAATATCCTTCAACTGGGACTTGATATAATGCATTTCTTTATAAGTCTGGTAATCTTCTTCCCCGAAGACACGATAGGAATTCTGCGCTACTTTTTCGGAAAAGTAATTGAATACTTCGTAGAACTGTTCCAGATTCTCACAAAAGTCCAGATGGTCGAAGAGTACCAGCTTGTAGGGAAGCTTATATTCTTCATAATATTTCTGGAACACCTTTTTAATCAGGGATACTGCCCTTTCTGTGGCATCCGGGATATTGTGGCTGTCCACTGCCAGTACGAAGAAGCTGGTGGAAGGATTGAACAACATACCCTTTCGAAAATAATCCGTCCAGAAGCTGTAGAACAGCTTTCCTATTTCCTCTGTCATGACGTATTCGAAATCCATGTCAAAGCGCAGGCACAGGTAGTAGGTATCCTGAGCGGTCTGCCGCTGCTGGCGCAGATATTCATCCAAGGATGCGGAACCCAGGGCACCGGTCTTCGGGTCGTAGGCGTTGGCATGGAGCATGTACAATACCACCAGAAGCGGCAGAAAATAGGTTGTGGCCAGGAAAGAAGTCGTATTCATGGCAGCTTCCATGACTACGATCAATCCACAGACCGTCTCAGTAAATATCAGCATATGGAACAGTGCGGTAGGAAGTCTGCGGCGGTAGCGAACCAACAGAAAGAGGATCACCGCCAGATACAGAAGATATCCGACCATAAAAGGAGTGGACAGGATATTTTCATACCAGATTCCGTAATGATCCTGATGAAATCCCCAGCCGGTCAGAGGAGATGCCAGATCGGCAACTCCGGTCACCACAAGGATGGCGAAGGACAGAAAGGTATATTTCCTGCCGATATTTTTCGGGAAGACGATCAGTATTTTCAGGTAAGCAATATAGAGACAGAACAGGGACAGAAGACTGATATGGTAGACGGCCCGGAGGATCCAGAGTAGGGTGTTCTGTCTGGAAAAAAGGTCGGCATAATAAAAGGCGATATTGGAAACTGCGGCAATGAAAAGCAGGGCAAAACAGGACTTGAAGATCCGAAAGGTCCGGCTCTGTTTAATGAAAGTCTGTCGGATCAGTAACAATGCCAGAAGACACATAACCACCAACAGAAAATCTGCCACGGGAGAGTAACTGTGGATGACGATATGATTTGTGGATAGTAACAGGCTCAACCCCATAAAAATTCTCCTCTCTGGTAATGTAGAAAATGAACAAACAATATAAAATGATTTTACAATATACCATAAGAGGAGAAATTTGTCAGTGGGGCAGCTGTGGGAAATTAGTCCTATTTTGAGCAAATGGGAAAAATTGTAATAGATTTAATGTTCGAAGAATGCAACGGCAACAGCACCCGGGCCCACATGGGTTCCGATGGTGGCACCCAGAGTGCTGACGGGAAGCTCCTTGGCATAATCCTTCCAGAGATGCTCACTGTCGTGAATGTATTTCTGTAAAAGTTCGTCACTCAGACCGGTATAGCCCAGACAGAAGGGCTTGGAGAAGTCCACGCCGTCCGCTTTTTCAATTTCACGGATGAGGAAGTTACTGCCGTTTTTGGAACCACGGGCTTTTCCCAGCATAATGATCTCACCGTCTACGACTGCTACCACGGGCTTGATGGCCAGAGCACCTCCGATGAATGCCACAGTGGGGGAGATACGGCCCCCTTTTTTCAAGTATTCCAGAGTGTCTAAGAGTCCCATGGTGTGGATCTTATGCTTTTGCTCTTGCAGAACGCTTACGATCTCTTCCGCGGTCATTCCCTGCTTTTTCAGCTGCAGGCCGTATTCTACCAGAATCTGTTCCCCAATGGTGGCATTCAGACTGTCTACGACGAAGACTTTGCCTTCATAATCCTCGGCAGCGATCCGGGCACTCTGGCAGGTGCCGGACAGCTTGCTGGAAATAGTAACCACAATGACAGTTTCTCCGGCCGATACAGCTTTTTCGTAGGCTTCTTCGAAGACTGCGGGAGATACCAGACTGGTGGTGGGCAGAGTATCACATTCGATCAGTTTCTCATAGAATTCCTTATGACTGATGGTGACACCGTCTGCATATTCCTCCTCACCGAAGCGGATATGCAGGGGGAGAATCGTGACGTCCTCTCTTGAACTGTTCATATCGGATGCGGAGTCCGTGATAAAACGTATTTTTTCCATAATTGTTTCCTGTACTTTCTATATATAGTTATGATGAATATTCTTTCGGGCGGAAATGCGCCGGGGCATCCATCGGGATGGGCATACGACATCGTTCATGTCACCTTGCTGTTAATTCTGTTGGAAAGCCAGTCAGGGTGAGTTGCGGATGGATCATTTCTCTGTGGGATGCTTGACAGAAAACTCTGTAAGATACTGCTCCAGATTATGGGAGATCCGTTCCAGAGAGTCATAGAGATTCAACCGTTGTTCTTCCGTCATGCCATCACCGCCGTGAGCCAGTGCGGAATAGATCCGGGAACTGATCTTTTTGACTACAGTATTGCCTTCTTCTGTCAGATAATACAGTGTGCGGTAGGAACGTTTATGTTCCGGCAGCTCGCAGGACACCAGCCCCTTGGAACTCAACTGGCTTAAGGTACGGGAGATGGCGGCCTTGTCTTCCTTACACAGCTCCGTCAGCTGCGTGGCGGTCAGCCCTTCCGGGTGCTTTCCCAGATAATACAGACACATGGTATAACCGGCTTTTAAGTCCATCTGTCCCATTTCCAGTTCTTTTAATTTTTGCAGATAACGGTGCAATTCTGTGATAGATACCACAAATCTTTCAAAACGATCCTGCATGAAGGTTCCTCCTGTAAAATGTTGACACTGCAACAACTTTATGAAGTGTAACACATGGATGTTGATAAGTCAACAAAAAGAAGGGCAAAAAAATACCTTATCCATTAAGATAAGGTACTGATAAGAATAAACTATGCAATTTCCAGCCGCTGCTTTATTTTTCGGACATCATTTTCCAATACATTAAGCCGGATGCGAACCAGTTCATCATCTTCTTTTACTTTTAAGGCCCGGTCGAATTTTCTGGATAAATCTAAATGAGCTTCTGCAATTGTACAGATATTACGACTGACTTCATTCTCAAGAGTCAACTCTATATTGGTAAGGCGATTCGCCATAGAGAGCTGACCGGATTCCAGATTGGCAAGGCGCTGTTCCATGGCAATCTGACCGGATTCCAGATTGGAAACACGTTGTTCCAAAGAATCGAATCTTTGCTCCAGTGAATCAAGTCGCTGCTCCACCCTGTCGAGTCGCTGTTCGACCTTATCAAGTCGTTGCTCCACCCTGCCCAGTCGTTGGTCTATACTTTCTAATTTAATTACTATCGTCTCTAATAATTCCCGGTTGGTCATGAATTCTCCTCCTGTACATGTATACTAGCACAGTTCAAAAGTGCTGACAATTGGGCAATATAGAGAAAAAAGCGATTGTGCATTATTACAACAAAAAATATGATAAATGGATGATAAGCCCCAAAAACATGATATACCCAAGGAAAAAGAGTACGGCAAAATAAACAATGCCGATTGGAACGGTAGAAGAGCCAGAGAGAGCGGCTACGGTATGGATTGTACTGCGTATTCGTTTATGCTATGCTAAATAGCAGAAGTATTCCGGAAACGGGAATGCACAATGTGCAAAAAGCATAATGCACTAAAATCACATGGTGTGATAGATCGCATTGAACATAGAAAGAGTGAGGACTACAGCATGCTCAGACCCAGCATCGGTATTGATTGGGACGATGTTACCGCCCCGTTTAACAGTATCGCCATCCGTATGGCAAATGAAAAATATCATCCGAAGGAACCCTATCGCATGGAGGAAATCACTTCCTGGGCCAACGAAGGGCGGACTTCGGTGATCAAAGAATTCTATAACGATCCGGAACTGTACCGGAGGCAGATTCCGACCGAGGAGACGAAACGAGGGATCCGCAGACTGATGCAGATCGCGGATGTTTTTTTCATTACTGCGGTGTCACCACATTTTATGGGAGTGCGGGCAGAACAGATCATGACCCAGTTCCCGGAGCTTCCACCGGAAAATATTATTCTGGGAAGTGCCAAGGATCGTGTCCATTTTGATATTGTGCTGGATGATGCCATCCACAATATTCTGGAGAGCAAGGCGGAGTATCCGGTGCTGATGCGGAAGCCCTGGAATGCCAAAATGACGGGGCTGTTGTCCGTAAATACCATGGCGGAATTTGTCTCTCTGGTGAAGCAGATCATGAAAGCATCCACTTCTAAGACGGAGAAGATCACTGCTCCGGCGGTGCTGGCCCTGGTGGGGCCGTCCGGCTCCGGCAAACGGGAGATTACGGAAGCTTTGTGCGGTAGCCGAGGGACAGGCGCGAGCGAAAGGACAGAGAGTGGGGAGATTTTTGTCCGCCCGGTGAACTACTGCACGGAACCGGGGCGCTACGGCCACAAGTACGTCCCGGAGGAAGCCTTCGACCGGATGAACTTTTTTGAAAAAACGGCTTATGCCGGGGTACGGTACGGCACCAGAAAGGAAGACATTCAGACCTTGCTGGATCAGGGAAAGTTTGCGGTGATCCCCGTGGATATGTGCGGTGCCATTGCCATGAAGCGTTCCTTTCCCACCCATATTATCTATGTGGCGAGAGATAAAGAAAAGCTGATCGCCGATATCATTGATTCCGACTATGACACCGAGGAAAAGACACTTCGGATCCTGTCTATCGATGCGGAGAAGCGTAATCGCAAGATCTGTGATTATGTGATCCATAATGATACCATAGAAGGGGAACGTGTCAGCGGAGAGGAAGAAATCCGGCGGCTGATCCTGCTGGAAGGCGAAAAATACTGAAATGTACCGGGGAGCGATACCCGGAAAACGGAATAGAGTTGTACAAAACCGGATAGAGAAGGAGCGGGGCGGACGGATACGTATGGAAGAAAAACAGCTGAAATACTATAAAATGCATCATGATTTACAGGAACAGATCCGACTGGGAGAACTGCGCAGCGGTGACCGTGTTCCCTCGGAGAACCAGCTGGCCGCCGCTTATCAGGTGAGCCGCCAGACCGTCCGCAAGGCACTGGCCATTCTGGAACAGGAGGGATACATCTATGCGGTACACGGGAAAGGCACCTTTGTGTCGGAGCGGGTCCGCCCGGAGCATAAGTCTCACAACATTGCCGTGGTGACCACCTATCTGTCGGATTATATTTTTCCCCGGGTTATTCAGGGCATCGATGAAGTTCTTACGGCACAGGGGTATAGCATTTTATTAAAAAATACAAGAAACTCCCGGAGCCAGGAGGCACGGTGTCTGGAGGAACTGTTGCAGAAGGATATCGACGGGGTCATCATCGAACCCAGTAAGAGCCAGATCAGCTGCAGACATCTGCATCTGTATGAGCGGCTGGAAGAATACGGAATTCCCTATGTGTTTATTCAAGGCTGCTTCGACCAGATGGAAGACAAGCCCCAGGTGCTGATGGACGATTGCAGGGGAGGTCATCTGATCACAAAATATCTCCTGGATACCGGGCATCGCGATATTGCCGGAGTGTTCAAGGCAGATGACATCCAGGGACAGAACCGTCACCGGGGCTATGTACAGGCCCTGCAGGAAGCAGGTGTCCTCTACGATCCGGACAAGGTGATCTGGTTCCATACCGAGGATCGTAAAGTCCACCCACAGGAGGGAATCCGGCGTCTGATCTCCAAGGGAACCAGACTCGACAGTGTGGTCTGTTACAATGACCAGATCGCCATGCAGGTCATCCCGACGCTGACGGCCCGGGGGATTCGTGTCCCGGAGGACATTTCCGTCACCGGTTATGACAATTCCTACATGGCCATCGGCGGAGGTTTTCAACTGACCACTATCGTTCATCCCCAGGAAAAACTGGGAGAAATGGCGGCACAGCTGTTACTGTCACTGCTTCATGGGGAATCTCTGGGACCGGAAGAGAGAAAGATTCTCATCCAGCCGGAGCTTGTCGTAGGAAATACAACTTGTTAGCAGGAGCATACAAGTTGTAATATGGTAATATCGAAATTGTATGATGCCAGGGTCAAAAGGTCTAAGCCCATATGAGCTTGCTCATAGGTGGGTGAAAGACCTTAGGACCCGCCCCGATATGAGCAT
>ERZ779894.1675-NODE-1675-length-21710-cov-8.976172_pt1 | contig 21710 bp, 23 predicted proteins | sample MGYA00511587_ERZ779894 | MGnify/ENA primary metagenome ERZ779894 (study PRJEB29588, sample SAMEA2160490) | human gut metagenome | biome: human gut; feature: human-associated habitat; material: faeces | place: Denmark | collected 2008/2010 ... | reverse complement strand
CCGCTGCGGCTTAGCCGCAGCGCCGCCGCCCCCGGCCCCGGCGCCCGCAAAACCCGTTGCAGCAAAAAAAGCCCAAAACGGGCCAAGGCTACAAAAAATCGCACCGCTAGCCGCAGAAGTCCCCGCCTTCCACCCGCCGGACAAAGGCGGCATAGGGCTGCATGTAGATGGAAGAACCATGGTCGCTTTCCCGTTGAAAGGCAAAGCCATACCGCTGGGAAAGCCGGCGGCCGGCCTCGGTCACGTTGTCCGTGATGATGGCGCCGCACCGGTGGGCCACTGTACGGTAAGCCTCCACGCCCGCTTTTAAGAGCAGCCCCCCTACCCCCTGGCCCTGATAATCCAGGCGGCGGGCAATGCAGCATAAGAACATGTGCAGCGTCCCGGTCCCGGAGAATGGATCGGCCAGCTGGCAAAGCTCCATTTCCCGGTCGTTGAAGGTTCCTGCCAGGATCTGGGCAAAGACCTCCTGGCGCACAGGAAACAAGTTTAGAAACCCCGCCACCATTTCCCCCTCCTTCACCGCCAAGGTGGACAGGGGATAGGCTTGATACCAGCGGAACGCTTCCTGGGGCGGGGTAATATAACGGGGATCATAGTAAGCCCGTTCAATGGCATACATCTGGTGGAAGTCCGAAAGGGTCAAGCTTTGGGCCAGGGATAGCATAGGGAGCTCCTTGTGGGGTTCATTTTACGACCATACTGACAATGCAAAGCCGCCCCGCCGAGCTGGCAAGGCGGCTTGTGAAACTTGGGGGACTAAGCCAATAAGCCTTGGAGCATTTCATCCGCCGCAGCCATCAGCCGGGCCAACAGGTCGTCCACTTGGGCCTCCTCTGGGGCATTGGCGCCGATATACAGCTTGAGCTTGGGCTCCGTGCCGCTGGGACGGATGCACAGCCATGCCCCATTATCTAAGAAATACCGCAATACATCCGACTGGGGAAGGGTGATGGGCTCCACCGCCCCCGCTGCCGTGCGGCGTTCCCGGGTCTTGAAATCCTCATAGGCCACGATGGCTGCTTGGGCGAATTCTTTCGGAGGCGATTGCCGCAGGGAAGCCATGGCGGCTGCGATCTTTTCCAGGCCCGCCTTCCCTTCCAAGGTATAGGACTTGACGGATTCCTTGAAATAGCCATAGGTTTTATACATTTCCTGCAGCACGTCGTAAAGGGTCTTGTTCTCTTCCCGGTAGGCCACGCAGGCTTCGCTCAACAGCATAGCGGCGCAAATGGCGTCCTTATCCCGGGCAAAGGTGCCTGCCAGGAATCCGAAGCTTTCCTCAAAGCCAAAGAGGAATTGCCGCTGGCCCGTGGCTTCGCATTGGGCGATCTGTTCGGAAATGAACCGGAAGCCGGTAAGCACATCCCGGATCTCCACCCCATAGTGGGCGCAGATGGCGTCCGCCATGCGGGTGCTTACCAGGGATTTGACCACCAGGCCATTGGCAGGCAAGGTGCCCTGGGCCGCCTTGGTGGAGAGGATATAATGGATCAACAAGCTGCCGATCTGGTTGCCGGTGAGCACGCTGAAGCCGCCGTCCCGGCGGCGCACCGCCGCGCCCAGCCGATCGGAATCCGGGTCCGTGGCCAATATGGCGTCTGCGCCCACCTGGTCTGCCAGGGGAATGGCCAAGGAAAAAGCCGCAGGGTCCTCTGGGTTGGGGGCTTTGACGGTGGGAAAATCCCCATCAGGTTTTTCCTGCTCCGCAACGATGGATACGTTAACAATGCCGATCCGTTTGAGGATCTCCCGGACAGGCACGCAGCCTGACCCATGGAGGGGGGTATATACCAATTTTAGCTCCTTGCCCTTTTCCTTCACCAGTTCTGGGTGCAGGAGCAGGGTCTTTATGGAGGCATAGTAGGCTTCATCCACCTCTTTGCCGATCATCTTGAGCAGGCCGGCGGAAAGGGCGGCTTGCTGTTCCATGGGTTGCACGGAGAAATAGTCTACCTTTTGAATATACTGCAAGATCTCCTTAGCCTGCTCGGGGCCGGCCTGACCGCCATGTTCCCAATAGACCTTATAGCCGTTATAGGCGGGGGGGTTATGGCTAGCGGTGATCACAATGCCGGCTTTACAGTGGAGATGCAGGATGGTAAAGGAAAGCTGCGGCACGGAATGAAGGGTATCGTATAAATACACTGGGATGCCATTTTGGGCCAGCACCAGGGCGGATTCCCGGGCGAAGGCGTCGCTCATATGGCGGGAATCATACGCGATGGCCACGCCCCGTTCCCGGGCGTCAGGGAAGGTATTCAAATAATCCGCAAGCCCCTGGGTAGCCCGGCGCACCACATGGACGTTCATGCGATTGGTGCCTGCGCCCAACACGCCTCGGAGCCCGGCGGTGCCGAACGCAAGCTCCGTATAAAAGCGTTCCTCCTGTTGACCGGGGTCATCCGCGATGGACAAGAGTTCTGCGCGAAGGGCGGGGTCCAGCCCCTTCGCATCCAACCAAGCCTGATAGGTTTCCTTATAATCCATGGGTCTACTCCTTTCGTTGCGCTGCAGCCAATAAAGCGTTATCCGCTACGCCCCCTGAAAGATGCAGGGAGCGCCAAAAACTAAAGGTTTCGTTTCCGCCGATGATAATGTGGTCGCACAAGGTGATCCCCAAGGGTTCCAGGGCCTTAACCAGCTTCTGGGTGGCGGAGATATCCAAGGAGGATGGGGCGGTATTGCCGGTGGGATGGTTGTGGCATAGGATGACGGCGGTTGCGCCGTGGCGCAGGGCGCATTCCACCACCATCCGAACGTAGACCGGCGTAGCCGTGGGGGTGCCCCGGCTGATCCGGTCGGTATGGATGACGCGGCCCCCATGGTTCATGGAGATAAGCCACAATTCTTCCTCCTTGCTCTGGCTCACCAGGGATCGGCATAGGGGGATCGCATCGGTAGAGGTACGGATGCGCAGCCCCGTGGCAGGCGTAAAAATGGATTTAGGCCCCAGCTTACCCACCAGCGAAAGCAGCACAGCGGAAAGCTCGCCCACCCCCTCCACCTGCATGAGGGAGTAAGGGTCTGCACGCAACACGGCGGAAAGGCTTCCGAAAGTATCCAGCAGCCGATGTGCCAAGGGATTCACATCCTGCCGGGGAATGGCATAGGTCAGCAGCAATTCCAAAAGCTGATGATCGTGGAAGCCCTCGCCTCCCTGCTCCATAAACTGTTTGCGCAGCCGTTTCCGATGGTCGCGATGATCCTCCGGCAATGTATTCCCCTCGCTTCCATGCCCTACCAAAGCAGGATCACATTCCAACTCTATCCAGAGCCTTCTCATACCTTCATTATAATAGACCAAGGGCCGGCATGTACAGTCCTTTTCCGCAGCAAGCCGGTCTTTTCCCTTGTTGACAGCAGCCTCTTTGCCGCCTATAATTAAATCGTTGACCTCTTGGTAAGGCCGGCCTGCTTTTCGTCAGCCCGTCCGCGCCCGCCGCCCCCTTTGCCGCCCCCCAACCGCGCATCCCGTGGGGCAGTCCCATGCATCTGTCTCCGTAGCTCAGCAGGATAGAGCGTCCGCCTCCTAAGTGGGCGAAGGCCGAATCCCTAGAGTGCGGCATGATTGAAAAAGCGAATAAATGTTCCCGTAGCTCAGCAGGATAGAGCGGCCGCCTCCTAAGCGGCAGGGCGGGCGTTCGAACCGCCCCGGGAACGCCAAAACCGCCGATTTTCCTAGGATTTTCGGCGGTTCCTTTTTTTCTTTTCGCCGCCATCGAATAGACGGGCCATGATAAACTAGCCCATGCCTTTTGCGGTTTTGCTAATTGGGAATCGAACGCGTTTTGGAATCTGCTAATAGATTCGGCTCATTCTGCTAATAAGACGATTCTCCAACATCTGCTGGCATGGAGATGATCCTTGCTAGCGCGCTTGCAAGCTCTGGAGAGCGTTGCAGCTGGTCGATCAGCCCAGCCAGATCGAATCGACCTGTGGGCTCCGGCGGAGGCGTCACGTTGCGCAGATCTGGGTTGGCATAGAACATGGACTCAAACTTTTGCGCATTTACCTTTCTATCCTCGTCCAGTATTTGCGCATAGACCTCGGTTACCATATCTGCCTGTGCATGCCCCGTGTCGCCCTGGGTTGCCTTGATGTCTCCATGGTTTAGCTTGAGTTTGTACGTTGTGCTGGAGCTGCGAAGCGAATGAAATACCACATTAGGCAGGCCTGCGGTTGCTTTCAGCTTATTGAACGCTTCCTCAATCAACTTGTTTTCACAAGGTCTGCCATTCGGCTGCGTAATGACCAGGTCGTAATCGACATACTCCTCGCCTAACATTTCCCGAAGCTTTCCCTGCGACTTTCGCCATTCTCGTAGAATGTAAGCCAACGTCTTAGGCAACCAGACCTTTCGCACGCTGCTTTCGCTCTTTGGATCTTTGAGCACTAATACCGTAGTTTTGCAGGTTGACATGACAGGCGGAAACTTAAAAATGATCCCTTTGTCTCCTAGCTTTTCCAGCGCCTTTTTGTTTACCCGTGCAAGCTCACGATCCACAAAGATATGGGCATCGTCATTGGCAATATCCTCATCGGCGATATGAACCCGCTCCCATTGTAATCCAAGGATCTCTCCCATCCGCATAGAGCACGCAAAGGCCAGATTCATAGCAAGATAGAGCTTATTGTCGGTGCAGGCATCCATAGCCTGTACGATCGTTTTTAGTGTCCACATCTCTCTTTTCTTGCTAACATGCTTGGGTATTAGCGCTCCAGCAAAAGGATTCCTGCCAATCACCTCCCATCGAACCGCTTGATCGAAAGCGCAGCGAAGCAGCTTATGGATCTTTTCAATGTTTGCAGGCGTCAATGTAGCGGTTATCGGCTTGCGCCCGTTGCATTCAACAGGTTGGGTTTTTTCAAGCTGCTTATAATATCGGTCTACTACGATGGAAGTCACGGACTGCATCTGCAGGTCGCCAATAAAAGGATTTACATAGTTCTCTATCAAGCCTGTATTGACCGAGTAAGAAGATACGCCCCACTTGCGCTCTCCATACAAAGAAACAAAATCCACCAGGAACTCACGGACCGTGACCTTTTTCGGTATAATGAACGTTCTCTTCGTAAATTCCACTTCCGTTTTTCGAGCTGAAGCGGCTGTACGCTTTGCGCTTTTCGTCCTTTCCTTTTTTCTCTTCTCCGTTAGTGCTGCCACTGAAGCTGCATCGATCTGGTCTTTTTTGACGGTTTCCCACTTTTGCTTCTTCGTCCCGTCCTCGTCCTCATAGTAGTAAACAACCGATACGGAGTTGTTCCGTTCAACAATCGATGCCATACAATTTTTCATCCTTTCTCAAAATCGTTAGTTGGTTTCCCTATGTCATCCGCCAGCACAGGCTGCAGGGAGAGTATCAGCGCGCCGGCAATGCCGACAACGGACCAATAGGCCTGCACAGCGCGTTCCTTACAAGTTCGCTTTTCCGTCATGTAGATTCCTCCTTGGTAAAATTTGCGTATGAAAAACCGCCTTCTGCATGTTGCAAAAGGCGGCAGATTGGCCATGCCCATGATTCGACGCTACAATCTTACCACGGCTCGATTCCCTTGTCATCGGCCAGCGTCTGCCTAAAAGACGGCATCGGAGTGACACGGAACCGGATCGCGACGGATAGACAATCTTAGAAGGCAAAACCAAACAACCCGGCATTTCCCAGCAGAAGGCCTAACGGCTATATCATAGGGGCCGCGTACTGCCATATCATATGGGCGGATGCAGTCCGGCCTGTTGCCGGGCCGGTAGTACTGTCTGCCCGAAATGTGCAACAAGGCCCCGTCATACCTTTGAAAAAAGCGCCGGGGCTTGATTCCTCCCGGCCCCAGCGGGCGCCGCAGCTTGCCGGTGAGCGGCTCGGCTGATGGCGTGCGATCTGAACGACCGGCGCCAATCTTGAAAAGGCGTTATGCGGACGGCCCCATACGGTGTGGCACCCAAGGTCAAGCCACGAGCAATACCCGCTTCTCACCAGCTTTTCTGTGATACAGCGCCGCATACAGAAGCACCCACGATATAAAAACCGAAATGCTTCAGATGAACATTTCAGCTTATCGAAAAAGCCTCGAACTCCCAGGGTTTTTTAGACAGGCTGAAGGCCTCCTCCGAAAGAAGAAGCCGCCTGACACGAATGATTCTGTTTTTGCTTGCGCTGTGAAAAGCGCGCCTATATCATCCAGATCGGGACGATATAGTTTTGGGAATTGATAGCGGACAGCTCCGGGCGCATGCAGAGCACAGCGCCGGTCCCCCGGGGGACAGAGCCTTTGTCCAGGGTGGAAAATGCCCCCACCAATTCGCTGCCGGGATTGACAGACCGTTTGATCTCCAGTGGATGGAGCTGTCCGTCGCTCTCTATCACCATATCGATCTCATTGCTACTCTTATCCCGGTAATACCAGAGCAGGCAATCCTGGGCGTTGTTCTGATAACTCTTCAGAATTTCCGACACCACATAGTTCTCCAGGATCGCGCCGTTGATGGCCCCGCTCTGCAAAATCTCCGGGGAACTGTACCGGGTCAGATACGCAACCAGACCCGTATCAAAGAAATACAGCTTCGGCGTTTTCACGGTCCTTTTCAGAAGATTGTTGGAATAGGGCCGCAGGTAAAAAATAATGTCGGACTTCTCCAGCACCTGCAGCCAGCGTTTTGCGGTGTCATCCGATACGCCCACATCCTGGGCGATGTCGTGGATGTTCAGCATCTGCCCGGCCCGGCAGGCCGCGGCGCGGATGAAATCCTGAAACAAAAGCTTGTCTGTCAGGGCCACCAGCTCGCTGACGTCCCTCTCGATATAGGTCTGCAGATAGCTGGAGTAAAACACATTGCGGTCGGTAAATTTTCCGCTGACATATCCGGGAAGCGAGCCCTTCCAGATCCGCTGATAGATTCCCGCCAAATCGGCCGGCGCACCGGTGGCTTTCCGCGCCTTCAAGGCCTCCAGCTCCACCGAGAAGGGCGCGCTGGTGCCGGAGCCGTAAATCTCATGCTGGGACAGGCCGGGCATATGCAGAAGGGCGGTCCGTCCCGCCAAGGACTCCTGCGCAAGCTCCATCATCCGAAACGCCTGAGAACCGGTCAGCCAGAAAGATCCGGGGGCAGCGCCGTTATCAATGGCAATTTTAATATAGGAGAAGAGCTCGGGCGCATACTGCACCTCGTCAATGAACACCGGCAGATCGTGCATTTGCAGAAAGAGGGCGGGATCTGTCTTGGCCAGCTTGCGCTCCTCCATATCATCCAGCGTCACATAATTTCGCTTAGGCGACATCAGCCGGCGGAGCACCGTCGTCTTTCCCACCTGGCGCGGGCCGGTGATCAGGATACAGGCATATTCCTGAGAAAGGGATAAAATCTTACTTTCCATATCTCTTTTGATATAGCCCATCAGCAACCCTCCTTTGGCCAATATACAATATAATCTTATTTTAACCAAAGCCGCTCGTTTTATCAAGGCTGAAATACGATTTTATCGTATTTTGGCCAGTGTGAGAGTATCACACAAACCGCCTACCGCCGCGTACCGCCCAGCGCATGCTGAAGTTTGGGCATAAAAAGCCGCCTTCTGCGTGCTGCAAAAGGCGTTGGTCGCTTACCTTAAATCCTATCACCATGAGCTGTCCAATACAGAATCCAATGCAGTTTTGCCGCCTAACTACCGTCCATCTTTTTGGCGTCATTTCAGGCTCCCTGCCCTTGACTTCTCGACCCGCGCACGTTATGTTGTTGATACTGGGGTGGTCGCGCAGTTACTCCGCAGAAGGCTTTGCCCGCCCCGTTCGGAAGGGGAGGATGGCGCATTGCGGCGCGTTCGCCTGCGTCACCTTTGGCGGCGATATATCCGCCCCCGGAAGGTGGCGTGAAGCATTTGCAATTTATGAAAAGGAGAGGAATCCATGCCCTTTACCATCGTCCGGCAGGACATCACCCACATGCAGGTAGACGCCATCGTCAATGCCGCCAATCCTGGCCTGGTAATGGGCGGCGGGGTCTGCGGCGCCATTTTCCAAGCTGCCGGGCCGGATAAGCTGCAAAGGGCCTGCAACAAGCTTGCGCCCATAAAAACGGGCGAGGCGGCCATCACCCCCGGCTACGATCTCCCGGCGAAGTTTATCATCCATGCCGCCGGCCCCATATACCGCCAAGGGCCTGCCGGGCAGAACGAACGCCTACTCCGCTCCGCTTACATGGCATCCCTCAAGCTGGCGCTAAAAAAGCGGTGCAAAAGCATTGCCTTCCCGCTGCTCTCCAGCGGCACCTACGGCTATCCAAAAGATGCGGCGCTCCGGGTGGCCACCTCCGCCATCAAGGACTTCCTCGCCGACCATGATATGGATATATTCCTGGTGGTCTTTGACCGGGGTTCCTTCATGGTCAGCGAAGCCCTACTGGGCGCCGTGGAAAGCTACATAGACGAAACCTATGTGGAAGCGCGCCTTTCCTATAGCCAGACGCTGCAAAATATGGAATGGGAGCTGTCGCCCGCCCCGATGGCGCCGCCGCCTTCCAAACCCCAGGCGAAAAAGGCCGCCCGCCGGTTGGACGCCCTGATGGATCAGCTGGACGAGCCCTTCAACGCCGCCCTGCTGCGGCTCATCGACGCCAAGGGCAAGACCGATGCGGAGGTCTATAAGCGGGCCAATATCGACCGAAAGCTATTCTCCAAGATCCGCACCGGCAAGGGCTATATGCCCGGCAAGCGGACGATCCTGGCGTTGGCCATCGCCTTGGAACTGTCCTTGGAGGAAACCGAGGGCCTGCTCAAAAAAGCGGGATACGCCCTGTCCCACAGCCAGAAGTTTGACGTGATCGTGGAGTTTTTCATCGTCAGCGGCCAATACGATATTTTTGCGATCAACGAGATCCTGTTCCAATATGACCAGCCCCTTCTGGGCGCCGGGTGATGATGTCGCTTTTCAAGCGACCAGAAGGAAGCCCTTGTGCTGTATCCTATAGCTACAAAAAGCAGGAGGGCTTAGAAAAATGAAAAAGAACTTGACGGAACTGGTATACATCCTGGATAAAAGCGGCTCCATGCAGGGGCTGGAGAAGGACACCATCGGCGGCTATAATGCCATGCTGGCGCAGCAGCGAACGGTGGAGGGCGATTGCGTGATCACCACGGTGCTGTTTGACAACCAATACCAGCTGCTCCATGACCGCATCGATATCCGGGCCGTCCGGCCCCTCACCCAACGAGAATACTTTGTGGGCGGGTCCACGGCCTTGCTGGACGCCATCGGCAAGACCATCGATAAGATCCATACCGCGCAGAAGAACACGGCCGAGGATTACCGGGCGGAAAGGGTGCTGTTCGTCATCATCACGGATGGGGCGGAAAACGCCAGCCGCCGCTATTCCTCCATGCAGGTCAAGGAGATGATCCGGCGGCAGAAAGAGAAATATGGCTGGGAATTCATCTTCCTCGGCGCAAATATCGATGCCGTGGAGACCGCAGGACGGTTTGGCATTGACGCAGACCGGGCCGTAGACTATGTGCCGGACGGAGAAGGCACGGCGCTGAACTTCCGCATGATGAGTGAGACGGTTGCCGCTTTCCGTGCGTGCGGAGCCGTTCCTACAGCTTGCCTGGATGAAATCAGAAACGATAAGAAGAAACGAGGTGGCTGCAGATGATGGGGGCAATTGTGGGCGACATTGTGGGCTCCGTTTACGAATGGCATAATATCAAAACCAAGGATTTTCCGCTGTTCCGGGAGGCTTGCTTTTTTACGGACGATACCGTCATGACCTGCGCCGTGGCACAAGCCGTCATGGAAGGCGGCCAGCGGGATGCCTTCATTGACGCCATGAAAAAGTATGGGTGGTTATACCCGGGTGCAGGATACGGAGGCCGGTTTGGCGCATGGCTGTTTTCCGAGAGCCGGGCGCCGTATTACAGCTTTGGCAACGGCGCGGCCATGCGGGTCTCCCCCTGCGCCTGGGGGATCGCTTGCGGTTCCGGGGAGGGGTTGGACAGGTGGTTGCGCAAGGGCCGCGCCCTTGCGCGGGCGTCCGCCGAAGTGACCCATAACCACCCGGAGGGGATCAAGGGGGCATTGGCGGCCGCGGATGCGATCATCCTTTGCCGGTGGTATTTCGAGGATGGCCGCGGCGCTCAGGAAAGGCCCGACCATGGGGATCTGGCTGCGTGCAAGCAGCACATCAAGGCCCACGTCGAACGGGAATACGGCTACGACCTGTCCCGGTCCCTGGATGCGATCCGTCCTGGCTATTGTTTCAACGTGACCTGCCAGGAGACGGTGCCCCAGGCCATCATCGCATTCCTGGAAAGCAGGGATTTTGAGGACGCGATCCGCAATGCCATCTCCCTGGGCGGCGACAGCGATACCCTGGCCGCCATCACCGGCAGCATTGCCGAGGCGGCTTACGGGATCCCTGATTGGATTCAGGATAAAGCATGTTCCTATCTGGACAAACCCCTGAAGGATGTATGCACGCGGTGGGAACAATATATTGCCTCGCGCGGAAGGGCGAATGATACTTTTTGAGCCGCGCGAAGCGGCTCCCGGTCTATCGTGTAGCTGGCGATAGATCTGCTTTCGATGAGCCCGCTGCTCAAATCAGCCATGGTTTGGGCATTGGACAGATTTGCAAGCATCAATATGGCAGTGAAGGCAAGCAGAACGCCCCTGTTTTGTTCGGCTGTGTCTTTTTCTTTATGCTTTATTACGGCCAGAATTGTCAAAACAATTTTTACAATCAGAGTGAGATAGATGGGGCCAAACAGCATAAAAACATCCGCAGATCGAAAAACATATCCTCGGAAAGACCAATTTTTTCAGCAGGGATCCGCCCGAGCAGCCAACCGATCCCGATAAACACTGCATAAGATATTATAACCTTGAGTATCCATTTTTCAAAGCGGATTATTCGCTTTTCAGCCATAAACACATTTCCTTTCCCGGTACACATGAAAGCGCCCGATTGATAAGAGAGCGTAAAATAATGCGCGTGGTACCTACATGGAATCCCTCGCAGCAGAGAAAGTCAAACTGGCTAAGCTATGCATTCAAACGATTTTTCTTACCTGCTTTTCCTCTGCATCTCATTGATAATCGGCCGCAGGGATGCGAAATCGACAAAATCCGCCTGCTTGCCGTAGGTTTCCATTAACGCCTTGTCTTCTTCGCTCCATTCTTCCGCTGGTTTCTTTTGCAGAGATCGGTGCAGCAGCGCCATCATGGTTCGGTGTCCCAGAGATAGCGCCTGATAATCGATGGCGCCCCGCAGATGAAAAATCGCTGCTCTGCCATATAGCTGGGCGTGAATCTGCTTTTGAAGGGCGTTTCGGATATTCTCCCTATTTTGCGGTATATCCGGGTCAGCCAGCCCGACCGTGACGATGATCAGCCTTTGATGCTTCTCAAATGACTGCCTTCGCAGCGTCTTTGTCAATCCCAGAACGCCTCCGGCATACAGCGCGCCGATATACACAACCGTTTCCAATTCGGAAAGCAGCGGCGCTTCCTGATAGCTGACATCGGGGATACCCGTTTGCTTTGACAGCTCCTGCGCATACCGGCGGGCGCTTCCGTACCTGCTTCCGTATATAATAATTGATTTCATAAAATCACCCTAATTTTTCAAGAAAGATTTCCTGTGCCGCCGGAACAGCGCACACAGCATACCGGCTATCGGTCTGGATAGGGGCGTCCTTTCATTCTTCAGCGGCCAGCCTTCGCAGCGATATCCGCTGCAATACTGGAAAACGCCCCATAAAAATGCCTCCTCAATTAGATGCAGCAATTCAGTATAATTATATCGTGACTCGTGTTTGACATCTATCATGAACGGGTTAAGCCTGCGTAAAAATTATGGAATAAACCGGCTCGAAAGCATGAAAGCGAAAATGTGCGGGAATGAGGAAGCGCCGCCTGCTTCCGTTGTTCGATTTACATTGATTTTACACAGATTTAACCCGTTTGTGGTCGCGTCTTAACACTGATAGAGGTATCATTACATAATGATATTTTATACATACAGGTTTTTGGTTGCGACCCCAGTTTTTTCAAAATGGGGACGTATTCTATATACAGGAGGGGATCTGCCGCATGAACGATGCGCATAAAATCGTAGAACAGGTCTATGCGGCAAAGGAAGATGTGCAGGCAGCGGATCGGCTGATCGGTACATATCTGCCCTTTATCAAGGCGGAAGCGGCGAGGTTCTTAAAACGTCCTCCCATAGAGGGGCATGACGACGAGCTGAGTATCGCCATGATGGCCTTTCACGAGGCAATCGGCGGGTATTCCCGCACCAGGGGCTCTTTCCTGAAATATGCGGCCATGCTGATCCGAAGCCGCCTGGTTGATTACAGCCGCAGGGAACAGCGCCACAGCCGCGTCATATCGCTGGATGCGCCGATAGGAGAAGAAGACATAACTCTGGGAGAGACTCTGGCGGACGACAGGGATCCCCACGAAGAAACAGCGTTGCGGGACGCGACCCGCGCAGAGATTGAGGAGCTGACGCGGCAAATGAAGGAATTCGGCGTCAGTCTCAGCGATGTGGCGGACAACTGCCCTAAGCAGCAGCGGACTTTGGACGCCTGCCGGAAAGCATTGGAATACGCAAAGGAAAACCCGGAGCTGTTGGAGGACCTTTTAAAGATGAAACGCCTGCCCATCGGGCAGCTGGCAACGGGGAGCGCTGTGGAGCGCAAGACGCTGGAGCGGCACCGCAAATATATGGTGGCCCTGCTGTTGATTTATACCAACGGGTATGAAATCATCCGCGGGCATTTGAAACAGGTGATGAAAGGAGTGGCAGTGCGATGAACTATCTGGTTATGGAATGCCACCCCGGCTACGCGGTTCTTCTGGATGAAGAAGGACGCTTTTTGAAAGCGGCCAATCTGCGATACGAAATCGGGCAGACGGTGTATGACCCGGTGCTGATGAAAGAAACGCCGGAAAGACAGCGGCATACCGCCTGGTGGATCAGCAGCGGCATTGCGGCAATCGCGGCCTGCTTCCTGCTGTTCTTTGGCATCGGCTATTACCAGAACTATATCCAGCCCTATTCGTCCATATATCTGACCATCAACCCGGAGGTGCAGATGGATCTGAACCGGCAGGGCACGGTTGTAGGACTCATGGGGACAAATGAAGACGGGGAAACGCTGCTGGAGGGCTATGACGGCAAGGGGAAAGACAAGGTAACCGTTGCCGACGAGCTGATCGACCGGGCCATTGAAATGGGGTTCCTGTCGGAGGGCGGCCGAGTTTCCTTCTCCATCGATTCCCCGGACGAAGCCCTGTTCCAGGAATATGGGACAGAGCTACGCACCAAAGTAACAGAGCATTTGGACGGACGGATTACCATTACAATAGAAATTACGAACCATCAAGACGGGCAGGGACAGGAAGGCCCGGAAAACAGTTCATCTTCGACCCCCTCTCAGCCGAGTTCTTCTCAGCCGGAGCCAACCTCGCCTTCCCCGTCCGAGCCGTCTCACCCCGTGGTTGTGCCTCCGACCTCTTCCAACGCCACCGATTATGATGATACCGATTACGGCCCGGATAACGACGGCGTCACCGACTATACGCCGCCGGCCAGCAGTTCGCCGGTGTATACGGATACGGACTACGGCCCCAGAAATGACGGAGATACGGATTATACACCGCCTTCCACCAGTACGCCGCCTACGGATACGGACTATGGCCCCGGCAGTGACGGCGATACCGATTACACGGACGGGGATACCGATTATGATCCAGGAAACGACGCTGACGACGACAATGACGATAACGACGGCGACAGCGGCTACAACGAGGATGATGATTCGGATGATGATTCAGACGATGACAACGACCCGGACGATGACGATTGAATTTTTCAAAAATTTTTCCGGCTTACCCCGGTTTTGAAAACCCGTTTCCGTAATCTATAGGTGTAAGGCAAAACAAAAAGCCACAAACAAACGGAAACCGAAAGGAGCAAGTACTATGAAACTGAGAAGAAAACTTTTTGCAGCGGTCTCTTCCCTGGCTGTCGCGTTGGCAGTCCTTCTGGCCGGATGCGGGGCGCCTGCACAGGAAGGAACGGCGCTGAAGGAAACCGGCGTCCTCACCCTGAGCGTCAATCCGGAAATCCAACTCGAATACAACCGAGATGGCAAGGTTACTGCCCTGACCGGCAGGAACGACGACGGAAAAGGCATTGTGGAGGCCTATCCGGATTATATCGGAAAAGACTGCGAGGATGTTTTAAAGGATCTGATCGTAGAAATCAACGAAGCGGGCTACTTTGTGGATGACATCGACGGCAACAAAAAGAACATCGTCCTGCAGCTGGAGCCGGGCTCGGTACTTCCCAGCGACAATTTTCTGGCTGATATGAGCGCCAGCACGCAGGAAGCGGTCAGGGGATTGGAGCTTTCCTCCGGTATCGTGACCATTGACGACGATGACTATGATCCTGCCTACGCTAAGGACGGCAAGCCGTCCCCCTACATCACGCTGGAAAAGGCGCAGGAAATTGCGCTTGCACAGGCGAATGTCGATGCAGCAGACGCGGTGTTTGACGATAAGGAATTCGACCACAACGATGGAACCCCGGTTTTTGAGCTGGAGTTCATGGCGAACGGGAACGAGTACGAGTATGACATCCACGCGGTTACCGGCAAGGTTGTCAAGGCGGAACATAAGACTGCCAGCACACAAAGCGGAACCCCGGCCACCGGCAGCGGTTCCACCAATTACAACGATACCGATTACGGCCCAAACAACGACGGCGTGACCGACTACAACGACACGGACTATGGCCCGAACAACGATGGCGTCACCGACTACAACGATACCGACTACGGCCCCAACAACGACGGCGTCACCGACTACAACGATACCGACTACGGTCCGAACAACGATGGCGTCACCGATTACAATGATACGGACTATGGCTCGAATAATGACGGTGTCACTGATTACAACGATACCAACTATGGTGATCACGGCAATACCAATTACGGCGATACCAATTACGACGATGGCAGCGATTACGACCGGGAAGCTGACGATGATTGGGACGATGGGGATTCCGGTTATGACGATTAAGCCGGAGAACGAGCTCCCCTTGCGGCATGAACTGAAGCACCGGATCAACCTGCGGGAGGATCTGGTGCTTTCCCAAAGGCTCCGGAAGCTGTTTCCCCACGACAAAAACGCCGGGTCGGGCGGTACATACCGGGTAACCAGCCTGTACTTTGACACGCCCTATGACAGCGCCCTGCGGGAGAAAATCGACGGGGTCAACCGGCGGGAAAAATTCCGGCTGAGGTATTACGGAGCGGATACCTCCTTTCTCCGGCTGGAAAAGAAGTACAAAGCAAACGGCCTGTGCGGCAAGCGCAGCGCCCGGATGACGCAGGAACAGGTAAAGGAGTTGCTTTCGGGCAGCTCCGAATTCCTGCTGGATTCGGATGAACCGCTTTTCATCGAGCTTTACAGCAAAATCAAAGGGAAAGGTCTGCGGCCGAAGGCCATCGTCCGTTACGACCGGGAGGCTTTTCTCTATGCGCCCGGCAATGTGCGTATCACGTTAGATCGGGATATCCGCACCGGGCTTGGAAATGTGGACTTCCTGAATCCGGCGATTTTCTACATGCGCACAATGGAGCCTGGCACGGTATTGGAAGTCAAATACGATGTGTTTTTGCCGGAGCTTGTCCGCATGGCGGTGCAGGTACCCGGAAGGCAGGCGGCGGCCTGCTCCAAATACGCCCTGTGCCGGCGGTTCGATTAAAATTATCTGAGGAGGAAGGGCCTTATGACCTTTCAGGATATTTTCAAATCCAGCTTTCTGGAGAATATCGCCAGTATCTCCATACTGGACATGGCGATCGCCATGGTATTGGCCTTTCTGCTGGGATTGTTTATCTTTTTCATCTATAAAAAGTGCTACAGCGGCGTGATGTATTCGGCCAGCTTCGGTGTAACACTGATTGCTCTGTCGCTTATTACCACCCTGCTGATTATGACGGTGGTGAGCAACATCGTGCTGTCTCTGGGCATGGTGGGCGCTCTGTCCATTGTCCGGTTCCGCACCGCTATCAAGGAACCGATGGATATCGCTTTCCTGTTCTGGGCCATTGCGGTGGGTATTGTGCTGGCCGCCGGCCTGATTCCGCTGGCGGTATTCGGCAGCATCTTCATCGGGGTAGTGCTGGTTGCTTTCTCCAAAAAGAAGACGGTGGATTCCCCCTATATCCTGGTGGTGCACTGTGAAAACAGCGGGATTGAGGAACAGGCACGGATTTTTGTGAAGTCCCAGGTCAGGCGGCTGAATCTCAAGAGCAAGAGCGTGGACAACGGCTGTGTGGAACTCAACTATGAGGTTCGTTTGAAAGAGGACAGCAGCGCCTTTGTCAACGAGCTGGAGGCCATGCCGGGCGTGTCCCGGGTGGTGCTGGTTTCCTACAACGGCGACTACATGGGATAACGCAATGGTAAAGTATAAGTATATCGACTGGATTTGCATCGGCGCGGCGGTTTTGGCAATCCTCCTCACTCTGCTGCTGATGTTCGGCGAACAGCTGAGGCTTCCCAAAGCCAGCGCCAACCCGGGATATGTGACACGGTTATTTGACGACAGCCGGGTGCACGTCATTGATATCCAAATTGCGGACTGGGGCGTTTTTATTGAGGATGCCGAACAAGAAGAATATGTGGCCTGCACCATCGAAATCGACGGAGAAGCGTTTCATAATATCGGGCTGCGGGCAAAGGGCAACAATTCCCTGCGGCTGACGGAGGAATACGGGCTTTCCCGCTACAGCCTCAAGCTGGAATTCGACCAGTTCCTGGACGGCGGGAATTATTATGGGCTGGACAAATTTTCCCTGGACGCTTCCTTTCAGGACAACAGCTACCTGAAAACCTACATGGTCTACGATATGATGGCGTTCATGGGGGTGCCTGCGCCCCTTTGCAGCTATGTCTGGGTGACGGTCAACGGAGAGGACTGGGGCTTGTTCCTGGCGGTAGAGGAGCCGGAGGAAGCCTTTGCCCGCCGGAATTTCGGGAATGATCACGGGAAACTGTACAAGCCGGATTACCGTTCCCTGAATGCGGAAAACGCCGACGTGGCGTTGCGATATATCGACGATAACCCGGACAGCTATCCCGGCATCTTTGAAAACGCCAAATTCAAGGTATCGGAAGCCGATCAGAAGCGGATGATCGAAGCGCTGAAAACCCTGTCCACCGGTGAAAAACTGGAAACCGCCGTCAACGTGGACGAGGTGCTCCGGTATTTCACCGTGCAGGTTTTTGTGATGAACTGGGACAGCTATCTGGGCCATACCGGGCACAATTACTTTTTGTATGAGGAAAACGGAATCCTCAGCATCCTGCCCTGGGATTATAACCTGGCCTTCGGCACCTATGCCCTGGGGATGACTGATCCTGTCAAAGATCCCAACATTCTTATTAACTATCCCATAAACACCCCGGCGGAAGGTGAGGTTATGCTGAACCGGCCGCTTTACCACAACCTGATGAAGCACGACGAGTACTTTGCCCGCTATCACGCCTATTTCGACAAGCTCCTTTCGGAATACTTTGAAAGCGGTCGGTTTGCAGTCACCCTCCGACAAATGGCAAAGCAGATTGCTCCTTATGTTCAAAAAGATCCCACCGCCTTTTGTTCCTATGAAGACCACCAGCTGGCGGTGGATACGTTGGAAGAGGTCTGTCTGCTGCGGGCTGAGAGTATACGCGGGCAACTGGACGGTGAAATCCCCGCCACCATCCGGGGCCAGCAGGAAAACCCGGATGCCAAGGTTGACGCTTCAGTAGTTAAATTGACCGATTTGGGAGATTTTGAAGATTTAGAGTCGGCAAAAGAGAGGCAAGATGCGGCTTTGAGGGACATAACAGGAAAAAGCACTTAGAACCGGAGCGTTCTAAGTGCTTTTTACAATGAAAGAGACTCGTTTTATTTTTCACGCGATTCATAGCATTCTGATAAACAAAATATATCCTTGACAAATCTCGTCTCAAAAGAAAATCCTTTTGAAGTACGCAACCGACAGCGGTTTCCCCAATCCTACATTTTTCATCGACGACGGCGTTTCCGGGGTGACGTTTGACCGTCCGGGCTGGAATGAGATGATCCGGTTGGCCGAGGCAGGAAAGGTCAGAACAGTCATTGTCAAGGATATGTCCCGCATGGGCCGGGACTATCTGAAAGTGGGCTACTATACCGAGAGTTTCTTTGCCGAGCGCGATATTCGGTATATCGCCATCAATGACGGCGTAGACAGTGACAAGGGGGACAACGATTTTACCCCTTTCCGCAATCTGTTCAACGATTGCTTTGGCCTCTGATGGAACTACGCGCTTTTACTATGGTCCACTGAAGGACGGTATTCCTGATGGGCAAGGGGTTCGAATTGCTTTAGTAGATAGCTGGACCGATACGGCATCCTATTTCTGGATAGAGGGGACATGGCAGCAGGGAACCCTAACCGGTAGCGGCCGCATTTATATGGGAGATGCGCCGGAAGAGCCATATGGGGAATATGTTGGGCATGTAGAAATACAATGTGACTTCGATGGCACATCAGAGGAAATCATGGAAGAAGCCGTCGTTTTTCAACAGCGTATCCAAGATTATTATCACGATGTTTCTGAGCCGGAGGTTTATCAATATTCTTACCGTGTGAAGGATGGGCGGCTGGTAGAGGAAGATTGGGAGCTGCGCGATGGGCAGTATCATATTGCGGCTAAAGATTTGCTTCATGAAAATATTTCCAGCGGTATTTCCATTTTAGAGCTAGAGGAGCCTTTTTTTCAGAATCCTTTTCCCTGGGGGCAGAGCTACCGGTTTCCCTATCGGCCGATTTTTAATTGCGGTTTTATGATGTACTAAGATAATTGGAAAGGTGCTGCAAATTCATGAAATGTATTCGTTGCCAAAAAGAGCTGCCAGATGGAGCAATGTATTGTAAATTTTGCGGACAAAAGCAGAATTTACGAGCCTGTGAAAAAATCTCTGTAAATACAGATCTTCTATGATAATTGCTGGGCTGAAGGCTAATCTGAGAGCTTTCAGCCCTTGGCTCATATATAACAGCACTTGCTGGGCATGTCAAGTACGGAGCGGGATTTCCGCACGCTTTTGTCAGATATCTCTTACTCTGGCAGCCTGCCTTCGTACATGATGCTCAATTCCCCATATACCTGCCCCCAGTTCCGTATTGGCATGGTCCATTTTTTTGTGGCTTCAAAAGTCGCCAAATAAAGCGCTTTTAAAAGGGCTGTATCGCTTGGAAATACGCTCCTCTGGCGGTTCAGCTTCCGATAGGTGGAATTTAGCGATTCGATGGCATAACTCACTTTCATGAGCATGGCTCGCTGCTACGTTATTGGAATATTTTTTGTAGTGGCATGGGTGTCCGCCGTACAAACGGTGAACCCCGCCTTATTTTGACCTCCTTTGTGTTGGCGCTCTCATCCATATCTCCCTTTACTCCAGAATATGAGCTATAACTCACTTTATATGAGTTCTATGGTTATTTATATGAGCGGAAGCACACTCTACAATGATGTAGAGGTGATGTGTAGTGAACAATCCGCTGGATCTATTTGCATGGAGGGTGCGGTCAGAACGGAAGCGCCAGCATCTGACGCAGAAGCAGTTAGCTGAACGCCTCGGTATGAACTCCCGCACGATCATAGATTTGGAGACCTGCCAGAGTAATCCGAAATTTGAACCGGTGGTCCTTGTCGCCAAAGAATTGAATATCAGCGTGGACGCCGCCATCTTCCCGGAAATGGTAAATCAGACAGTCTCGAAAACAGTCGTAGACTTCTTTGCCGGGAAAAGTGAAGCAGAGATCGAAAAATTTATCGCGCTCTGCAAACAGGCGGAAGCCTTCCAGAAAGATGAGTAACGCGGTCGGGTTCGATGTGCCCGGCCGCGTTACTGTTTTACCCGTTTGCTATGCGGGCAGTTTATTCTTCTTTTGTTTTGTAAGCATTTTTCAGATGCTCGAAGGACTCCTGGCTGATGACATGCTCCATCCGACAGGCGTCCCTTTCCGCCGTTTCTGGGTCTACGCCGACCTCGATCAGCCGATCGGTAAAGAAGCGGTGCTTTTCGTAGATCTGTTCCGCCACTTCCCGACCCACATCAGTCAGGTGCAGGAAATAGTCACTGTCCATCGTCAGGAAGCCCCCGTCCCGCAGGGTCGCCACCGCATGGCACACGCTGGGCTTTGTGACCTCCAGGTGCCGGGCGACATCCACGGAGCGCACCATGCCTATCTTCTTATGGAGAACAAGTATGGCCTCCAGATAGTCCTCCCCGGACGCATGAAGTTTCATTAGACCCTCCCATCACTATTAGGCCAGGCTCCAACCGGCAGCGTTTTTTCGGATATTGACAAAGTCCTGATAAATACCGGGCTGCTCCAGAAGTTCCTCATGGGTGCCATGCTGTGCGATTTGGCCGTTGTCAATTACCAGGATTTGATCGGCGTTCTGAATGGTATTCAATCGGTGGGCAATCACTAGCAGGGTCTTACCTTTTACCAGCTCGGAGATAGCCTCCTGAATATAGCTTTCATTGTCGGTGTCTACACTTGCAGTAGCCTCATCCAAAATGACGATGGGGGCATCCTTCAAAATGCAGCGTGCAATCGAAATTCGCTGTTTCTCGCCGCCGGAAAGAGTAGCGCCGCCTTCACCCACCACAGTCTGGAACCCGTCAGGCAGAGCCATAATGAAATCATAGCAACGGGCTTTCTTTGCCGCCTCATGGACTTCTTCCTCCGTGGCATCCGGTTTTCCCATACTGATGTTGTTATAGATGGTATCCTGGAACAAATACACGCGCTGGAATACCATGCTGATCTGATCCATCAGTTCTGCCAGCGGCACATTCCGAATATCCACACCCCTTATTGCAACACTGCCGGATTTTACATCCCACAACCGGGCCAAAAGATTTGCAATGGTGGATTTGCCGCCGCCAGACGGTCCCACAAGTGCGGTCATGGTGTTTTTCTGCATAGAGAAGCTGATATTGTGCAGGACTTCCTTGTCCTGATAGGCAAAGCCCACATCACTAAATTGTACTTCTGGCTGATCCGGCTGTGCCTTTGATGGAATATGTTGATTTCCGTTATCGGGAAGCTCGGACTCGTCCAAAACAGCTTCAATGCGGTCTAACGCGGCATTCATCACGGTCAGGCGGGTTGCTTCTCCATAAAGAGCTTTCAGAGGTCCAAAGAGATCAAAGACAAACAGCAGCACGCCCAAAAGATAAGCCAGGGAGAGTACGCCTTCCTGATGTAAAAAAACGGATAAACCGAAGATAGCGGCAATACCCACGCCATAGAGAATGTTTAAGCCAGTGGTCCACGGTGTCATTTTCTGCTCAAACTTCGTATTGACATCCCTTGATTTTTTGAAGTTTTCTGTTAATTCATCAGATTTTTCTCCAAGCAGATTGTAACTTTTGATAACCCCAATTCCTTCGGCAAACGACAAGACCGCATCTGTCAAATTCTCGCTCTGATTTTGACGCCCGACAGCCTCCGTTAAAGAAACCTTATTCATATATTTTGCAACCAGTGATGCCAGCAAGGTAATGATTACTGCAATCAGTCCAAGTCGCCAGTCCAGTACGAACATAAAAACAGCTAAAACCAAAGTAGACAGCATATAGCTCATCA
>ERZ779894.1671-NODE-1671-length-21745-cov-6.180452_pt1 | contig 21745 bp, 16 predicted proteins | sample MGYA00511587_ERZ779894 | MGnify/ENA primary metagenome ERZ779894 (study PRJEB29588, sample SAMEA2160490) | human gut metagenome | biome: human gut; feature: human-associated habitat; material: faeces | place: Denmark | collected 2008/2010 ... | reverse complement strand
AACACATTAGCCTTCCAAGCTGAGATAGAGGGTTCGAGTCCCTTTACCCGCTCCAACATCAAAAAGCACCCTGTATGGGGTGCTTTTTTGATGCGTTTTCCCGCCCAGGGAAGGGCGGGGCGTCCGCGTGCAGCATCGGAGGGAATTGCCATATGCGGGGGCTGCTGATATAATTTAGACACACGCAGATGAATGCAACAACTCGAATCAGGACGGAAAGGTATGAACCCGCCCTGGAGGCCGAAAAAAGTAAATGATATATCGAGAGGAGGAAACCGCCCGGATGATATGGAAACATAGCTGCAAGAGCTGTTTGCGCATGGGCTGGAAGGCTGTGCTGTTCGCGCTTCTGACCGCCATGGCAACCATGTTTCTGTACCTTGCAGGCAATACGTGGCTCAGCAGCGAACGCATGCTGCGCGAATGCGATGAAGCGTATACGACCATCGCGGTTCTTGAGTACATCGGGGATAATTATCCCGGCGAAACGGAATACGATCCCGACATGCAGGCTGCAGCCGCGGCCTTTGATTACAGCTCCATCACCGGCAGCGAGCATGCGCTTTCCTGGGAGCAGACGAACTTGAGCGTAGGCTCGGTGGAAGGCATGGCGGCCCGTTCCCAGCAGATTCCATACCGTTCCGGATGCGTGCTGGTCGTTGAAAATATCCGCTATGTGGACGGGTACGACGCTTACTGGGGCGATATCGTAGCCGCGCCGTATAGCTTCACCGAAGAAGCGCGCGGCAAACATGTTTTTTTGGATCTCCCGTTGGATTATGAGCATCCCGTCACGGAAGAAAAAACCTTTGACGGGGAGGTGCATGAGATCACAAGTTATCCTCCGCTCTATACCTTTGATCCGGAAAAGCGCTATGTCATCGCAGGGGAATATACTGACTTGATACGGCCCACGAAGACAGTTCGCCCAACGCCGTTTTATTCTGCTGCCGCCGCTGCGGCAGGCGTCTCCAGCATTGCCGCATTCGCCGAAGTGGATGATGTGGAGGCCTTGCTTTCGGATCAAACCAACCCGTACATGCAAATTTCCGATTTCTACCGGATGATGAACAACAAGGTATACGTGCAGTTCACCTATGACCTGTCGGTTCTGAATCCATTTTATCAGGAACTCGTGAAGCTAAACGAAGGGCGGCTGTTCACAATTGAGGAGGCTGATGCGGGGGCAAAGGTCTGCGTGGTTTCGGAAACGGTCGCCGCCTGCACAGGCCGTGGCATCGGGGATTTCATTGAAGTGAAGCTGTTCCGCGCATCGGGCCTGCCGCTTTCGGATTGCTACTGGACGGAGGAGAGCATCGCGGCAACCGAACGATACGAAATCGTCGGCATCACAAATTACGTGGAGGGCTACCAGTACAACATCTATGTGCCGCAGCCAAAAGACACCGTGGTGGCGCTCGGCGAACGCCAGTATTTTTACACGCTTGGCCAGGCTGTGCTGAAAAACGGTTCTGCCATTGCATTTGAGGAAGCGCTTTCGCCGCACCTGACAAACCGCATGCTGCTTTCCACCTATGACCAAGGGTATCAGGATGTTGCGGATTCGATTGCAATGATCCGGCAAACCGCCGTTGTTCTGACCATTGCAGCTTCTGTTTCAGCGCTTGTAGTGCTTGCCCTGTTCGGGTTCCTCTTCATTATGCGCCAACGGGAAACCGTGGAAACTATGCTTTATCTTGGCACGCCCCGCCGTGCAGCATACGGGTACCTGCTCTTTGGCGCGGCGCTGCTTGTGCTGCTTTCGGCCGCGCTTGGCGCATGCGCCGGAAGCCTGCTCAGCGACAGGCTGATTCAAGGCGCATATGGAATGGTTTGCGCGCTGCAGGCGATCGACCTGCGGTACAGCAACGGATACAGTGGTGTCGTCCGTGAATTTACGCCCATGTCCCAGACTTCGCCGCTGTTTGCGCTTGCCATTGTGCTTGTGGTTTTTGCGGCCGCCCTGATCTTCTGCCTTTTCTTTGCACAGCGGGTCGTGCGCCTGCATCGGGTTGCAAAAAAACGGAAGAAGCGCGCCCGCGCGGTGAAGCCGCCAAAGCGTTCATCCCATCTGCCCGGAGGCGCATGGAAGTTTGCCGTTCTCTCCATTCGGCGCGGCGGTGTGCGCTCGGCCGCGGTGCCGATTGCGGCGCTTGCGCTGACGCTGTTTCTGCTGACGCTTGCGCAAACCGGCGCATCGTACAACGAAGCGCTGGATGCGCTGTATGATACCGCGAAGATCGAGGGCGATTTCACCGCAATGAATGGAAAGCTGACCGGCAACCTGTCGATCCTGCCGCGTTATGTTCAGACGCTTCAGGATTCGGGTTTCCTGTCAGAAGCGAGCTACGCGATCGCCAAGCCATATATGCTGCTTGCGGATGACTCAGCCGCTGTGAAAGGGGGAGTCGTAATCACAAGCGACCCGTATGCCATGGAACTCCATGCGAATGCGGCTTACAGTGCGCCGAAACTGGTGTTTACGACAAGCCTCGGCACTGCGCCCGAATTCCGCTATTCTACACCGATCGCTGCGTATGCAGACGGTTTTGACGCGGAAATGTTTTCCGGCGTTTATCCTGAAATACCGGAAGGAACGCTTCCCTGCCTTGTTTCAAAGCAGTTCCTGGAAACGCATGCGCTTTCTTTCGGCGATTCGTTTACCGTGGTATGTATGCGCCAAACCGCTATGGGATACCGCTACACGCTCTGGCCTTTGCAGATTGCGGGCAGCTTTGTCCCGCAAAGCGCGCTGGATAACATTTATGTGCCGCTCAACTATACGTTGGAGGAGATTTCCGCATTTGCTTTTACCGGCTATGAAGCTTCCGATGCGGAGATCCTGCTTTCCGGAGCGTACCTGAACGCATGCCATTTTGAGCTTGCGGACGCGAGCGCGCTCGGTGCGTTTAAGGATGCGCTTACGGAGCTTGGTTTCAGCGGGCCGCATGCGGAATCGTTTATCCGTGTGGCGATTACGCTGCGCGATAAGGCGTTCAGCGAATCGGTGCGGGATCTCAATCAACGCATTACCTATATGGAAATGCTCTATCCTGTGCTGTATGCTATCATCAGCATTGTAGGCGTGACGGTTTCCTACCTTGTGGTAAGCGCGCGCCGGGAGGAAATGGCCATCATGCGCGGCGTGGGCGGCTCACGCATGCGCGTGTTCCGCACCTTCTTTTTGGAACAGGCGCTCCTCTGCCTTGCGGGGACGGGGGCGGGAGCAGCCGCTTTCCTGCTGTACCACGGCACATTCGCCTTTTGGCAGGAGATCGCGCTGTTTGTCGGCTGCTACCTTTTGGGATGCGCGCTTGCAATCGGCGTGCTAAACCGGGCAAGTACCCTGCAGATCCTGGGAGAACGGGAATGAGAGATGAAATGAGGAGGAACGCACCATGCTTGAACTGAAGAACGTAACGTACACATATGAAAGCAAATATCAGAAGGTGCAGGCGCTGCGTGGCGTCGATTGCACATTTGAAGGCGGGCATGTCTACGCGGTGATCGGAAAATCCGGCAGCGGCAAAACGACGATGCTTTCCCTCATTGCCGGGCTGGATCTGCCCACAGGCGGCGAGGTACTTTTTGAAGGGAAGGCTACCGGTTCCATGCGGCTGGACGATTACCGCAGGCAGCATGTTGCAATGATCTACCAGAGCTTTCGCCTGTTCCCGCTGATGACGGCTATGGAAAACGTGATGTACCCCATGGAGATGCGCAAAGTGCCGGGCGCAGAAGCAAGAAAACGGGCAACGGCGCTGATTGCGCGCGTTGGGTTGCCGGAAAATGTGCTGCACCGCTATCCCGCCATGCTCTCCGGCGGGGAGCAGCAGCGCGTGGCAATTGCCCGTGCGCTTGCGATGGATACCAGGCTTTTGCTGGCGGATGAGCCGACGGGAAACCTTGATACCGCGAGCAGCGAAACCGTCGTGCGCATCCTGCGGGATCTCGCGCATGAGGAAGGGTATTGCGTTATCATCGTCACGCACGATCCGGCGATCCTTACATATGCCGATGAAGTTTACCGCATGACGGATGGCGTGCTTCGGAGAGAAGCTGCCGCAGAAGGCGTTTCCGCCGGTGTGGTGTAAGTTCTGCCGAAAACGTAAAATGCTGCTCTGCGGGGTTCAGGGCAGCATTTTTTGATGCAAAAAAGGAATCGCGGAAATTCAATTTCGGTTAAGGCGCGTTCGAATCTGTTTGCGGGCAACAGGATTTCGGGGCATAGAATGGCTGCTTTTACGGCGGCCTGTGAAAGTGATGCGATAGGGGGATCGATTGTCATATTTCTGTTTTTTCCTTCCCTTGCATTGAATAGGTATATTATTGAAATACCGGGAAATAATAGAATCAAAATTCATCTCAAGGGGGATCGATAGAAATATGGATACAGGCTTGACTGCCGCAGCGCTGTCTGCGGGCGCGCCGCCTACCGGCACCACAAACCGTGCAGGCTGGCAAAACGGCGAGGAAGCATTCCTGTTCAGCGAGGTAGCACGCGGCCGCGCGGCGGGGCTTCCGCTTAAAGCTGTGTTTGAACGCGTTGCAGCCCAAACGGGAAGGAAGCCAAACAGCATCCGCAACTATTACTATGCTCGCGTAAAGGAAAGCGGTATGGCCGCTTCGGAGGCGTTCCACAGCGCGGCATTCGTGCCCTTCAGCGAGGATGAGATGCGCGCGCTGCTGCGCACGGTGCTTGCCGAGCAGGCGAAAGGCATATCCGTGCGCGCCTGCACACTCAACATGGGGAAGGGCGATACCAAAACAATGCTGCGGTATCAGAACAAGTACAGATCGCTGATCCGCACAAATCCGGAGTTTGTGCAGAAGGTGCGCGCGGAGCTGGAGGCGGAAGGCATTCCCGCATTTGATCCATATGCGCTTGAATCCCCGCGGAAAAGCGCAAAACGGCAACAGGCAGGCGGCGCGGCATCCCTTGCAAACGAGGCGGCGGAGACGCTTGCCGGGATAAAAGGCATAGATGCAGAGACGTTTTTTGGCACGCTTTCCACGCTTGCGTCGGCAGCTGCGGGATACGAAGCCAAGCAGGAAACCGCACGGCTCAGAACACAATGCTCAGAGTTGCGCGAGCGGCTCGCCATGCAGGACCATGCGCTTGCCGCGCAGCGGGAACGGTTCGGCAAGCTCCTTGCGCTGTTCCGTCAGATGATGGAGGTGAACCGCGCGTTTCTCGGTGAAGCGAACGCGGCGAAATCGCCCGCACTTGGCACGTATGTCAGGGATCTTGCGCGCAGCGTGGAGGATTGTGAGCGCATCCTCGGCATGATTTCCTAGAAAAGCAGCGAAACCAGCGTTTTCCCTCCATAAAAAGAGCCGCCTTCCGAGATATCGGGGGGCGGCTCGCTTACATTGTGCGTGCTTAGAATACGCGCTTGGCGAACAGGAAGTTTTCGTCCGACCAGGTGGACCAGGAGGTTACAACAACAGAACTGCGGCTGGAAGACGCATGGACGAGCTTATTGCTGCCGAGCCAAATACCGACGTGCGTGATCGTGGTATCGCTCGTGCCGCTGGACTTATAGAACAGCAGGTCGCCCGGGGCAAGGTTCCCTTTGCCGTAAATCGTTTCCCAGGAATCCACCTTGGCGTAATTGCGTGCGCTGTAACGGCCGATTTTTACGCCGGCAGAGCGCAGGGAATAATATACAAGGCCGGAACAGTCGTACGAATCCGGGCCTTCGGCGCCCAGCACATACGGCTTGCCCTGCTGTGCAAGAGCCGCTTCAATGAAAGCGGAAACACCGCTCCCCGTCTGCGGGATGCTCTGCGAGGGGGAAGTTGTGCGCTGCGGGGTAGTCGGCGCAGGCGTTTCGGGGTCGCCATCGGGGCTCCACCAGGCGTTTTGCGTTGTGGCGGGCGCGGGGCTTGCAGAGGATTTTGGCGTACTGGAAGGCTTCGGCGCAGCAGTAGCGGTTGGCTTTGGCGTTTTTGTCGGTTTCGGTGTTTTCGTGGGACTCGGCGTGGGGGAAGGGGTCGGATCGACCGCAGGACGGGCATCCGGCGAATACAGCAGGTCGCGTGTATCAAAATCGGCCCGGCCATCCGCTGTGATCCCGTTTTTGGTTTGGAAAGCGGAAAGCGCGCGGGCTGTTGCCACACCGAAATAGCCATTGGTTTTATCGCAATAATAGCCGAGTTCGGCCAGCCGGTATTGCAGGCTTTGCACATCCGCGCCGGAATAGCCGTTTTCAAGGATATAAGGCTTTGCGCTTTCAGAGAAAAGAAGCTGTTGCGTGAGCGGATCCGCAACGCCGGTTTCTTTCATGTGGTTGGTGCGTTGGAAGCGTTTGAGCGCATCCTCATGCGCAGAGCCGAAGGTTTCGGTGGGTTCATCCGAATCAAGGTAGTACAGCTCAGAAAGACGGACCTGGATTTGGGCGACCACAGGGCTTTCGTCGCCGGATTGCAGCGATACGTATCCGGAAAGATCCGGCGTCTGCGCAGGCGTGCCGGCGGGCGTCTCGGAAGCGGAGGGCGAGGCTCCTTCGGGCGCTTGGAGCGGCGTTTCTTCCGGCAAAATCTGGCCGGCTGCCATGGGCTGCGCCTCAGTAGGCAACGGAAGCGGCGTGGCCAGGGGGGCGCTCACAGGCAGACTCCCTGCGGAAAGCGCTTCGCTTTCCATGCCATTGAGGAGAAGCGGGAAGCCGACAAGTGCCACAAGAAACGCGCCGCTCACCGTTATAAGCGGGATGCGGACGCGGCGCAGCGTAGTTTTCCACTTTGTTTCGCGGTTATACTTTTTTTGCCATTTACGTTCCATATCGCAATTATACTAAGCGCTGCGGAATTTGTCGAGCAGCACGGCATTTTGTTTACAAATCGGTGCCCGAAATGCGGGCAAAAGATTGCCCTTGGAGCCCCAAAACGATATACTGTAATGGAAAAGCAAACAGGAGGTTCCATTCCATGCAGCATGAAATCACGCAAAACGGCCCGCTCCTCAATGCGAACGGCACCCTGCGCGAGCCAGGTTGGGCGCGGAGCCTGCTTCTTGACTACCGCCGTGCGGATGTGAAGGCGGGAAAGCTGCGCATCAAGGAATGGGATTATTACATCATCACGAACGATTCCTTTGGCGTTGCGCTCACCATTGCGGACAATTCCTATATGGGGCTGATTTCCGCTTCGGTGCTGGAGTTTGAAAAAACGTGGGAACAAACCACCACGGTGCTTACCGCGTTCCCGATGGGGAAATACAGGCTGCCCGAAACAAGCAGCGCGGGCGATACGCTTTATGGAGATAAGCGTGTGCAGATGGCGTTTCGGGTGCAGCCCGGCGAACGCCGCCTTTCCTGCCGGTTTGCGCGCTTCCTTGGAGAAGACGCGCTGGAACTTGAACTTACACTTGCGCAGCCGCCGATGGATTCCATGGTGATCGCAACCCCCTTTGATGCGCCCCGTGCATTCTATTACAATCAAAAGATCAATTGCATGCCTGCCTCCGGCGTGATGACGCTCGGAAGCCGCCGTTTTGAATTTGCGCCGGAAACAAGCTTCGGTACGCTTGATTGGGGCCGTGGCGTTTGGACTTACGACAACACTTGGTACTGGGGAAACGGGAACGGGATCGTGAACGGCAAACCGTTTGGCTTCAACATCGGTTACGGCTTCGGCAACACAAGCGCCGCAAGTGAGAACCTGCTCCTTTACGGCGGCGTTGCGCACAAGCTTTCCAGGGTGCAGTTCAACATCCCGGAGGAGAGCTTCTTAAAACCATGGACATTCTCTTCGGAAGACGGGCGCTTTGAAATGGACTTTGTGCCGGTGATCGACCGCGCGGCGCGCACGAATGCGCTCATCATAGAAAGCGATCAGCACCAGGTGTTTGGCCGTTTCACAGGAAGGGCTGTGCTCGATGACGGCACGGCGCTTGAACTTAAGGATTTCCTCGGCTTCGCGGAAAAGGTAAGAAATCGGTACTGAGGATTCCCCCACCACAGGCGGATGAATGAACAACCAAAGGAGAAAACCCATGCCTGTATTGGCTGCCCATCATATTAAAAAGTCATTCGTAGAGCGGCTGCTCTTTGAAGACATCAGCTTTGAAATTAACGAAAAGGACAAGGTTGGCCTCGTCGGCGTGAACGGCTGTGGAAAAACGACGCTGTTCCGCATCCTGTTGGGGCAGGAACAACCTGATGAGGGAACTATTTACAAAAACCGCGGCGCGCGCGTAGTCTCCATGGCGCAGAGCATCGAAAACACGGACACAAGCGTATATGAGGCGACGCTTGCGGTGTTTGCCCCGCTCATGGAGCTTGAGACAGCGATGGAGGAAGTAAATGCGGCCTTGGAGCACGCGCCGGAAAAAGAACTGGATGCGCTTGTGCGCCGCCAGCATTCCCTGCGCGAACGCTATGAGGACGGCGGAGGGCTGACTTTCCGCAGCCGCACACGCGCGGCGCTCCTCGGGCTCGGCTTCACGGAGGCGGAACTGCAAAAACCGCTTTCCAACATGAGCGGAGGAGAACGCAACAAGGCGCAGCTTGCGCGGGTGCTGCTCTCCGGAGCGAACCTGCTTCTTTTGGATGAGCCAACGAACCATCTTGACATTGACGCCATCGCCTGGCTGGAAGAATATCTGCGGGGCTATACGGGCGCGTTTATCGTCATTTCGCATGACCGGTATTTCCTTGATGCGGTGACAAACCGCACCATGGAGATCAAGAACACGCGCTTTTTTCTTTCCGAAGGAAATTACACGCGCCATATGGAACTGATGGCGGACGAGCAGGAGATGCTCCGCCGCAAATACCTGAACACGCAAAAGGAAATCCGCCGCATCGAAAGCATTGTAGACCAGCAGCGCCGCTGGGGGCAGGAACGCAACTTCATTACCGCGGCCTCCAAACAAAAGCAGGCGGACCGACTGCGCGCGACGCTCGTTGCGCCGGAGCGGGAAACGGAAGGCATCCGCTTCCGCTTTCATGCGGACGAGGTGGGCGGGAACGATGTGCTCATCGCAGAAGGGCTTTCCAAAGCATATGAGGCGCCGGTGTTCCGCGATGTGACCCTGCATGTGCGCAAGGGGGAACGCGTGTTCCTGCTCGGGCCGAACGGCTGTGGAAAAACGACGCTCCTTCGCGTCCTGATGCGCAGGGAACGGCCGGATGCAGGCACCTTCTATTTCGGTGCCAAGGTGCGGCCCGGCTACTATGAACAGCACATGACCGGCCTGAACGATGCATTGAGCGCGCTTGAGGAAGTGCGCGAGGCGTATCCGCGCATGGACGATACAGCCATTCGCACAGCGCTTGCCGCGTTCCTGTTCCGCGGCGATGATGTCCACAAGGAGCTGGGCCTGCTTTCCGGCGGTGAACGCGCGCGCGTGCAGCTTTTAAAGCTGATGCTTTCCGGAGCGAACCTGCTTTTGCTGGACGAGCCGACGAACCATCTCGACATTGCCTCGCGCGAAGCGCTTGAGCGTGCACTGGAGGAATATGACGGGACGCTGCTCATCGTAACGCACGACCGCTATCTTGTGGACCGCCTGGCTGACCGCGTGCTGTACCTCACGGGGGAGGGCGTGGAAGAATATATCGGCGGCTATACGGAATTCCTTGCCGAGCGGGCGCGGCGCGCCATGCTGCACGAGGCGCATGCGCAGCAGCCTTTTCAAGAGGAAGCGGCCGCGCCGAAGCAGAACGATTACCGCGCAAAAAAGGAACGCCAAAGCGCGCTTAACCGCGCAGCAGGAGAAGTACGCCGCGCGGAAGAACGCGTTGCCTCTGCGGAGGAGGAGCTTGCTGCGCTTGAAGCCGAGCTGGCTTTGCCGGATGTGGCTTCAGACTACAAAAAAGCGAGCGAGCTTGCCCGAACCGCGGACGAAAAACGGCAGGCGCTTGAAGGGCTTTACCGAAAATGGGAGGAAGCTCAGGCGCATCTCGAAGAATTGGAAGAAACATAAGAAACGGCGGAGGAAAATTCCTCCGCCATTTCCTGCAAAGGTGGGCTGTCAGGTTCTGCTTTTCCAAGTCGTTGGGGAGAACAGGAGAATGAAGGGGAAGATCTCGAGCCTGCCGATGAGCATATCGGCAGAGAGCACCAGCTTGCTCACAATGGAAAAATGGCTGAAATTCCCCATTGGGCCGACGATGCTAAGCCCCGGGCCAACGTTGCCGATGCAGGTCAACACGGAAGTAACGGTGGTTTCCATATCGTAGTTTTCAATGGAAATACAGAGGAAAGAAAGCAGACATACGGCGATAAACCCAGTCATGTAGGCGAACACGCCGCGGATGACATGGCTGTCGAGCTGCTTGCCGTCCATACACACGACCCTTACGGTGCGCGGGCGCAGCATGCGCTGCATTTCCCCCTTGAGCGCTTTCCAGAGGATGATGACACGCGCAACCTTGATGCCGCCGCCGGTTGAACCTGCGCATGCGCCGATGATGATGAGCGCGATGAGGATCATGCGGGAAAATTCCGGCCAAAGGTTGAAATCCACCGTCGAAAAACCGGTGGTCGTCATGATGGAAGAAACCTGGAAGAAGCTGTGGTGAAACGCATCGCCCAACGATGAGAACTGCGGCTGGATGTTGAGTGCGATGAGGAATGTTGCGCCGAAAATAATGCCGAGATAAGTCCGCAATTCTTCGCTGCGCAGCGCTTGCGATGCCCGCCCGCACAGAATTAAATAGAACACATTGAAGTTTACGCCGAAAAGCACCATGAACACTGCGATCACGGTTTGCAGATAATGGCTGCCATAGGCCGCAATGCTGGCGTTTTTGATGGAAAAACCTCCGGTGCCGGCCGTTGCAAACGCGTGCACAACGCTGTCAAACAACGGCATGCCGCCAGCGAGCAGAAAACCGATCATGATGACGGTGAGCGCCACATAAATCGCGTAAAGCAGGCGCGCCGTGTGGCGCATGGTGGGCGTAAGCTTGCCAACGGAAGGCCCGGGGCTTTCTGCGCGCAGCAAATGGAACGTTTCCCCGTTTCCCTTAGACATGGGGATGATTGCAAGAAGGAAAACCAGCACGCCCATGCCGCCGATCCAGTGCGTAAAGGAACGCCAGTAAAGAAGGCTGTTGGGCAGCCCTTCAATCTCAGAAAGGATGGTGGCGCCAGTCGTGGTGAAACCGGACACGGTTTCAAACCAGCAATCGACAAAACTGGGAATTGCACCGCTCAGGTAAAACGGAAACGCGCCGAACAAGGAAAGTGCAATCCAACCAAGCGCGGTGATTACGAATCCTTCGCGCGCATGGATGCCTTCGCCAAAGCGTGAATTTTCCGCATCACGGCGGCGCTTCCAAAACGGCCCGCGGCGCCCGAGCGAAAGAAGAGCCATGCTCAGTACAGCGAGGATGAGTATGGTGATCCCGAAAGCGTGAAGGGACTCCCGCTCATGGCAAAACAGGGCAATAAGCAGCGCCGGAACGAGCAGTACGCCTTCGATCCGAAGAATATGGCCGATATAGAATCCGATGGCTCTGATGTTCATGCGTCGTCCCTGATGAAAATATCGCGCAGTTCCGCGATGGCATGGTCCGTTGTTGTTACAATGATCACGGTATCCCCCTTGCGAATCTCATCGTTACCGGAAGGGATGATGACCTTGCGCGCCCGAATGATGCTCGCAATCAGGATGTCGGGCTTCAAGCGGAGCTTATGCAGCGGGATGTTGTTGTACGGCGCATCGTTCTTGATGGAGAACTCCAGGGCTTCTGCCTTTCCATCCACAATGCGGTAAAGCGTCACGACGGAGCCGCCCGTGGTGTCGTCCATTGCGCGTACATAGCGGATGATTTCGTTTGTCGTAAGAAGCTTGGGGCTTACGATGCTGTCAATCCCCTTGTTTTCATAAACGTTGTTGTATTCCGTGCGGTTGATTTTGGTAACGGATTTCGGCACGCCGATAAAATCCGCAAACATGGATACGATGAGGTTTTCCTCATCCATGCCGGTGAGCGTGACGACAGCATCCATTTTGCGGATGCCTTCCTCAATGAGAAGCCCCTGCTCGGTGCCGTTGCCATGTACGATGGTGGCTTCCGGAAGGGTTTCGGAAAGCTCCTGACAACGCTTTTCGTTCTTTTCGATAATGGTGAGCTTTACCTTGCTCGAAATAAGGCGCTGCGCCAGATATTTCGCCGTGCGGCTGCCGCCGATGATCATCACATGCTGTGCCTTCGGGGTATAAACGCCGAGGTTTTTAATGAGGCGGACAAGGTCTCCCGCGTCGGTGGCGATGGTGAGCTTGTCCCCCACCTGCAAAGAGAAACTCCCTTTTGGAATGGAGACCATTCCGCCCCGCTCCACAGCGCAAACGAGCGCATTTACATTGGAGAGCGTTCGGAATTGATCCAGGCGCGTGTTGGCAAGCACATTGTTTTCCTTGATTTTGAGCTCGACCAGTTCCACGCTCCCCTTGGCGAAAGAATCGCGCTTGAGGAAGGATGGATACTGAAGCAGGCGGAAGATTTCAAGCGCTGCCGCCTTTTCAGGGTTGATCACCATGGAAAGGCCGAGCTCATCCTTTAAAAAGCGCGTTTGCTGATCGTATTCCGGGTTGCGCACGCGCGCGATTGTATGCCTGCAGCCAAGCTTGCGGGCTACCATGCAGCAAAGCAGGTTTGTCTCATCGCCCGAGGTAGCAGCAATGAGAAGGTCACTCGACCCGACCCCTGCCTCGCGCTGCACTTCAACGCTTGCGCCGTTGCCGTCCACAACGGCCACATCAAGCGCTTCCTGGGATTGCAGCAAGACGCTTCGATTGTTATCGATTACAACGATGTCATGCCCTTCCTGAGAAAGGCGCTTTGTGAGCGTATAGCCCACTTTTCCGTCGCCTACGATTACGATTTTCATAAAAACTCCCTGTTCATGTGCCGGGCCGCATCAAAGCTCCCGGAGCACCAACTCGGTAATGCCCGGATTCCCGCCGGGGACGATACGCTTTACGCGGGCGTGGCTTCCGCCGTATTCCCGCTGCAGCATGTCGCGTAGCTCTGTGCCGCGGTTGAAGCCATGGATGACGCGCAAACGATATACGGAAGGCCCGCAGCGCCGCAGGGCTGCATCAATGGCAACCTTGGCCTGTGGCTTGGTTTTGCCGTGAACATCCACTGTGACGAACCCTGCTTGCACGCAACCTCCGCTCAAATTTCATACGATTGCTTATGTATGCATCCTATCATAACACAAAATTCTGCTAAAAAACCGTTAAAAGCGCATCTGGAGATGCTAAGTGCTGCTTGCTTCCGAAGGCGCGCTCGCCTGCGCGCGCCGGAGCATCGTGCGCTTTGTGAAAAAATAGCACACAGCATGCACTGCAGCCGTCACGCCCCAGGTGATTGGGTAAGACAGGAACAGCGTGAAAAACGTGCGGTCCAGAGGAAATACCGTGTAAATCCAAAGAACCCGAAGGCCGCAGGCGCCGAGGATTGTTACCACCATCGGCAACAGGGATTTCCCCATCGCGCGCAGGATGGAGGCGAGTGTATCCATCAGCCCGCAAAGAAAATAAGTGGTGCATATTACGGAAAGGCGCAAGGCGCCCGCTTCGATTACGGCGGGATCAGGAGAATAGAAACGCAGGAACGTATCGTGCAGCAAATAAACGCCGTTGCCGAGCACCAGCCCGAAGAGGGCCGCAAGCAGCAGGCAGGTGCGGCTGATCTTGCTGATCCGTTCATACCGGCGTGCACCGATGTTCTGACTTGCAAAGGAAAGCGAAGCCTGTGCAACTGAATTCATGGAAACGTAAACGAAGCCTTCGATGTTTGCGGCGGCAGCGCTTCCGGCCATTGCAATGGAGCCAAAGCTGTTGATGGAGGATTGGATCACCACGTTGGAAATGGCAAAAATGGAGCTCTGCAACCCTGCTGGCAGGCCGATGCGGATAATGGGGAGGGCTTTGTCCTTATGAAGCGCAAGCTCATCCCAATGCAGCCGGTAACAGCTTTCCGAGCGCATCAGGCAGATGGCGATAAGCGCGGCGGAAAGGTATTGCGAAATGGAGGTCGCAAGTGCCACGCCGGCTACCCCCATGGAAAACCGGATGACGAAAAGCAGGTTCAGCAGCACGTTGAGCACGCCCGCTGCGCTGAGATAATAGAGCGGCCTCTTTGTGTCGCCCACGGCGCGCAAAACGGCGCTCCCGAAGTTATAAAACATGGAGGCGGGCATGCCGATAAAGTAGATACGCACATACAGCGCCGCCTGATCGATGACATCTGCAGGGGAACCCATGAGCGCAAGCAGCGGTTTTGCCATAAAAAAGCCGAATGCCCCGGCTGCGATTCCACCGATTATACTCATGAGGATTGCCGTATGCACTGTGGTGGTCACATCCGCATATTCCCGCGCGCCATAATGGCGCGCAACGGTTACGCTTACGCCAACGGAAAGCCCCATGAACAGGTTGACGATCAGATTGATAAGGGCGCCTGTGGAACCCACTGCCGCAAGCGCAGTGCTTCCGGCATACCGGCCTACAACAATAACATCCGCAGCGTTGAACAGCAGCTGCAGCATGCTTGAAAGGATCAGAGGGAGGGTAAAGGCCAGGATTTTGCTCAGGAGAGGCCCTGAACACATATCCATTTCATATCGTTTTTCCGCCATTTTGTATTCGCTCCATACACAAAACACATAAGCAAAGCCGCATATGCGGCTTTGCTGATATTACAGCAATATAAGCATATGCCAACTCCCGCATGCTGTCAAGCATCGGACAGATTTTGGCTTTTTTGTATCCGGTTCCGCTGCTTCTCGCTTTGCGTGCCTGCATTTTGCAACGTCGGAAGGGTGTGCAGGCGCACGGATGCATGCCCCAAACAAAGTCAATGAGAATGTGCTTGGGCGAAGGCCATTGCGAAGACAGAAACGCTAGCGCGCCAGATCCTGCATGGCTTTCTCTGCGTCAAAGCGCACTTTGTATGGGCTGACTTCGGAAATGTGGCGGCGCGGCTGCCGCTCCACCCGTGCGCCGGAAAGCGGGAAAAGCGGAAAGCGGGAAAGCCCATACTCCCCTTCCACGTTGCAGACAAGCCAGCATGCGCCCTCCTTGAAAAAGAGGGCATATGGGTTTACGCGCAGGCGGGCGCATCCTCCGGGTTCCGGCAGGGATGCCGAAAATGTGAGCTGTTTTCCTGCCGCAATAGCCTGGCTTGCAGTGAGCATAGCCATGAACGGAGCATCATTCCGGGCAGACGCCGCAACAATGGCTGCGCCGCAGGAAATCGTCTCCTCCGCGGCGCGGGCGCCCCAAAGCGCGCCAAGCGCGCGGAACAGCGCCTGCTTACGTGCATCCGAAAGGAAACCTGCCGTTTGAACGGCAGCGGTGAGCGCGTATAGGTCATTTTTATCCGGCGCTTCACGGGCGTAATAATACCCCGTGGGCGTTTTTTCAATCCGCTCGCCATGTGCGCGAAGCGCGTCCACGGCGCGGTAGATGCTCCGTCGTTCTGCACGGATACCATGTTCCTCCAGCCGCTTCAACAGCGCAGGCGCGCTGAGCCGGTGCTCCACATCGGTTTCCCTGCGCAGAATATCAAGCACGAAAAGCGCTTTTGAGCTGTTTAGCGGCATAGAATGAAACCCCTTCTGCTGCTATGGCCGGAAGTACAGCATAAAGCCGGCGGTAAGCAGCGCTTGCGCGGAAATGTAAGTAAGCATTACCCAGAAATTGGCGCGCGAGGGCTTGCGCATGAACATGGAGCAGGCGAGCACAGTATCCGACACGAGAAACAGCAGCGCGCCCAACACAAGAAGCGAACCCGCAAAAGCCTGCATTTGCAGGTTCGCACGGAGCGCGGCAAGAAACGTGAGCCAGGCGCCTACGTTTACTACGCCAACAAGGCCAAGATAAACCGGCATCAGCGCGCGCAGATGCCGCTCCCGGATGTAAGGGAACAGCCCGCGCGCAACAAGCGCTACGGCGGCTGCATAAGGCAGGGCAAGCGCGAGCGGAAGCCAAAGGCCCGGGCTTTCGGCAAACGCACCCGTCATGTAATACAACGTGTAGGAATACAGGATGTGCCCGATGGAAAAGCAAACCGCACCAATGACGAAGCGCGCCTGTCTTCCGTTTGTAATCAGCAGGATATCCCCTGCCATGCCGAATAGCAGCGCAAGGAACACAGTGGGCTTCCAAAGAGGAGCATACGCGGCGTAGAACACTGCGAGCAGGAGGAGCAGGCCCGGCTTTGTTGCAGCACGCAGGCGGCTCAGCTTGAAATAGCAGGCGTAAAGGTGAACGAGGGAAAGAACCGCGAACAGGATGGCCAGGACAATGCGCATATGATTGTGGTCTCCTATCATTCATTGGCTTTAAATCGTTTTTATTTTACCACAATCCGAACGCGCTGCATAGCATTTGCAGCGTATGGGCGCTTTACCGATAGTAATCTCAATCACACAGGGATTTACCTCTATTCCAAAGGCAAGATCATGATCCACTTGACCTTTGACTACAAAAGCGATAAGGATTGCACCACACCGGGCCAATATTTGAAGTATCACCGGACATTCCAGGGCCTCACTACAAAAGAACTGGCAGAAAAGGTAGGCATTGTGCCCGCAACGCTGGTTATGTATGAAAATGACCAGCACCCCATCAAGCACCGTACAGCGGTGGCACTTGCAAATGCGTTGGGGATTGACCGCAGCAGACTTTTGGATGAGTATGCCGCTTTTGTAGATTACCCGTACTCATCACTTTTGAAAAAGGTACGGCAGGAGCTTTCTTTCACTCAAATGCAGATGGCTGATGTTATCGGAATAGGACAAACAACTTATTCTAGCTGGGAAAGAGAAGTCCGTGTTCCGCGCCGCAAAGAACACGAAAAAATCCTTACCGCCATGAAGAAGTTAAAGGTGGACGTTGGTACATACCTCTGCCAATGATTGAAAATCGCACATTTGCAGTGGGGCGTTCTTTCTATATATAATGAAAGCGTAAAGGAGGAACGCCCTATGAGAAAACGGAAATTGAAGATAACCCTCTCTCCCGCTGAGAACCGCATTGTGATCCAGAGCCTTAACCGCCTGCGTAACACCATGCTCCGGGAAAACCGGGACACCGGCTGCCTGGATGAGCTTCTGCTCAAGGTGATGTGCGCCCCGGTGAAGAAGATGTAAAATTACATATCGCTGTTTTATGAGCCGCTTATTCTTTGAAAGAGTAGGCGGCTTTTTTCATCCCCCTCTTTCAGATTCTCCGCATACATAGCCGTTCATCTTGCCAATGGACGGCTAAATCTATGAAGAAGGAGGATATGAAAATGCCGGAACAAAGAAGCCGACCCAGAGACGCCCGCGTGATCGCGCTGGCCAACCAGAAAGGCGGCACAGGCAAAACCACCACAACGGTGAACCTGGGCGTGGGATTAGCGCGTCTGGGGAAAAAGGTTCTGCTTATTGACGCAGACCCACAGGGCGACCTTACCACCTGCCTGGGCTGGCAAAACCAGGACAACCTGCCCACAACCCTGGCCACCGTCATGGAAAAGGTGATCCACGACGAGCCTTTTACAATGGATGAGGGCATTTTGCACCACAGCGAGGGCGTAGACCTTATGCCTGCCAACATTGAACTATCGGCGCTGGAAGTCAGCCTGGTCAATGCCATGAGCCGGGAGTTTACCCTGCGCACCTATGTCAACGAGGTAAAGAAAAATTATGACGTGGTACTCATTGACTGTATGCCATCCCTGGGCATGATTACCATTAACGCCCTGGCGGCGGCGGACAGTGTGATTATCCCCGTCCAGGCCCACTATCTCCCCGCCAAGGGCATGACGCAGCTGATGAAAACCATTGGCAAGGTGAAGCGGCAGATCAACCCGGCTTTGAAGGTGGACGGGGTTTTGCTCACCCTGGTGGACGGACGCACCAATCTGGCCCGCCAGACAGCGGACACCCTGCGGCAAAGCTACGGAAGCGTGTTGAAAATCTACCGTTCCGAGATTCCCGTAGCCATCAAAGCCGCAGAGATCAGCGCCGCAGGCAAGAGCATTTACGCCTACGACAAAGGAAGCAAGGTTGCCCAGGCTTACGCGGATTTTTCAAAGGAGGTGATGGCAGATGGCGAAAAGCAGCGCGCTAAACTTCAATCTTCCCTCAGTCGATGACCTGTTTTCCACAGAGGAAGAACGTGCTGAAGCAAGGCTTGAAAAAATTGTCAATCTTTCACCTTCGGAGATCAGCAATTTTCCTAATCATCCATTCAAGGTACGGATGGACACAGCCATGCAGGAGATGGTGGAAAGCATGAGGCAGTACGGCGTGTTGGTGCCTACCCTGGTACGACCTAAGCCGGAGGGCGGCTATGAGATGATAGCCGGACACCGCAGGAAAAAGGCAGCAGAGCTGGCAAGTATCGCGAAAATCCCCTGCATTGTACGAAACCTTACCGATGAAGAAGCGACCATCATCATGGTGGATTCCAACCTGCAACGGGAGCAGATCCTGCCTTCGGAACGGGCTTTTGCCTACAAAATGAGAATGGAGGCAATGGAACGCAGGCAGGGTCAGCGCAACGATTTAACTTCTGCAAACGATTTGCAGAAGTTATCTCAACGTCAAACTACTCGCGATAAAGTTGCGGAAAAAGCAGGAAAAAGCCATGAAACGATCCGCTTATATATCTGTCTTACCAGCCTAATTCCGGAGATTATGGAGTTGGTAGATAATTCGGTGCTGAAAGACCCTAAAATGCTGCAAATCGCGCTGCGGCCTGCGGTGGAGCTTTCTTACCTGCGAAAAGAGGAACAGGCCGACCTGTTTTCCATCATGGAAGAGATGAGCTGTACCCCGTCACACGCTCAAGCCATCAAAATGCGCCAGATGTCTCAAGCTAAAAAAAATAAGGAACGGCTGTCCAAGGACGCTATGACGGTTATCATGGAGGAGGAAAAAGGCAATCAGAAAGAACAGTTCAGAATTCCAAAGGAAAAAATCAGCCGTTTTTTCGCTCCGGGGACGCCCGCGCGGAAAATCGAGGACACCATTGTCAAGGCTCTGGAGCTGTACCGCAAGCGCCAGCGCAGTTTAGAGAGATAACCCACTTACAAGGGGGAAGTGCGCCCATTTACAGGAAAACGGCGGTTTTTGCCGGTTCCCCCTCTCCACACCTCACCCCTTCCAAACAACCTAAACAGCCTAAAAAAGAAGATATATCCAGAGGCTCAGTGTATAGAAAGCCCTGGCAGACTTCTTCCCCTCAGACGTGTGAGGGCTATGTGAAAGGGCGGATAAGAGGCAGAGATTCGGGCGCGCCTCTCTTTTTTAGAACGTAAACTTAATCCAGCCGTAAACAGCACATCCAGAGTGATGTGTTTTTTTGCGGCCAATTTTAGGAGGTAACAGGATGAAAGCATTAAGAAAGCCCCTGTCCTTGTTCATGGCCATGCTCATGTGCCTGGGCGTGTTTGCAGGGACAGGAACCACGGCGTTTGCCGCCACGGAGGATGTGGGCACCATTACCTTTACCCGCGTCTACGATTCCAACGGCAACGGGATGTTTTATAACAGTAGCGCCAGCTTTAACGGGAATATCGCAGGCGGTGCAAACCAGAACAAGTACAGGATGTATGTAGACGGAGAAACGGCCTATTGCATTGAGCCGGGTGTTCCTCTGCGAACAGGAGATACCCTGCGAAAAAATTCCTCGGAAACCTGGAACGCCCTTTCGGGCGAACAGAAAAAAGCGGTTGGTCTGGCCCTGCTCTATGGCCGTCAGGGAAACCGCGCGAATCTTTCCGGAAATGACGATGAACAATGGCTTGCCACCCAGACTTTGGTGTGGGAATTTGTTACCGGCTGCCGTAACGCCTCCGGTTCATTTGAACAGGTAGACACCAGAGTTTATTCCCTGCACTTTGGCGATAACCAGCCCAACAGCGGGGCCAGGGCGGTCTATGACCAGATCGTTTCCCTCTTGCAGCGCCATTATACCGTGCCCAGCTTTATGAACGGCGGGCATATCGAGCTGGAGTATCAGGATGGAAAATACACGGCAGCCCTCACCGACACCAACGGGGTGATGTCCGAGTATGATTTCACCAGTTCCGACAGCAGCGTGGCCCTTGTAAAATCCGGGAATACGCTCACCATCAGCGTAGATCACGCCGTTAGAGGCGCTATCCGTATTACCGCGAGCCGGAATAACATTCCTTCGGTCAGTGAGAGCGCCAAACTGATCGCTTATGGCGATCCCGGTTTGCAGGATGTTGTCACCGGCGTGGAAAACACAGACCGTGTGACCGCTTCGCTGAATGTGGAAACCCCTACGGGCAATATGAAACTGATTAAGACTTCCGAGGACGGAAAGGTAGCCGGGATCAGCTTCACCATCACCGGCGAGAGGTACAGCGCCACCAAGACCACCAATGAGGCGGGCGAGATCGACATCTCCGACCTCATCCCCGGCGTTTATACCGTAACCGAGCAGTCTATTGACAAATACGAACCCCAGGCCATCCAGCGCGTGACCATCGTAGGCGGCCAGACAGCTACCGTTACTTTTGACAACGTACTGAAGCGCGGCAGCCTGGAAGTCACCAAGACCAGTGAGGACGGTTTGGTGGAGGATATGACCTTCCATCTCTATGGAACTTCTCTTTCCGGTCTGCCGGTGGACGAATATGCCGTAACCGACTCCAGCGGTGTGGCCCGGTTTGAAAACGTACTCATCGGTTCCGGTTATGTGCTGGAGGAAGTGGACACCCCCATCCGCTATGTGGTGCCGGAGGCCCAGACAGCTACCATCGAATGGAATAAGATCACGGATAAAACCGTGAACAACGTGCTGAAGAAATTCCGCGTGACTGTCACCAAGAGCGATGTGGAAACGGGAACGCCCCAGGGTGACGGCTCCCTGGCCGGGGCTGTGTATGGGCTGTATAAGGGCGATACCCTCATCGACAGCTTTACCACGGATGAAAACGGCCAGTTTACCACCGGCTATTATGTCTGCGATTCCGACTGGACGGTGCGTGAGATCAGCCCCAGTGAAGGCTATCTTCTGGATTCCACCATCCACCATGTGGGCGCGGAGCCGGAATTGTATGAGATTGAACGGAATCATACCGCCAATGATGTGACGGAGCAGATCATCAAGGGCGATATTGCCATCATCAAGCATACGGACGATGGAGAAACCCAGATTGAAACCCCGGAGGAAGGCGCGGAGTTCCTCGTCTATCTGGAAGCTGCGGGCAGCTATGAAAATGCCAAGGAATCCGAACGTGATGTTCTCATTTGCGATGAAAACGGCTTTGCGCAGTCGAAAAAGCTGCCCTACGGCACTTATATCGTCCATCAGACCAAAGGCTGGGAGGGCCGCGAGCTGATGGATGATTTTGAGGTGTATATCGCCCAGGACGGGCAGACCTACCGCTATCTCATCAACAACGCGAACTTTGCCAGCTTCATCAAGGTGGTCAAGGTAGACGCGGAAACCGGCGTCACCATCCCCTATGCGGGTGCGGGCTTCCAGATCTACCGCCCGGACGGCAGCAAGGTGGAAATGACCTTCACCTATCCCACGCCGACTACCATCGACACGTTCTACACCAATTCCGAGGGCTGCCTTGTCACCCCGGAAAAGCTGGAGTACGGCTCCGGCTATTCGCTGGTAGAAGTACAGGCCCCCTACGGCTATGTGCTGGACAGCACCCCGGTGTATTTTGATGTGACCGAGGACGCTTCCAGCGAGGAAGGCGGCGTGACGGTGATCGAAGTCACCAAGCCCAACATGGCC
>ERZ779894.1643-NODE-1643-length-22020-cov-4.251172_pt1 | contig 22020 bp, 15 predicted proteins | sample MGYA00511587_ERZ779894 | MGnify/ENA primary metagenome ERZ779894 (study PRJEB29588, sample SAMEA2160490) | human gut metagenome | biome: human gut; feature: human-associated habitat; material: faeces | place: Denmark | collected 2008/2010 ... | reverse complement strand
AGGAGCCTACGCCGACACCGGTAGTAACCGAGGAACCTACGCCTACGCCGACGGTACCGGTAGTAACCGAGGAGCCTACACCAACCGCAACACCAACCGCAACACCTGACACCCCGGATGAACCCGATACTCCGGATGATACACCAGATGATCCCGGCACCCCGAATGATCCCGGTACCCCGGCAGATCCCGGCACACCGGCCGGTGGAATCCCGGATACCCCGCAGGTACTTGGTGCAAGACGCCGTAGAATGGTGACCATCGAGGATGAGACAGTTCCCTTGGCGGACAGAGCAGTCCTCGGAGCATCCAGACGACCGCAGACCAGCGATGACTCCGATGCCTGGAATCTGGGCTTTGTCTTTTCCCTGACGAGTCTGGGAGCATGGCTTGTTCTTAAGCGAAAAGAACATTAAACAGGAACGGAACGACAGCCGATCTTAGCTGTAAAAGTATAAAAGGATCAGAATCTTGAAAAATTTTTCAAAATCTGGTCCTTTTTTCCATTTGGCGCAGTCTTACTTATTAGGAGAGTAAAAAGAAGTAATAAAAACAGAAATACTGGTTTTGAGGGGAAACAGAAATGAAGTTAAAAAACGTAATACAGACCAAACTGGCAAAAACTCTGGTAGCGGCACTGATGATCGGCAGCATCTCCAACACCGGATTTACGGTACAGGCGGAAGAAGCAACGCAGAATGAGCAGAACGATGTTGTTGAAATGGCAAGTGTAAGCGGAAACGACAGCGTTGTTGCTGTAAAAGAGAAAACCTATCCCACCATCAAAACGGTGATTCTTGCTGGAGGCACCATGGCAAAATATGTGGGAGGACAGGTAGCCAGCCCCAACGTATGGCCCAATAATTACAAGCCGGCAAACGGAGATTTTTCATTGTTTGCAGGTCATAAGATGACTTTGGATGATGCTGAAACCTTTAAATATCTTTCTGTGGATAATACAGGGGTAGATGCCGAAGGAAAGTTAACCGGAAGTAACGGGGCAAGCTGGCAGTGCGTTGGATTCGTAGCATTAGATGTAAACAAATATTCTGACTGCAAGCCCGCAGATTTGTTACACTATGTTTATTACGGTGGAGACAGCGAAGGCACTTCCTATTATAAAGAAAACTGCGGAAAAACCCTTGAGGATGTAAAACAGTATGTGAATGACAACAACGGCGTCTTGTATGGTGAAAATGTAACGGAAAGTTTTATGGATCAGTTGCTCACCACCGGTCGATCCTTCAGTGGAGTCACCATTGCCACGGTATGGTATGTGACCACACCCACAGAGACCTGGATCAATTATGACGGATACGATTACAGGATTCCCGGGGTATCCGCAGTAGATTATTATGAATATCCCACGGGAACGGTAACTTTTGAACAGAATGAGAACGGCGCAGTGTTCCATTATATTTCCGAAGGTATTACCATTACTACAACTCCGGAACTGGAACAGCATTGGGAAAGCGGCACCGGCAGGGTGACCTATGATGCAACGATCACCATTACGATCCACAGCAATGCCCCGGACAAGGTAAGAATCAATCTGTCCGATGCCATCGGTTATCTGAACGGTACCGTGGCAGGAGGAAATGCGGCAGAGCCCGGAGATACCCTGTACTACAACATAAAGCTGGTAAATGAGAGTAATAAGGAGTATCAGTATGATCCTGCAAAGGCCACGATCGGTACGATCCCGGCAGCGCCTAAGGCAGGAGAGAAAGTAACGGTTCTGTCCAGTGGTTTTGAAGGTTATGAGATCGGTGAAGTGGGAGCGTTCTGTACATTGCCCCGCCGTATTTTAAATGCTCCGTTACGGGATCTCGGAATCACCGCAGGTAAGGTTACGGATGCGATTGTCGGAGAGGCTCTTTTGAAAAAAGGATATGGCAGCGAAGAAATGAAGCCGGAAGAGGTTACGCAGAGCTGCCTGGCACAGTATTACTTAGACTGGTTCAACAATACTTCCAGAGAAGAAGGAAATAAGGTCTACGGCTTTTCAGAACTTACGGCAGAGGAACTGGCAATCCTGACCAACGGAACCGCCGATACCACAGTAGCGGAGAGCTGTTCTGCAGTAGCAGATGCTTTATATTACACGACATATCATAATGTATATACTTTTGACGGTGAAGGTCTGTATGACCGGATGCTGAAAAACGGACAGGAAGGTTCCTATGCAGATACTCGGGTATCCGACCTGTTAAAGGACGGAGAAGTGAAGATCACCACTAACCTTAACGGTGTGTTGGCCAACAACGGCTATCAGATGACCAGATACGGCTTCGGAATGCAGTTTGAATTGTCCAGAGAGCCGGAGGTTACTCCGCCCGTGACTACCAGCCCGGAACCGACTCCCAGTGCTGCTCCGGAGCCTACGCCGACAGGCACACCGGATACCACACCCACGACGCCGACCACTACTCCGACCGCACCCCCGGATACTCCGGACGATTCGGATGATTCCGATACCCCGGATACTCCCGGTACACCGTCTGAGCCGGCAACCCCGGTAACACCTCAGGTGCTTGGTGTAAGACGTCAGCGGGTTGTAAGCATTACCGATGATCCTACACCATTGGCGGACAGAGCAGTCCTGGGAGCTTCCAGAAGACCCAGGACCGGCGATGATTCCAATACATGGAATCGGGGCTTTACCCTTTCCTTGACAGGGCTGGGAGCATGGCTTATTATTAAGAAGAAGCAATCATAACGAATAAACATATATTTACTATAAACAATCAAGGAAAGAAGAGGTAGAACAAATGAAAAAAAGATGGATGAGTCTTGTTCTGACAGTCATCATGGTGCTGAGCCTTGCAGGCTGCGGCAAGAGTACAGAATTATCCTCTGTAAGCCGTGATCCTGCCACGGATGACGGAACTGTCTGGTTCGATGAAGAGGCAGTGGCACTGGCGGGTTCTGTGAGAAAAGCCGGTATGAGTGAAGCTGAGCTGGCCCGTGCAGATGAACTTCGTGCCATGGCTATCGATGCGTTGGATATTGTAAACGCGAAGAGAGCAGAGAACGGCCTGGCAGCACTGAACTGGAGCAACGGTCTGGAGTCCTGCGCTATGGTAAGAGCAACCGAAGCAGCTTCCAAGTTCTCCCATACCAGACCCAACGGTAAGGACTGGTACACAGTGAACAGTGAACTGATGTGGGGCGAGAATCTGGCGAAGGGCTATGATTCCGCACAGAGTGTAGTAGATGCCTGGATGGCTTCTCCTACACACGCAGCGAATATCCTGGCAGGCGATTTTACCACCTGCAGCATTGCGGTCTATGAGACCAATGGCAAGTTGTATTTTGCCCAGGAGTTCGGCTATTAACAGGGTATTTCTTATCATGAGGGGATAGAGAGATAAATGACAGGAGAGAGTTGATATTCTTAACGGAATATTAACTCTCTTTTTGGGCTTCAAAAGATAGAAAATTTTCCTGAATCATGGTAAAATAAAATCGACATATAAAATTGAGTATCTCTGCAGAAGATCACTGTTCCAAATGAGGGAGATGAATGGAATATCCGGGCGCTGCCGGACAAGTGGTCACTTCACAGAGTACAGGAAAATAAAGCATATAATAAAAATGCAGCGCAGAAATGAGGACATATGAGTACAAAAGCATCACAGAAGGGCACAAAGGGGCAGACACCCGGCATGACGACGATCCGGGAACGTCTGCAGAAGGCAATCAGCAGGTTGGTAGTGTTCTCGATTATTCCGTTGGTCATCCTTACCGTGATCCTGAATCTGTCCAGTACCATGAGAACACTGGAAGGCGATATGCTGGTGGTGGCAGAGATCTCTGCAGACCGTATCAAAGAGGAACTACGGGTGACAACAACGATCGTATCCGAACTCGGATGCAGCTATCAGCTGTCTTCTCCGGTATTTACCCAGGAGCAGAAGCAGCAGTATATCAACCAGCGTGTGGAAGCTTATGGAATGGTCAGAGGCAAGCTGATCGGCTCCAACGGTATCTGTGCTTATGACGGAACCGATTATAGTGACCGTGATTATTTTAAGAGATCCATGCAGGGAGAGGTCGTGGTATCGGATCCCGTGATTGCAAAGACAGACGGTAAGCTCAGCGTTATCATTTCCGCACCTGTATATGCAGACGGAGATAAGAATGGTGATATTGTCGGCGTGGTATTCGTTGTGCCGGATCCGGAGTTCTTAAATGATATTGCTGCGGCAGTCTCTGTCAGTAAGAATTCCGAGTGCTATCTGTTGGGAGAAACGGGTATCACCATTGCTCACTGTGATTCTGCGATTGCACAGGAGCAGAAGAGCAACATTGAACTGTCTCAGACGGACAGATCTTTGCGGGGAATTGCAAAGGTAGAGCAGAAGATGATGACCGGAGCAACCGGATATGGCACTTATATGAAAGGCGGAACCCTCACAATACAGGCTTATGCACCAATAGAAGGAACCAATGGATGGAGCGTGGCAGTAAATGCACCACTGACAGATTTCCTTGGTTCTACCGTTGTATGTATTGTCATTGGTGTAGCAATAGGTGCTGCAGCTTTATGTTTCAGTGTGCGCAGGGCAAAAAAGATCGGTCAGGCGATCGGTGAACCGGTGGCAAAGTGTACCGAGAGATTACGTCTGTTGGCTGAGGGCGATCTGCATACTCCGGCACCAGTGATCCGGACACAGGATGAGACACAGATCCTGGCAGAGGCTACCGCCGCATTATCCGGTAACCTGCAGAAAGTGATTGGCGATGCGGATTATCTGTTGGGAGAGATGTCACAGGGCAATTTTGCACTGACTACAGGTTGCGCAGAAGCCTATGTGGGAGACTTTCAGGGACTGTTGGAATCTATCCGTAAGCTGAACCATAAGCTCAGTGAGACACTTAATGAGATCAAGACGGCAGTGGGACAGGTATCTCTGGGGGCAAACCAGATGGCAGATGCTGCCCAGGGACTTGCGGAGGGTGCTACCGACCAGGCCGGTTCCGTAGAGGAACTGCAGGCTACCATCACGAATGTAACCGAGATCGTGGAGAAGAATGCCAAGGCACTGGGAGGTTCTTACCAGAAGGCTATGGATTACCAGCATCAGGCGAAGGACAGCGGAGAGGAAATGAAGGGTCTGACGGATGCCATGCAGCGGATCAACGATACTTCCAGGCAGATCAGCGATATTATCGGTGAGATTGAGGACATCGCATCCCAGACGAATCTGTTGTCCCTGAATGCAGCCATTGAGGCAGCCAGAGCAGGAGAGGCCGGAAGAGGCTTTGCAGTGGTTGCGGATCAGATCCGTAAGCTGGCAGATGACAGTGCACAGTCTGCGGTACATACCAGAGAATTGATTGAGACTTCCCTGCAGGAGATTGAGCATGGCAACCAGATCACGGACAAGACAGCCGAAGCATTGCAGAAGGTCGTGGAAGGCATTGAGGATCTGGCCAACGAGTCCAAGAAAGCCATGGAAGAATCCAAGGCACAGGCAGATGCCATGATGCAGATTGAACAGGGCATTGAACAGATATCCACAGTGGTGCAGAACAACTCTGCGACCGCAGAAGAAACTTCTGCCACCAGTGAGGAATTGTCTGCGCAGGCCACCAACATGAACGAGCTGACCGCAGCATTCCAGTTAAGAGATTAAAATGTACGATGATTCGGTGTAATGAATTCTGAAGATATGACATACAATGCTTAATAGAAACAAGCATTGGAGGCAGCCGTGTTCGAAAAACAGAATATACAGGAAACCGTAAATGAACTGAAAAGTGACGCAGTGAAGGGCCTTACCGATGGTGAGGCCTTTCGTCGTTTACAGCAAAATGGCAGAAATGAAATGAAAGCTGCCAGAAAAAAGACGAAAATACAGCTTTTTCTGGAGCAGTTAAAGGACCCGCTGATCTACATATTATTGATCGCAGCTGTGGTATCCGTCTTTCTGGGGGAGCTCAGTGATGCCGTGATCATCGGCACTGTGGTAGTGGTCAATGCCCTGGTGGGCATGCTGCAGGAGGGAAAAGCCCGAAAGGCACTGGAAGCGTTGAAAAAGCTGACCAGTCCACAGACCATTGTGATCAGGGAAGGTATCCGTCAGGAGATTCCGGCGGCGGAACTGGTGACGGGCGATCTGGTAGACCTGGAGGCAGGGGCACAGGTACCTGCGGATATACGGCTGACCAGAAGCTCCAATCTGCAGGTAGAGGAATCCGCCCTGACCGGAGAATCGGTACCTGTGGAAAAAGATGCGCTGTTTCTGGCAGACTGCAGACACGAGATTCCATTGGCTGAACGGGTCAATATGGTATATATGTCTACTGTGGTGACCCATGGCCACGGAGAAGGAATCGTGACAGCTACGGGCATGGCCACGGAGATCGGCAGGATCGCCTCCATGATCACAGATGCGGAAGAGGAAATGACACCGTTACAGAAACGTCTGGGGGATATGGGAAAGCTTCTGAGTATTTTATCGCTGGGAGTATGTGCGGCATTGTTTCTGCTGGCGGTATTTCAACACAGAAATATTCCGGAAATGCTGCTGGTGGCGATTTCCCTGGCGGTGGCTGCGGTGCCGGAAGGTCTGCCGGCAGTGGTGACGATCTGTCTGGCATTGTCAGTGACCAGAATGGTCAAAGTACATACGATCATCCGCAGACTGCCTTCCGTTGAGACTCTGGGAGCGGTCAGCGTGGTCTGCTCGGATAAGACCGGCACACTGACCCAGAACCGGCTCACGGTGGAAAAATGCTGGTGGTATGATGTGCTGGAGGATGCTGCCGGCAGCAATGGCAGGGGAGAATCCCGATGCGTACAGGAGATGCTCCGGGGAATGCTGTTGTGCAACGATGCTTCCCTGCAGGGAGAGCAACGGATCGGAGATCCAACGGAACTGGCGCTCTTAGACTTCGGAGAGAAGATGGGGATGCATAGAGAACGTCTGGAGAAGCAGTACCCCCGCTATGATGAAAAGCCTTTCGATTCGGACCGGAAGATGATGACGACCTATCACAGAATCCCGAAAAACGGAGGGCATAAGGGAAGCATTGCCTATACGAAGGGGGCACCGGATGTGATCGTACAGCACTGCACTCATATTTTACAGGACGGAAGAAGTGTGCCAATGACAGCCGGACAGAGAAAAAGGATCAGTGAGGTTGTAGAACTCATGAATTCCCTGGCGCTTCGGACACTGGCGGCAGCACAGAGCGGAACCACTCCCGGGTGTGGGGAAGAAGGTATGACATTCCTGGGAATCGTGGGGATGCGTGATCCTGCCAGACCGGAGGCGGAGGAAGCGGTGGAGATTTTCCGCCGTGCAGGTGTATCTACAGTAATGATCACCGGGGATCATGTGGATACCGCCTATGCCATTGCCAGACAGCTGGGGATTGCAGGGCATCGCAGTCAGTGTATTACAGGGGAAGAACTGAATCATCTGGATGATGCTTCTTTTGCCAGGAGGAACAGGAATATCAGGGTTTATGCCAGAGTGACTCCGGCCCAGAAGGTACGGATCGTGAAGGGGCTGCAGCAGAATGGGGAGATTGTGGCCATGACAGGGGATGGTGTGAACGATGCTCCTTCTCTGAAAGCAGCAGATATCGGTGTAGCCATGGGAACTGGCGTGGATGTGGCTAAACAGGCGGCGGACATGATATTGACGGATGATAATTTTGCAACGATTGAAAAGGCAATCGAGGAAGGCAGAGGCGTCTATGAAAACATCCGCAAGTCGGTGATATTTTTACTGTCCTCCAATCTCGGGGAACTGATGACCATGTTCGTAGCAGTGGCTCTGGGGCTGGCTTCCCCTCTAAAATCCAGTCATATACTGTGGATCAATCTGATCACGGATTCCCTTCCGGCGTTGGCACTGGGAGTGGATAAAAATGACGGAAAAAGCCTGATGCGCTGTCCTCCAAGAAAAGCAGCGGAGAGTCTGTTCGCCCGGGGCGGAATGGCCTGTACCTTACTCTATGGAGCGCTGATCACCGGTATCGGTCTGGCGGCATTTCTGGTATTGCCCTGTGGGATCCTGGCAGGCAGGGGAGAACTGTCCTGGAATCTGTCTGACTGGGTGGAGGGACTTCGTGAATTACTGTCCCGGGAAAAAATACTTGCCCGATCCCAGACCTATGCTTTTACAGTACTGGGAATGTGCCAGCTGTATCATGCAGTGGGAATGCGGGATATGCAGAAGTCCGTATTTGCCATGAGACCCTGGGATAATCCGCTGATGGTGTTGGCCTGTGTTATTGGATTTGCGCTGCAGTTTGCGGTAACGGAAGTACCGTTTCTCATCGGAGCGTTCGGAACCTCCCATCTGTCCGGACAGGAATGGCTGCTATTGAATGTACTGGCAGCATTTCCACTACTGGCTCATGAGCTGGTAGTGATGTTACGGAAGTGAGTACGCTTATCCGGGCTTACCGACGATTCAGAACGATAATTCGCCCTATAACTTCAGGCAGATATTCTTGCGTATGCAAGCATCTGCCGAATACCCTGCCTGAAGCTACATGGCTCTGAATAGTCGTAATATTCAGAACCCCATTCGCAAAATCGCATCTCCGATGCTTTCCTTTTGCTCATGTGGTTACTTCGCCACATAAATATAGCCAGAGGATCTTACGAATGCAAGCATTCGATGTTCCTCCGGTTATATTTACGTGGCTCTGAATATTTACAAAAAGTTAACATTTTCCTTGTATGGAGTTTATAGTCAATAGTTACAATAAAATTGACAAATAACTTTCATGGGAGGGCAATGTGATGAAAATTATCAGAAAAACAGCGATTGTTATGCTTCTCTGCCTCTATTTTCTAACATATGGTGTATTGCCGCAGGTACAGGCCGCAGGTAAAGACGCTCCTGTGATCGTGGTAGCGCATCGGGCGGGGGCAAAAGTAGCTCCGGAGAACACGGTGGCGGCCCTGGAACAGGCCATCCGGGATGGAGCGCCTATTGCAGAGATTGATGTGCAGCAGTTGTCGGACGGAACCCTGATCGTTATGCATGACAGTAATTTTAAACGGACCACAGGAGAGGATATCTGCGTATGGGATGCGGAGGCAGATGCTCTCAAAACCCTGGAAGTGGGCAGCGGTTTTTCGGCAGCATACCGGGGAGAACAGATCCCGACACTGGAAGAAATGCTTGCCTGTGCCAGAGGCAGGATCACTCTGATGATCGAACTGAAATATACCGGACAGGAGGATGCACTGGAGGAAAGCGTGCTGACTCTGCTGCAGGACTATGATATGGTGGATGAGTGTATTATAGGCTCCATGAACAAGGGAACCCTGCAGAAAATGAAGGAGCTGGAACCGGGGATTTCAACAGTTTTTATTGCCCATGATCTGGAAGAAGAGGATTATGAGTTGGACTATGCCGACAGCTATAGCATCGAGGGGAGAAATCTTACGGTGGATATGGTAGATGCCATTCATTACTGCGGAAAGTCGGTATACGGGTGGACAGCCAATACTTCCGGTGCCATGCTTCGGATCGTAAACTGTGGGGCGGACGGTGTGATCACGGATGATGTGAGATTATTACAGACATTTTTGAGAGAACAGGCTTGCCGTAAAGCGTTTGCAAGTGTATACTGATTAATTATAATGAGGGGAAGAATACGGAAGCAGGTTGGTGTATATGAGTAAAATATGGGAATTTTTCGAGAATCTGGGTGAATACGTATATGTGGCAGATGCAGAGACTCATGAATTGATATATATGAACAAGAAGACTCTGAAGAGCTATGGATTTCAAAGTCATGAAGAGATCATCGGGTTAAAGTGTTATGAGATATTGCAGGGAAATTCTCTGCCCTGTGGCATGTGTAATAATGAACAGTTAAAGCCGGGTTTTTTTAAGGAATGGGAATATTACAATCCGCTGCTGCGAAGAGAACTTCATATCAAGGACACACTGGTAGAAGAAGACGGGAGAAAATACCGTATGGAAATCGCCATAGATTGCGGCAATCTGAATGAGAGAGGGCACAAATCCGAAGATTACCGTAATATGGAGGCTGCGTTGAATGAAGCCATCCGTGTGGCACAGCGGCAGGAGAGCATGGATCAGACATTGCAGGTGCTGCTGGAATTTGTCGGAAAGAATCTGGAAGCGGGACGGGCCTATATTTTTGAAAAGGATGACCACGATCATGACCACAATACATACGAATGGGTAGCCAAGGGAGTCGCACCGGAAAAGGATACCCTTCAGGATCTACCGCCGGAGATCTGTGCGGAATGGTATCGGAAGTTTGATGAGAATCAGAGTTTTGTCACAGAGAATCTGGAAGAAATGAAAGATGTGGATCCGCAGATGTATGAAGTTCTGGTAAGACAGAATATTCATTCCCTGGTGGTGGTTCCGCTTTATGATGATGGGAAAGTAATCGGCTTCTACGGAGTAGACAATCCTTCGACCAGATATTTTGAATTTGTGTCGGAGATGCTGCAGATCATGGGACACTTTATCGTATCGTCTCTGAAGCAGAGAAATCTGGTACGGGAGCTGGAAGTGATGAGTTATTCGGATCCGCTGACGACATTGGGGAACCGTTATGCCATGGAGAGGTACATTGAGCAGGTGGACCATACCGAGCCCATCGGCGTGGTATACTGTGATATTACAGGATTAAAACTGATCAATGACAGTGAAGGACATTCCGCCGGAGACCGCCTGATCCGCAGGTGCTGTGACTGCCTGAAACGTGTATTTGAAGGAAATGGAATGTTCCGTATCGGCGGAGATGAACTGGTGGTCCTGTGCACCGGAATTTCTGAAAAGGAGCTTTATCAAAAGGTGGAGGAATTAAAAACAGAGCTGGCAGCTCATGATGTCTCCATGGCAGTAGGAGCAGCGGTGAACACTCTGGAAGCCGTGGGAAAGGATCATCTGCTGACGGAGTCCGAGAGACGGATGTATCAGGACAAGGCAGAATACTATCGCAGTACAGGGCTGGACCGCAGAAAGGTCTGAATTCTGAAATATCATTTTAAAAATTTATGTGTTGAGAATTTCTATCAGGCAGTTCCCTTGACGGGAACTGCTTTTTTCTATATTATTTATATAGGTTAGATAAAACTAACTCAGTGACTTTTGGATGGCAGGAGGTGAAGCGCTGATTGAGTCAGGAAACGTGGGAGATCCTGTGTGAAATGGAAGCAGACGATGTGGAACTACAGTTGGCTTTGCAGTGTGCACCGCTGATCACGGGACTTAAGATTTCCAATCTGCTGACGATTTCCCCGGAAGGCTTTACACAGGTGGGAAGGATCGTTGAAGGCAGTGTGCTTTCCCTGTATCCCTTGTTGGAGACAGAGGAGAAAATGGTAATACTGTTGTATCGGGAAGACCGGCTGGAAAAGTATCTGAAAATGCCGCAGGTACAGAAACTGCTGCGGGAGGCAGGGTACGAATCCGATCGACTGGAGGATATTTTGCCGGTATTTTGCGATCGTTATGAAACCTATGCAGAGAGAGGGAAGCCGTTCCCCCACGAACTGGGATTGCTGTTAGGATATCCCCCGGAGGATGTGGAAGGATTTATCAGACATCAGGGGAAGAACAGCCTCTGCACCGGTTATTGGAAAGTATATGCGGATAAAGAAGGAAAACAGAGACTTTTTGAAAAATATGAATATGCCAGGGAAAATTTGATCCAGCTGTTGCATTATGGATTAAAGATGACAGAAATCATAGATATCTGCGGATGTACCGCAGCATAGAAACAGGCACGGAAAGGTGCGGAAGGGAAGGAAAAATAAATGGATAAGATTTATGTAGTATTCTGGACACAGGGTGGTAACACCCAGGCTATGGCAGAGGCCATCGGAGAGGGTATCCGGGAAGCCGGGAAGGAAGCGGAGGTAGTATTTGTGACCGGCGCCAACCTTGACGAACTAAAGGCTGCTCCCAAGTTTGCACTGGGCTGTCCCGCGATGGGAGCGGAAGTCCTGGAGGAATCCGAGATGGAGCCTTTTGTATGTGATGTGGAAGGCTTTGCTTCCGGCAAAAAGATCGCACTGTTCGGTTCCTATGGCTGGGGAGACGGTGAGTGGATGAGAGACTGGACCACCCGTATGGAAGCAGCAGGAGCTACTGTGTTGAACGGTGAGGGCCTGATCTGCCATGAGACACCGGACGAGGATGGCCTGTCAGAGTGTAGAGAACTTGGTATACAGCTGGCAAACGCATAAGGTATCTGAAAGTAAATAAGACAACATAACAAAAAGATTCATTCCCCGGGTGGAGAGTGAATCTTTTTGCTATATGTATGTGCTATGCTTTTTTGCTACCACTTAAATAATAGCGTTCCTGTGCCACGGTCTCGGGAACCGGAATATTACCGTTTTGCAGCTTTCGGGTCAGAACATCCAGATGATGTAAGCCTTGGGCTACCTTGATCTTACGGCGATCCAGAAGATCGGCATACAACGGGTTCTGAGCCAGCGTATTGCAAATATCCTCCGGGAACGGGCAGTAGGTGAACATGATCTGACGGGCTACTTTGTTCAGTCTCGGGGATCCGGCACCTTCGAAGAGCACCCAGATCATATAATCCCTTACGAACATTTCCTTGAAACTGTTCTTGGCACGCTGCAGGCTGGATTTTACCTTTTCCTTGGCCTCTGTACTCAGATCATGGTTCTTGCGGTAGAACTGGATATAATCGAAATATTCACTGGTCAGGGAACTGATGGAGACATCGTTCCAGCGGTTACCCTGGACTCTCTTGCACAGCTCCCAACGGAATTCACCGGTCAGGTGGGTGAAGGTCGTCTTCAGATCCTCCAGATGGAAAATGGAGAAGACCATACGACCGGGGCTGTTACGGCGCTTGCCCTCAATTTCCTGCCACATGACACCGCGGATACCGACGTTGGGCATCAGGATGATGTCCGGCAGATATTCCAGATGAATTGTCTCCTTACCCATGACATCTATGTGCTCCATATCCAGACTTTCTCTATAGAATGCCGTGTAATCTACCCGGCGGATCTCCTCGAGAATCTGGGAGACACGGGAAACGGTGACATAGGAGCTTTCCAGATCCTTCAGCACATCATCTGCGCAGAACAGCGGACAGAAAGTAGTGATCCGCCCGAAGGTAATCTTGTTGACCTGAGGGAACATATTCCGGAGCTCGTAATTGACCTTGGCCATGGGATTGTTCTCCAATGCCTTGAGCTCTGCATCCGTAATATTGCCACCGACCTTTTGTTTGTGAATATAATCGGAATAATCCTGGTCAAATTCGTTCCGGCTGGGAGATTTCTTCCCGCGGAAGATGGCCATCAGCCAGTCATAAAAGGTATAGACACCGATATCGCTGTGATCCGACATAGCTTCTGCTATGCGGTACAGGGTGACTGCATTTTTCAGACCGGCCAGCTCCTCATCCACATAACCGAAATACAGAAACATTTTGACCGGCATGGGAATGTTCGGCTGTTCCAGCGTCTGGGTGAACAGGAGGGAGTAGAGCAGATAAAATTCTTCGGTCAGCTGTCTGCGTAAAAGAGCGACATCCTGATCCTGGGAAGCCCGGTCGGACAGCAGCTTGTAAGCGTGGACATGCTGACGGAAGCTGGTCACGGTATCCAGATCCGAACCGGCGTAATCCAGAATAGTGTTCAGCGATCCGGCAAGCTTGCCAAGGATCTCGGAATCTCCGGAAGAACCTGCCTCAGCGGAATCATTGGATTCCATGAGATTCAGGCTGCTCTGGAAGGTCTGGGATCTGGAGGCAAACAGTTCCTGATCGATGAAGGACAGATCGCCGGCCTTAGAAAGCATACGGTGAATGCGGTCGTAGACCGCCTTGCTGTCTTCATTATCCTGTCCCAGTTTATAGAACAAAGAAGTATAAAAATCAAAAAGATCGTTGCCGGATTCCCGGAAATAGAAGGAACCGACCTGCTGCAGATAGTGGAACTGTTCCTCCAGGCTCTGGTAAGTACGGCGGAAGTCCAGACTTCCCTTACGCAGCATACCAATGGACAGATCCGACTCCTGTACCAGGATCCGGTAATTGTCCGAAGCCAGGATCCTGCTTAAGCCCATGTAATAGCCGTTCAGCCAGATGTCCGGTGAATCATCCCCAAGAAAAGCATTCAGCTCATCGAAATGTTCCAAGGATCTCGCCTGCAGACGGTAACGGCTACACAGTGTATTGTAGGTGGCAATATCATCTGTCAGAGTACGATACAGCTCACTGCAGTTCAATTCCGAAATGGAACTGCGGTTCAGCAGAATATTGATCTGACGGAAACAGGACAGACAGAACAGACGTGCTACGTCCGGGTGCTTCTGTAGAATATCATTCAGGGAATCCAGACTGGTCAGGGGATACGTCAGGATCGTTGTATCCTCCAACGTGGTATAGCCCAGCAGATGGATCTCGGAGCAGATCTCACAGATACTGATCACGTCTCCCTTTCCCAGAGTATAAGAGCCGCCGGGATATGATACATCTACTTTACCGTTGGTAATCAGATGCAATGCAGTCATGGGCTGCCCATAGCTATATATAGTTTTCCCCTTCTCCAATACGATTCCAGCCATTCCAATACCTCGTCTTATCATACAAATATTTAATACACATTATACACCATAATACCAACAATTTTCTACTGTACTTTTGATAGAAATGTGATAAAATAAAACTACATATGTGTCACTTTTACATTGACAGACGAAAAAAGCGATGTTTTCGGTAGAAAACGGTACATGGAAAGGTATATTGGGGTTATGGAACAGAGCAGTGAATACAGAGAGCAGTTGCTGGAATCATATAAGCAGGCAGTGAGGCCGTTACTTCCCTACCTGCCCTGGCTGGAGCAGAGCGCCGGCAAGAGAGCCAGCTCTATCTACAGCGGACAGGATATCGGAGTGAATTCCGTGTCTTTTCCGGTATATGACGGGACTCTCCTGAATTTCGTCAGGGAAGCGACGAAAAGTCCCCTGATGGATCGCAACTATGCCTATGTATACACAAGACACCGGATCCGCACTCATCAGGAGGAGCGGGATATTATTCAGAAAGCAGGATGGAAGGAATGGGATATCCTCAGAGGAATCCTGTCAAAATATGTCTTAGGCGGCAGAACAAAGGGAAATCTGTGGAGCGAGGCGGTATCGGAGCAGATCTTTTATCTGGTACTGAAACAGATGCAGGAGATCATTGAATTCTGGGATAAGACACCGGCGAACGGAAAGCTTTGAGTGGGGAAAGGCAGGATAGATCCATGGGAGAAAAATCAGTACAGAAAAAGCGATATATCGTAGAGAAAGCAAGAGAAGTATTTGTGGAGAAGGGCTTCAAAAAAGTAACGATGAAGGATATTGTAGAGGCCTGCGACATCAGCCGTGGCGGACTCTATTTATATTTTGAGAATACCAGTCAGATCTTCATGGAAGTGCTGCGCATGGAGAGTGAGGAGGCGGATGACGTATTTTCCGACAGTATTACGGAGGATGCTACCGCAGCGGATATCCTGCTTCTGTTTTTAAAGGAGCAGAAGAAAGAGCTTCTGCGCAAGAAGAATACACTGACGCAGGCTACCTATGAATTCTATTTTGAAAACGAACTGCCCAAGAGAGACAATATTTTAAAAAAGCAGTTTGATTCCGCAGTGAAGATCATTGAAAAACTGATCGAGGCAGGTGTGGATAACGGAGAGTTTATCTGCGAGGACTGTGAGGGAACTGCGAGAAATATTATGTTTGTGCTGGAAGGACTGAAGATTTCGGCCCAGACCATCGGCGTGACGGCGGAAGCGGTGGATCGTGAGATCCTGTATCTGTTGCGCGGATTGGGTGTAGAAGATTAATAAGACAACGGGTGATGATGCTTCAGGGAAAGTTTCCTGAAGCATTTTCTGTGTAGAAAAGCTGCAAAGAGATAAAGAGAGGGAAAAGGTAAGTATGACAGAAACGATCATCAGCATGGAACTTCCGGCGGGAGGACATCTGGCAATCCGCAGGAACCGGATCCGTCCGGAGGGAGAAGAACGGAATTTATCCAGAATCAGTCTGGTGTCCGGCATCCACGGGGATGAACTGGAGGGACAGTACATCTGTTATGAGACGGCGCGAAGAGTAAAAGAGCATCCGGAGTATTTGAAAGGAATCGTAGATATCTATCCGGCATTGAATCCGCTGGGAATCGACATGGCCAGCCGGACGGTGCCGAGACTGGATATGGATATGAACCGTATGTTTCCGGGAGACGCATCGGGGGATATGATGGAGCGGATCACGGCAACTGTGGTGGATTCCCTGATCGGATCCGATATTTGTATCGATCTGCACGCCAGTGATATTTTTGTGCGTGAGATCCCACAGGTACGACTCAGTGAAGATTTTGCGGAGGCACTGCTTCCCTATGCGAAAATGACCAATGCCGACATGATCTGGATGAATGCCACTGCCACGGTGCATGAATCGACGCTGGCCCATTCCATGAATCTGCTGGGAGTTCCCACACTGGTGCTGGAGATGGGACAGGGGCATGACATCCACAGATCCTTCGGTAATCAGATCGTGGACGGTATTTTCCACATCATGAGTGAAATGGGGATCTGGACAGGCCCTGAGCCAAAGGTGCAGGAGCCTGCGATATCCAGTGACGGTGAGGTGGAGTTTATCCGCAGCAAGTCAGACGGTGTGTTCCTGCCGCTGATCGAGCACAACCACTATGTGAAAAAAGGAGATCTGATCGGGGAAGTGGTGGATCCATTTGAAGGGACGGTGAAGCAGCAGATCCGTACCGCAAAAGGAGGGCTGTTGTTTACCCTGAGAGCTTATCCGGTGGTCTATGAAGGAGATCTGCTGGCGCGGATCCTGACGGAGTGAAAAGATTATGTTTGAGAGAGATATTTATACCATACATTCGACCTACAGAGAAGATATGCGCATCAAGGGCTTTCAGTTCGGCAAGGGCGAGAAGTCTGCCTGCATCGTTGGCGCAGCCAGAGGCAATGAGATCCAGCAGATGTATATCTGTTCCCAACTGGTGAAGACACTGCGGGAACTGGAAAACAACGGCTGTATCAGTGCCGGCAAACAGATTCTGGTGATTCCTACCATCAATGCCTATTCCGTGAATATCAGCCGCCGCTTTTTCGGTGTCAAGGAAGCGGATATCAATCGGAGTTTTCCGGGAAATGATTACGGGGAGCCGGCGGACCGTCTGACCAATGCGTTGCTTACGGAGATCCGGGACTACGTTTATGGGATCCAGTTTACGTCCTTTTACAGACCGGGAGAATTCGTGCCCCATGTGCGTATGATGGAGACAGGCTATCAGAATACGTCGTTGGCGAATCTGTTCGGACTTCCTTATGTGGTGGTGCGCAAGCCGGTACCCATTGATACCAAGACACTGAATTATAACTGGCAGGATGAGATGACGGCCGCCTTTTCGGTATACACGAATCAGAATACCCAGATCGATGAGGTGAGTGCAAGACAGGCGGTGGCAGCGGTCTTACGTTTCCTGAAACGTATGGGGCTGATCCGGTACGAGAGTCATTCCGGCTATATCAGTCATGTTATATATGAAAAGGATCTGAGTGATGTACCTGCGAACCGGGCGGGAATTTTCCGGGGAAAAGTACATGCGGGAGACGATGTGCGCTATGGAAATGAGATGGCAGAAATTATAGACCCTTACGATGGAACGGTGAGGGAGAAGATTCTGGCCCCCACGGACGGCATCGTATTTTTCGCCCACACGGAGGCCCTGATCTGCGAGAAGGACATCGCTTACCGGCTGATCCACAGACTGCATGAATGACGAACCGTTCAAAAAGGCAGGTAAAATCTATCTAAATTTGTTGTTTTCTGCTATTGTGGGAAAATATAGTATGTTGTATGATACTATTCAGAACCATGTAAATATAATCATATGTACGTCAAAGGCTCGCATTGTAAGGGCATCTGATGATATTTATATGGTGAGATAACCACATGAGCAAAAAGTAAGCATCGCAAGATGTGGTTTTGCGAATGGGGTTCTGAATAGTGTCGCATAGTATAAAATTTCGGAGGAGAGACATGAGCAACGTAAGACGTATCTATGTAGAGAAAAAGGAACCTTATGCCGTCAAGGCAAAAGAGCTGCACGACGAACTGAAAAATTATCTGGGTATCGATGTGGCAAAGGTTCGTGAGTTTATCCGCTATGATGTGGAGAATATTTCGGATGAGGTGTTTGCAAGAGCCTGCAAGACTGTATTTTCCGAGCCTCCCGTAGATGATCTGTATGAAGAGACCATCGAGATTCCTGCGGATGCAAAAGTATTTTCCGTAGAGTTCCTTCCCGGACAGTTCGATCAGAGAGCGGATTCCGCAGTGCAGTGTGTGAAGTTCTTAAAAGAGGACGAAGAACCTGTGATCCGTACCGCTGTGACTTATATGATCGAAGGACAGGTGTCCGACGAAGAATTTTCCAAGATCAAATCTTACTGTATCAACCCTGTAGATTCCAGAGAGACCGGCATGGAGAAGCCGGATACTCTGATCACGGTGTATGATGATCCCGCTGATGTTGCTGTTTTTGACGGCTTCAGAGATATGGACGAGAGCAGTTTAAAAGCTCTGTATGAATCTCTGGGACTTGCCATGACCTTCAAAGATTTCCTGCATATCCAGAAATATTTCCATGATGATGAGAAGAGAGATCCTTCTATGACGGAGATCCGTGTACTGGATACCTATTGGTCCGATCACTGCCGTCACACCACTTTTTCCACCGAGCTGACCGATGTGGAATTCGGTGAGGGTTATTATCGTTCTCCCTTGGAGACCACTTACCAGAGCTATCTGGATACCAGAGAAGAGATCTTCAAAGGCAGAGAGGACAAGTTCGTCTGCCTGATGGATCTGGCACTGATGGCCATGAGAAAGCTGAAAAAAGACGGCAAACTGGATGACATGGAAGAATCCGATGAGATCAATGCCTGCTCCGTAGTGGTTCCCGTGGAGATGGATTACGGTGACCATAGAGAGACCGAGGAGTGGCTGGTATTTTTCAAAAACGAGACCCACAACCATCCTACAGAGATCGAGCCTTTCGGTGGTGCTGCCACCTGTCTGGGCGGTGCCATCCGTGATCCCCTGTCCGGCCGTGGCTATGTATATCAGGCAATGCGTGTCACCGGTGCTGCGGATCCTACCGTTCCTGTATCCGAGACTTTGCACGGCAAGCTCTCCCAGAAGAAGCTGGTAAGAGGCGCAGCCAGTGGCTATTCCTCTTATGGTAACCAGATCGGTCTGGCTACCGGCTTTGTAAAAGAGATCTACCATCCTTCTTATGTGGCAAAGCGTATGGAGATCGGTGCCGTTATGGGCGCAGCTCCCCGCAGGAATGTTATCCGTGAGACCTCTGATCCCGGCGATATCATCATCCTGTTAGGCGGACGTACTGGACGTGACGGCTGCGGCGGTGCGACCGGATCCTCCAAGGTACATACCGATACTTCCATCGAGACCTGTGGTGCTGAGGTACAGAAGGGTAATGCACCGACCGAGCGTAAGATCCAGAGACTGTTCCGTCGTGAGGAAGTCAGCCGTCTGATCAAAAAATGTAACGACTTTGGTGCCGGCGGTGTCTCCGTTGCCATCGGTGAGCTGGCAGACGGTCTGACCGTAGATCTGGACAAGGTACCCAAGAAATATGCCGGACTGGATGGCACGGAACTGGCAATCTCCGAGTCTCAGGAGCGTATGGCAGTGGTAGTAGATCCTAAGGATGTAGATACTTTTCTGGGCTATGCAAAGGAAGAGAACCTGGAGGCTGTTCCCGTAGCAGTTGTTACTGAGGAACCCAGACTGGTACTGAACTGGAGAGGCAAGCCTATCGTGGATCTAAAGAGAGCTTTCCTGGATACCAACGGTGCCCATCAGGAGACCAAAGTAAAAGTAGATATTCCTTCCGAAGAGGAGAATTATTTTGATAAATGGGCTGTTCCCGCTGTAGGTGAGAAACTGGAAGAGGGCGATGTGAAGGGTGCCTGGGTGGCACTGTTAAATGACCTCAATGTATGTTCCCAGAAGGGTCTGGTAGAGATGTTCGACTCCTCCATTGGTGCCGGCAGTGTATTGATGCCCTACGGTGGAAAATATCAGCTGACTGAAACACAGGCAATGGTTGCAAAAGTGCCGGTTATGAATGGAAAAACGGAAACTGTGACAATGATGAGTTATGGATTTGACCCATATCTGTCAAGCTGGAGCCCATATCACGGTGCAGTTTACGCAGTAACAGAATCTGTTGCAAGAATTGTTGCAGCAGGCGGTGATTACAGCAAGATTCGTTTCACCTTCCAGGAATATTTCAGAAGAATGACAGAAGATAAACATCGTTGGAGTCAGCCGTTTGCAGCTTTACTTGGTGCTTATGCTGCACAGCTTGGATTTGGACTTCCATCTATCGGTGGAAAGGATTCCATGTCCGGAACCTTTAATGAGATTGATGTACCTCCGACACTTGTTTCCTTTGCTGTCGATGTGGCAAAAGAAAAAGATGTTATCACACCGGAACTGAAAAAAGCCGGAAATAAATTAGTATGGCTTCGTATGCCAAAAGCAGAGTATGATTTACCGGATTTTGAAGCCTTAAAAGTACAGTATGCGAAACTGCATGAAGACATTCAGGCAGGCAGAGTTGTTTCTGCTTATGCGTTAGACCGTCATGGTATTGCAGCAGCAGTCAGCAAAATGGCATTTGGTAATCAGATGGGTGTAAGAATTGAATCAAATGTAGATGAAAGAGATTTATTTACCGCAGGTTTTGGCGATATTATTTGTGAAGTAAAAGATGGAAAAGTCGGCGAACTGGCAATTACTTATACTGTAATCGGTGAAGTAACAGATAAAGCAGAAATTGAATATAAAAACATGAAGATTTCCATGGCAGAAGCACTGGAAACCTGGAAAGCTCCACTGGAAAAAGTATTTAAGACCCGTTCCGGTTCCGAGACAGATGATATTACAAAGAAAGAAGACAGAGGCTTATATAAAGCAGACAGTATCCATATCTGCTCTCATAAGATTGCACAGCCAACCGTATTTATTCCAGTGTTCCCAGGAACAAACTGTGAATACGACAGTGCAAAAGCATTTGAACGTGCAGGTGCGAAAGTGATTACGAAAGTATTCAAGAACTTAGATGCAGCGGATATTCATGATTCTGTTGATATCTTTGAAAAAGCAATCGACCAGGCTCAGATTATTATGTTCCCGGGCGGATTCTCCGCAGGTGATGAACCAGATGGTTCTGCAAAATTCTTTGCAACTGCATTCCAGAATGCAAAAATCAAAGATGCTGTAACCAGACTTGTAAATGAGCGTGACGGACTTGCACTTGGTATCTGTAATGGATTCCAGGCTCTGATTAAACTGGGACTTGTACCAAACGGTGCAATTACAGGACAGAATACAGATTCTCCGACACTGACCTTTAATACCATCGGACGCCATATCTCTAAGATGGTTTATACAAAAGTTGTTTCCAATAAATCTCCATGGCTGCAAAAAGCAGAACTCGGAAAAGTATACACTAATCCGGCTTCCCATGGAGAAGGACGTTTTGTTGCAAATGAAGAGTGGTTAAAGAAACTGTTTGAAAACGGACAGGTAGCCACCCAGTATTGTGATTTAGCAGGTAATATCACAATGGATGAAGAATGGAATGTAAATGGTTCTTATGCATCCATCGAAGGTATTACAAGTCCGGATGGACGTATCTTAGGTAAGATGGCTCATTCTGAAAGACGTGGAGATGGCGTTGCAGTCAATATCTATGGAGAACAGGATATCCAGATTTTTGAATCCGGTGTAGAATATTTCAAATAAGATAAAGTTTGGAATACAAAATTCCACTTTATATAAAACAAAAATCATTCCTTAAATTTAAATGAAGAAAGATCGTTGCAGAGCCGGTCGGCTCTACAGCGGTCTTTTTTGTCGGTTAGAAATTGTACTTTGAAAATAAAAATAT
>ERZ779894.1637-NODE-1637-length-22046-cov-27.536765_pt1 | contig 22046 bp, 30 predicted proteins | sample MGYA00511587_ERZ779894 | MGnify/ENA primary metagenome ERZ779894 (study PRJEB29588, sample SAMEA2160490) | human gut metagenome | biome: human gut; feature: human-associated habitat; material: faeces | place: Denmark | collected 2008/2010 ... | reverse complement strand
GATCCGGCGCTGGTGCAGACGCCCCGGCCTTCGACCGACGGCATGCGCCGTGTCGGCGTGCGTCAGGCGATGGACGGCGGCCTTTCCTCCGGAAGTGCGGCGGCGGTGAGCGGCGAATACGCCGTGGGACAGCGCGTCGAGCACCCGAAATTCGGCGTGGGCATCGTGCAGCGCATCGAGACGCTGTCCACGGACCACAAACTCGTGGTGGCTTTCGACAATGCGGGCGAAAAGACCCTGCTGGCCAAATTTGCGAAACTGACCAAACTCTGATCGCGATGGAGACGCCGCTCGTATCGGTCTGCATGACCACCTACAACCACGAACCCTATATCGCCGAGGCCATCGAAAGCGTGCTGGCGCAGCAGACCTCGTTCGGAGTCGAACTGGTCGTGGGGGAGGATTGCAGCACGGACCGCACGGCGGCGATCTGCCGCGAATATGCGGCGAAATACCCGGACCGCATCCGGCTGGTGACCTCGCCGGAGAATGTCGGCTGGCGGGCCAACTACCGGCGGACGTTCGAGGCGTGCCGCGGGAAATACGTGGCCTACCTCGACGGCGACGACTGGTGGTGCGATCCCCGGAAATTGCAGATGCAGGCCGACCTGATGGAGTCGGACCCCGGGTGCGGCATGTGCTATACGCGCGCCTCGAACTACTGGCAGGCCTCGGACCGCACGGAACCCGACCACCCGGACCATTACACCGATTTCGGGCGTCTGCTGTGCAGCCTGACCATCGCCAACTGCGCGACGCTGGCCCGCCGGGAGTTGATCGCACGGTATTACGACGAGGTTCGTCCCGCGGAGCATCCCGAGTGGAAGACCGACGACGCCCCGATGTGGCTCTGGTTCTCGGTGCGCAGCCGCATCAGCTATCTGCCCGACATCACGGCCGTCCACCGGCGTCTGCCCGACAGCGTGAGCCACAGCACGGCCTACCGGAAACGGATCGCCTTCTGCGATTCGCTGATGGACATAAGCCTCTGGTTCGACGCCCGCTACGCTGCGGGCCGCAACCGCTTCCGCATTCTCCGGCGGCGCAGTTCGGTGGCTTTGTGGGTCCTTTCGTGGGAAGGTCCGGTCGGGGAATACGTGACGCGCTGGCGGCGCGACGTTGCGGCCTGCCCGCGCCTCGCGCTCTGTCCCGAAGGGCCGGGACTGCTGGTGAAAAAGATTCTTTTCCGACGTAAAAAACAGCATTTATGACGACCAAACAACGTTATGACGGCGTAATCGCCTGGTTTTCGGAGCATATGCCCGTGGCCGAAAGCGAACTGCACTACTCGGACCCTTATCAGCTGCTGGTGGCGGTGATCCTCTCGGCGCAGTGCACCGACAAACGGGTCAACATGACCACCCCGGCGCTGTTCGAAGCCTTTCCCACGCCGTACCACATGGCCCGCGCCACGGCCGAGGAGATTTATCCCTACATCCGGAGCATCTCCTACCCGAACAACAAGGCCAGAAACCTCGCGGGAATGGCCCGGATGCTCTGCGAGGAGTTCGGCGGCGAAGTCCCGAGCGACCTGGAGCAGATGCAGCGTCTGCCCGGCGTGGGCCGCAAGACGGCCAACGTGCTGGGGGCTGTGCTGTGGCAGAAGGAGGTGATGCCGGTCGACACGCACGTTTTCCGCGTCTCGGAGCGCATCGGGCTGACAACCCGTTCGAAAACCCCGTTGCAGACGGAGCTGACCCTCGAAAAGAACATTCCCGGCCATCTGCTGCCTCTGGCCCACCACTGGCTGATCCTCCACGGGCGTTACGTCTGCGTGGCCCGTGCCCCCAAATGCGACGAATGCGGCATTGCGACCTGGTGCCGCAAATACGCCTCCGATCACCGCCAACCTAAAACCTTGAAGATATGATGAAACTCGCTTTCCGCCTTTTGCTGATTCTGCTGCCTCTGGGCGGCATGGCCCAAACGCCGCAGGATTCCCTGCGGGTGCTGTGGGTCGGCAACAGTTTCTCCTATTGCAACGATTTGCCCGGCATGGTGCAGAAGATCGCCTCGACCCAAAAAGTAAAACTCTCCTGCACGCGCTTTCTCAAGGGCGGCGAACGCTTCTCGGGGCACCTGAAAAACAAGAAGCTGTTGCAGGCCATTGCCGACGGCGGCTGGGATTACGTCGTCCTGCAGGAGCAGAGCACGGCTCCCGCGATGCCGACCGGACAGGTGGCCCGCGAGGTCTATCCCGCGGCCCGGACGCTCGACAGTCTGGTGCATGCCGCGTCGCCCGACGCCCGGGTGATCTTCTACATGACCTGGGGGCACAAGTACGGCAACCGCAAGCCCGTGGCCGAATACCCGCTTTCGAACGGATACGAGGGGATGCAGGAGCGGCTGAAGACCAGCTACCTCGAAATGGCCTACGACAACGGCGCATGGTGCGCTCCGGTGGGCATGGCGTGGCGCGCGGTGCGCAGCGAGCGTCCCGACTGCATCCTCTACCGGCCCGACTGCTACCATCCCGCGGTTCCGGGCAGCTATCTGGCTGCCAACGTCATTTTCACGACGATCCTCCAGCGTCCCTACCAGACGGCCTTTACCGCGGAGCTTCCGGCCGAGCAGGCCGAATATCTCCAGCGTACGGCCCAGCGAACCGTGCTCGACAACCTCGTGCTGCTGAATATCCGGTAGGCCGGTTGGTTTATCGCCTGTTTTTTTCTATCTTTGTCGGGTCCACCAATGCGGACCAACCCGAATGAAGTTATCGAAAGAACATATCGAACGTCTGCGGGAGATGCTCGCCCGACCCGGGCAGCGCATCGTCGTCGTCTCCCACACCAACCCCGACGGCGACGCCGTCGGATCGTCGCTCGCATGGGCCGAGGTCCTGCGTACGATGGGACATGCGGTGACCTGCGTCGTGCCCAATAAATATCCCTATTTCCTCGACTGGATGCCCGGGATCGACGAGGTGGTGATCTTCAAGACCGACACCGAAGGGCGCGCACGGCGCGCCATCGCGGAGGCCGACATGATTTTCTGCCTCGATTTCAACGCCGTTTCGCGGCTCGAAATCCTCAGCGACACCATCGCGGCCAACACCACGGCCCGCCGCGTGCTGATCGACCATCACCTCTCGCCCGACGAGGGCTTCGACCTGATGTTCTCGCATCCCGATTCGTCGAGCACGTGTTTTCTGGTGTACAGCATCGTCGAGGCGATGTGCGGCGCCGGGGCTATCACACGCCGCATGGCCGAGTCGCTCTACGTGGGCATGATGACCGACACGGGCAATTTCGCCTTCTCGTTCCTCACCCCGGAGCTGTTCCGCGCCGTGGCCGTGCTGGTCGAGAAGGGCATCTCGATCCCCGACATTCACAACAGCGTCTACAACGCCTATACCGAGGGCCGCGCGCGGCTGTTCGGCTATGCCATCAACCGCAAGATGGAGGTGATCCAGGACGGGACGGTGGCCTACATGTCCTTGCTGGAGAACGAGATGCGCCGCTTTCAGTTCCAGCAGGGCGACAGCGAGGGATTCGTCAACTACGCCCTCACGATCAAAAAGGTCAAGATGTCGGCCATGTTTCTCGCCCACCGCAAATTCATCCGCGTGTCGCTGCGCTCGCGGGGCGACGTCGACGTCAACCTCTTCGCCCGGAAGTATTTCAGCGGCGGCGGCCACAAGAACGCCGCGGGGGGCAAGTCGTTCGTCTCGATGCAGGAGACCATCGACCACTACGTCCGTTCGGTCAGGGAGTTCGCCGACGAAGGGCATCTGGGCTGACGCCTTATGGACGATTTCCGCCTCAAGGTCTTTATCGCCGCGGCCCGGACGTTGAGTTTCACCCGGGCCGCCGAACAACTCTACATTTCGCAGCCCGCCGTCAGCAAGCATGTCGGCGAGCTGGAATCCCGTTATAAGGTGCAGCTTTTCACCCGCCGCGGCAGCCATCTGGAGCTGACCGATGCGGGGCGTACGATGCTGGAGGCGGCCGGGCGGCTTCTCGACGACTACCGCCGCCTCGAATACGAGATGAGCCTCTGCGCCGACCAGACCGGGGGCGAACTCCGCCTCGGGGCCAGCACGACCATCGCGCAGTACCTCCTTCCGCCGATTCTGGCGCACTTCACGGCGCGCTTTCCCGGGGTGCGGGTCTCGATGTCGTCGGGCAACAGCGCCGAGGTCGAGCAGGCGTTGGGCGAACATGCCGTGGATCTGGGGCTGGTCGAGAGCCTCAGCCGCCGGCAGGGGCTGCACTACACGCTTTTCAGGCCCGACGAACTGGTGCTGGTGGCCCGTCCGGGCGGGAAATACGCCCGCCGGGAGACGGTGACGCCCGAGGAGCTGCCGCGCATCCCGCTGGTGTTGCGCGAAAGCGGCTCGGGGACGCTCGAAGTGATCGCCGCGGCCCTTGCGGCCAGAGGCATCCGTCTCTCGCAGTTCGATGTGACGATGCGCCTCGGGTCGACCGAGGGGATCAAGGCCTTCGTCCGCAACAGCGACGCCATGGCCATCGTATCGGTGATTTCGGTGGTGGATGAACTGCGCAGCGGCGCGCTGCGGATCGTCGACATCGAGGGGCTGACGCTCTCCCGCGATTTCGTTTTCGTGCATGCCGAAGCCGAACCTGCGCGTCTGGCGCGGCGGTTCATCGACTTCGCCCGGGCGGATTTCTGATTGCCGGCCCCCGGTTTCCTTATCCCTGCGTCATAACTTCAGGTTATCCCGGATAACCAAATCTTGTTTCGTATCCCGATAAAAGATGCGACCTTTGCCGTCGCAATGAAGCAAAAGTTATCGGTCGTCATTAAAATTGCAAGGATATGTTGGAAAAAGGTAACAGGGCGAACACCCTGCACGGAATTCTCCTGATCGCGCTGTTTTCGTTCGCGGCATTTTACATCGCCGAAATCCCCGTTGTCAGACGGCTCTCGTTCAGCCCCCTGATCGTCGGCATCGTGCTGGGCATGCTCTACGCCAACAGCCTGCGCAACCGGCTGCCCGAAACCTGGGTCCCGGGCATCCGGTTCTGCACGAAGCAGGTGCTGCGCTGGGGCATCGTCCTCTACGGGTTCCGCCTGACGCTGGCCCAGGTGGCGGCCGTGGGCGTGCCGGCCGTCGTCGTGGACCTGATCGTCGTGACGGTCACCATTCTGGGGGGCGTTCTGCTGGGCCGCCTGCTGAAGATCGACCGCGACACGGCGCTGATGACTTCGACGGGCAGCGCCATCTGCGGCGCGGCGGCCGTGCTGGGGGCCGAGCCGGTGGTGAAGTGCGAGGGGTACAAAACCGCCATCGCCGTCTCCACGGTCGTCATTTTCGGAACCCTCTCGATGTTTCTCTATCCGGTCATGTACCGCATGGGCATGCTCAACGGGATGACCGACACGGAAGTGGCCGTCTACACGGGCAGCACGCTGCACGAGGTGGCCCACGTGGCCGGGGCGGGCAACGCGATGGACCCCACCGATGCGCTGGGGATCGCCGGAACGGCCACCATCACCAAGATGATCCGCGTCATGCTGCTCGCGCCCGTGCTCGTGATCATGGGCTTCGTGCTGGCGGGCCGCCGGAAGGAATCCGGGGGCGAAACGGGAAAACGCAGGATCGCCGTGCCGTGGTTCGCCTTCGGGTTCATCGGGGTCATCGGTCTCAATTCGCTGCTGCAAAGCCTCTGCGGGGTGGAGACGGTCCGGGAAATTCCGCTCAACGGGACCATCGAGTACGTCGATACCTTCATGCTGACGATGGCCATGACGGCGCTGGGGACCGAAACGAGCCTCGACAAATTCAGGCAGGCGGGGGCCAGGCCTTTCGTGCTGGCCGGCCTGCTCTACGTCTGGCTGGTGGCGGGCGGTTACTTCGTCACGAAATACGTGGTCGGCATGTTGTAGCGGCCGCTTTACAGTCTCGGCAGCTCCGGATTCTCGTGCTCGGAGTAGCGGAGCACCCGTTCCCGAATGAAGTCCGCGAAACCGCGGGCCTCTTCGTATGTAAGGGCCTCGGGATAGCTCATCAGCACCAGCCGGTGGGGATGGAACGGCCGCCGGAACGAGGGGTGGATGTACGCGTAGGGATTGGCGACGAAACCCAGCCGCTGGTAGAAATGCTGGCGGCGGACCGAGATTTCATCCTCCGGCGGGTCGATTTCCAGAATGACGCGCCGCCCTTGGCAAAAGGCCGCGAGGGCTTTTGAACCCATGTTCTGTCCCCGCAGGCGGGGCGAGACGGCCAGATGCTCGACGTAGCGGTAATCCCCGGCGTTCCAGTGGAAGAGGATGCCGATGAACTCGTCGCCGCGCCAGATGCCGTCGGCCTCGAAATGCGGGTCGCCGAAAGCGCGGTCGTAACCCGTGCCGTCCCAGCGTTCGCAGTCGGGGAAGGAGGCTTCGTAAAGCGCCCATGCTTCGGCCCAGCCCTTGTCCGAGCGTGATTTGAACGGTATGAATCGCAGTTGCTGTGTCATGGTTTCCAATTTTCGGCAAGATACGGCAAATTTCGCATAAAACCCAATTTTCACGACTGCCCGAACGAGCCGCAGCCGCTTCTGCGGCGCCCTGCCCGTTTGCCGGGAGCGGAAAAATCCCCGGAGCTTCGGCCCGGGGATTTCCGGTTTCCGGGGGGGCGGAAAGGGACGCTCCGAAAAAAAATCGCACGGCGGGGGTCGGTATCCGGAAAAGGCGTGTCTATCGGGTGAAGACAAAGAGAAAAAATCTGTTTTGTGTAAATGATATGCAGAAAGAGATAGACAGACTGATCAATTCGTACCGGAGCAACGCTTTGAGTAAGGAGGAGGCCGGTATGTTGGCGGGATGGCTGGAGGAGTCGGATGAAAACCGGGCTTATTTCAGGGAGTGTCTCGCCAGACGGGAGCTGCCCGCGTCGGCCAAGGCGGAGCGGGAATGGGCGCGTTTCGCAGCCCGCAACAAGATCCTGTTCGCTGTCCCCGAGGTCGCCGGACGGCGCCGGAGTCGGTTCCTGCGCTATGTGGCGGCGGCCGCCGTGGTTGCGGCGGGCGTTTGCGCCGTGTGGTTCTGGCAGCGCACCCCCGATGTCGCGTCCGAAGCCGGGGCCGGGGCGGAGATCAGCGCCGCACAGCCCTTGGAATACCGCACGGCGTGCGGCGAGAGGCTCGACATCGTGCTGCCCGACGGGTCGAAGGTCTGCATGAATTCCGAGGCGACGCTCACCGTGGACCCGGGATTCGGGAAGGCGACGCGCGAGATCGAGTTCGACGGCGAGGCGTTTTTCACCATTTCGCCCGACAAAAACTGTCCGTTCATCATCCACAGCGCCAACAACAACTATACGGTGCTGGGAACGTCGTTCAACCTGCAATCCTACGCCCGGGAGAATTTCGCCGTGGTGACGCTCCATACGGGGTGTTTGCAGGCGCAGGCCCGGAAGGACGTCATCATCCTCGACCCCCTCGACACGGCGATCGTCTTCTGGATCGCAGCCTCGGCCCTGTCGTTCATCCTCGCGCTGTTCGTCTCGAAGAAGTCGCACGCGTAAGAACCTTCAGACTGAAACGATGTGCGTGCGATTCGATCTCATGCGCCCTTGCGGCGTGAATCGCTATGCGCTGGCCCTTGTTGCCCGGGCGCCGGCCGGGGATGGGGCCTTGCTGTCAATGTGACGAGCGGTGCAAGTGGGGGGGGCGAACAAAACGAAAATGAAAAACCGCAGCCGATTGACAATCAGCTGCGGTTTTGTTTTCGTGTGCCCAGGACAATATTCGAAAATTGCAATTTTATACCTTTTGTAAATACATTGATATTTAGTTGTTTGTGGGTATATTGCAAAGATAATCAATATATTGTAATTGTCGATAAAATTGTGTAATATTGCAAAAGATTTCATTGTGTGGTGCAAGTGTGGTGCAAATTTTCTAACTTGCACCACGGAATTAACAGATTTTGTAATATGGCATCGGTTACGGCTTTTATACGGGTATCAAGAAAACGAATAGATCGGGCAAATGTTCGCTTTCGGTTACGGGACGGTCGAAATATTCAATTATTTCACGCTTCCGAATTGGAGGTTAACCCATCCGATTGGGATGCTACCCGACAGGAGATTAAGGCAAAGGTTCTTTATGATGCGGAAAAACGGGCCTTGTTCAACAAGGCGGTGGCCGACCGTAAGAATATGATGTTAGAGATATATAATGCCGCACCCAGTACAGAGACTTTGACATCCGATTGGCTGGACCAAGAGATTGACAAACACCTGCATCCTGAGAAATATATCATCGAGGAACATTGGCAAACCTTTTTCGAGGCTTACGAAGAGTTTATCGAGAAGCGCAAGTTGTCCGATTGGCGGGTGCGGGCTATTCAGGTCGTAATCCGAGCGTTGAGGCGGTATGAATTGTATGCCCGCCGGACGATGGATAGTCGGTTTGCGCTCGATTTTGATACCGTGACGCCGTTGGTGTTACGGGACATCGAGGAGTTCCTTCGCAATGAATACACCTTCTGCGACCAATACCCCGAAATCTACGAGGCCGTTCCCGAAAGCCGGAAACCTCAGCCAAGAGGGCAGAATACGATCAATGGAATACTGACTAAACTGCGTACTTTCTTCATTTGGGCGAATGACGTAGGCAAAACGACTAATAACCCTTTTCGGAATTATCCCGTGGAGGAGTGTATATACGGGACACCATACTATATTACGATTGACGAGCGTAACAAGATTTATCATACCAATCTTACCAGGCATCCGCAGCTCGCAATTCAGCGGGATGTATTCGTTTTTCAATGTCTGATAGGTTGCCGTGTGGGCGATCTTTATAAGTTGACCCGAGATAATTTGATAAATGGAGCGGTTGAGTATATTCCCCGCAAAACAAAGGACGGCCACCCGGTGACGGTACGTGTACCTCTTAACTCGATAGCACGTGAAATATTGGACCGTTACGCAGATTATGCCGGCTCGTCGCTTTTTCCACTTATGGCCGAACAGCAATATAACAAAGCGATTAAACGGATTTTTCTCGCTGCGGGGTTGAAACGTAAAGTAACGATCCTGAATCCTCTGACCCGAGAGGCGGAACAGCGCCCGATTTGGGAGGTGGCCTCGTCGCACCTCGCTCGTCGAGCATTCGTTGGAAATCTTTACAAGCAGGTGAAAGACCCGAACCTGGTAGGGGCATTGTCCGGCCACAAGGAGGGTAGCCGGGCATTTGCCCGTTATCGGGACATCGACGATGAAATGAAAAACGAACTGGTTAAAATGTTGGAGTAAATATGAATGATGTGGTATTTTATAATATGTGGGGACGGGAGCGGTATCAAGATTATATAAATCTCCCTTTCAAATACAAAGAGGAACACGAGTGGGTGACTGATTTTCAGAAAAATAATGCCTATTTTTTGGATCATATCAACGAATATGCATCTGGGCCGCAAAAAGCGGATTATGCACTGACTGGATTTCTGGACTGGTATGTAAAAAAACGGGCCGCTAATGATGGGGATGCTGAGTATAAAAGAGAGTATTATGCTGATTGGCTGAATCATACGATTTTTATCTGCGACCATAAGCCTGGCTATGAGTGGGTAGTGGATTGGTGTCGTAGGTATTTGACAACCATGAATATAACAAAAGACGGCAATAGCGTGTTAACCGAAACCAAAATGTGGAATAACGGTAGGACGGGGACATTTCATGCATTTCCGCAGGATGGCGGATATTATGCTTATTTTCTCGATACAATGAACCCAGGATCGTGGCTTGCAGTAGAGAATCGAATTGCTTCAGGCTTGATTGCTTATGCTATTAATTATTTGGAGCTTAATGAATGTAATATTTATACCGAGACTCTATACTCGAGTTATTATGACGAGCAAAAGCGAATTTATGAGCAGGGACATTTTCAGAATGACATCGACGATGGGACATTTGCTATTTATCTGTATAAGCAAGAAAAAAGCCTATATGATCAGAATGTGATCGGAGAGTTTTTATCGGAGGTGGACCGTAAAGAGGTAAAAATGATTTTTGATCATTTCGTTGTACAATATTGCCAGCAATCCGATAGCAAAATCGGAAATATTATCTCTTCAATCGAGGAACATGCACACTTCTCTGTGCAATGGAGTTATGAGCAGGCTAATCGTATATTGGAAGCCTTGCAAAATGAAGGTTTTATTTCTACAAATACAACGATTGAGGTGTTCTATTATAGGATGACCGGACGTGGGAAAGCCTCAGACAATAAGATTGAGTGGGTGAAAAGGGGAAAGAGACGAAAAAAGGACATAAGTAAAAGTGGTTTATTAGATTTCGTTTATTTGGCGCAAGGAAAAGAATGTGATGCGCCGACCCGAATATTCCCCCGTATATTTCAGATTAATAAACTATGTGATACTACCTATACCCGATTTAAGGCGGATGTGGGTAGTGAATATCGAATTGAGTTAGAGGGAATAATGAAATCATAATCTACTTGTTACGGGATCGGGCGTCATTCCTTCACTGTCATTTTGCCTATGGACTGGATGATCTTGGCAGCTTCGGGATCGAGGACCACGGAAATAGGCTGTGTTGCGGCCGTTATCGCCTTGCCGTTGGTCGTCACATCCTGACGGTCGGCAAGATGAAGGACACGGGCAACGATTCCTGAATCGTACTGTCCACATAATGCGCCCTCCAACTGGTCCGCCTCGATAGCCACTCGCACGTGCGTAAGGAGGTCGCAAAACTCATCTTCGTATCGGCGGAATGTGTCTTTGCTGATCTTTGCAAATTGGCAGAATCCCACTAATGTCAGGGGACGCTGTGTTGGAACCGCAATTATTTCCCCTGCTGAAACCTTGTTGATGTAAACCGGATTCGCTTTCACCCATTCGACATACTCTTCGAACTTGGCGTCAAGAGCTTCGGGGGTATATGCACGAGGGCGGCCCACTTTCTTATTAGGGGTATTCATGTTATTATTCGTATTTTTTTCGTCCTAATTTTCCGAGGCTGTTTTGAACCTTGACCCGCTTCTGCCCCTTGTTGATGTCAACCACCGAAACAATGGGCGCCGGCATATTCATCAGGGCCCGTTCCATCATGCGCTCCATCCCCTTCATTCCGTCGTTGCGCTGGGGAAGATTCGATACCTGGATGGCGTTTCCGCCGCTTGCCACGTTCATGGCCGAGAGCATTGCGCCCCAGTCGTTGACAGCCTGGGCCGTCATCACGGCCTCGCCGTTGGATAACATTGCGGGGATGCTGTCCGAAGTTCCGGTACCCGGGCCCGTGACAAGGCCGCCGGAGGCGTATCGGTATTTACTTCTTTCTTCTTCTGCGGAACTGTTGAGCGATTTAATTTGCGTTATTATGGTCGTAATGGTCGAAATTGCAGCCACCGCCCCGGCAATACCATCCCAAACGGTAGCGGAAGATGAAAATGCTTTGTGTAACGCCGCTCCCATCGCAGCGGCCGATTCGGCGATTGCCAACATTGCGACAACCCCCGCATCTGCCCCGGCGGCTTCGGCAAGTTCTTCCAACGCACCGACCATCTGTTGTGCGCTTTGAATAGACATCTGCGTTTCTTTTTCTTGCAACTTAATGCCTTGCAGTTGTATGTCGTTGACCTGCTGTTTGGCTTCTGCAATGGCCTTTTGTGCGTCAAGTTCAGCATTACGCCATTCCAAAACACCGCCATAGAGAGCCGTATATGTTTCCTCACTCATTGATTGTATTTCGGAAAGTTTATTTTGTGCAGCATCCATTTGTTGCTGCGCAATATCCATTTTGGCGGCATTTTTCTCAATATCCTTGTTCGGATCAGATGTGTGTAGAATGTCATAATTAGGTAACTGTGCTTCTTTTTGGCGGATAGTCTGCAATTTATTTTGTGCATTAAACCGCATTTTGATCCTGTTCTCCGCATTGCGGGCTTCTTCCTCGAACTCCTTATCGCTCCAACGCTGGCGTATTTCGGATTCCTCCTTATACCTGCGTTCCTCCATATTCAGAATCAGCTGGTTTATAGCTTCCCGGGATTCCGCAGTCAGCGTTTTGTCGTATTTGAGTTTGTTTTCCAACTCCTGACATTCCCACGAAAAGCGAAGCCGGGAAAGTTCCAGGTCTTTTTCAAGGCTCGCTTGTCTGAGTTCAAGAATGGATTTTGATAATTGCTTCTCTAAATCGAGCTGTGTCTTGGCGGCTTGTCGTGCTATTTTATTAGCAGCCTCTTGCGCTTTCTCATTCGTTCGTCCAAGTTCTTTTAAGCGTTTGATCTCATTCTCAACAGCTTCGGCCCTTTTATTCCGTGAAATGATTTCGTCCTCCGTGGTTGCGATCTCCTTGTTTATATCGGCAAGTTCTTGTTCCTTTCGCTTGATTAAATCCTTGATGGCCTCCCCTTGCCCATTGATGTCATCTGCACTGATCTTGTACATATCCATCAATGTTTTCATCGCTATTTTGTTTGCAGAAAGGGTTTCGTTATACTGATCCGTAGCATCTCGCACTTTATTCAGAGTGCTTTCCAGTTCATTGGAAACCTCTACATATTCACTCACGACCGGACGGTTCCCGGCCATAGTCGTCCGAGTTTTTGTGGTGTTCTCATCGAACATCCGGTATATTTCCTGCGCACGCTCTTTCAATTCCGGAATTTCACTATTTAACCCGGCACGAAACTCGGTAAAATAAGCGATCCCGGCCTCCCGGCCGAATTTTTTAATAAACTTATCCTGCACGCCTTCGAAGGCTTTGTCCATCGTTTTACCGTATTCTTCGGAGGCATTGGCATTGGATTCCTCCAAACCCTTAGCAATAGCGGCCGCCGTAATACTGCCTGCAAGGGCATCATAAGCCGCCTTTTGGTCCTCCAAATTCCGTATCTCCTCCTTTTGGTTGGAAAGATAGTCCCCGTATTTATCCTCTATGACTTTGCGGGCGGCGGCATATTCGGCTGTACCTTTTTTTGCCTCACGGAGGGCGTCAAACTCCCGCTTCAACTCTGATCGGCTGTTTTCAATGGCCCGGTTGAGGTCTTGCGTATATTGAGCAACATCCGACAACACATCACCTGCGCTAAACAATCCCTTTACCCACGCCCCAATCTCTTTCCCGTAGGCCGTCAACAGGGTAATGCCCACGACCAAAGCCGTCTGCCAGGAAAAGATAGACGAAATAACCTGCCGGAACACCGGGATAGTCATTTTCCCTTCGGCTCGCAACGCTTTATTATTGGCCGAAGCTCGCTTCAGTTCATCGGCAAGCATCGGCAGGTTGTTGGAAATCGCCAGAAAAAATTGCTGGGCGGACATCGTGAGCGACGGAAGTTCCCGGGCCACTTGTTGCACCTGGAAAGAAAGCGGACTAAGCGCACTTGCATAATTGCCGACATTGGACCGGAAATTCAGCAAATCCTGCTCGGCCTTGTTCACCTCCGTTTGCATATTGCGGACCTGTTCGGCCATCTTCATTCCTTTTGCCGATTTGCGATCAGCTTCGGAGAGCGCATAATACTCTTTTGCCAACTTCGAAATATCGCTCCGGAGTTTATTAACGGAGCCATCGAGTTGCGCTTCCTTCTTGACCTGCTCGTTAATCTGCTTCATGTATTGACGCTGCGCATCGGTATTATCCCGAATTACGGCTTTATACCGGGCCATCTTCTCGTAATAGTCTGCATCCTCTTTCTTGAGGTTCTTAATAGACTGCCGGGTCTCATCTATCACCTTTTGCGCTTCAGCCCAACTTTTGATAAGTTTCGAGTATTCGATCTCGATTGTGATGATCTTGTGAATGGAATCCTGTGCCATACTTCTCTATATGGATTAAATAGTCAATAATTATTTTATGCTGATCCAGCGCTCCGTGTCATAGGTTATTCCCCGCCTATGCTCGTCCGGTAGGATCGGCTGGGTGGCAGATATGCGCCCCCATTTACCACCAAGAAAATAGGGACCTTTCGATTTGGAGACCTCAACGCCGCATAAACGTCCGTCATGTCCGAACAGTTTCAAAACCGTCGCATTGTCGGTCGTAATGCTGGCGCCCTTTGCTGGAACCGATATTTGCCGGATGGCATTGATCTGGCCGTCTCGATTTCTCTGATATACAACGGCGACTAAACGCTGCGGGACACGCCCCGCCAAAGGCGCAAGACGGCCCAAGAAGCCATCGCCAGGGCAATCCACGTATTGCAATGATATGACGTATTTCCCTAAACGAATTTGCCAATCGTCAGATCCTCCGGCGGCGATTTGATTCCGGATGCAATACTCCGTGTAGATTTTGGTTTCTTTTTTCATAACATTTTAATATTTAATAGTTTATCTTTTTTGAAGTGATATTTGAAGTCGTGGTCATATTTAGCCCCGAGTTTCCGATCCGTGTCCACAATAAGCTGCATCAACCGCCCCCTCGAATAGCTTATATGGACCTCGGAATCGTCCCGCTGGCCGCCTCTGCGTTTTTCTTTTGGATTCATCCTGCTCATTCCCCCGTTTTTAGTACATTTGGCTTGTCGGAACCAAAATGCGGGGGAACAGTTTACGGCCCTTGCTTTCGAGGATAGGCGGGTTTATACCCGCCCATCCTGTTTGTGGGCTACCCTCGCAAACCCCAACAGAGCCTCTGCGATCTCTACCGCCTTGTCCGGCGTGAAAGTAACGACCGCTTCGGGAGTGCCCTCATCACCGAAGTATTTAACACACAAATACACCTCTGACGGATTAGGTTGGCGATTTACGGTCACTTCGGCAACTCCGACCGTAAGGGTTGCACCGTCATGCTTGAATGATTTGCACGGCACAAATGCCGTCTTTTTCTTGGGCTGTGTCATAATCTTTTTCTGTTTTATTATTGGTTTCATACCGTTTTGGGGCGGGTGGGGTTGCAAGGTTGCACCCCTATATAGGGGATGCAACCTGCAACCCGCCTCCCACAAGGCTGTAACGGAACATAAATATTTAGAAAGGTTCATCGTGCAACTCGGGTTGTGAAACCTCAGTTTGCGACCCCGGAAGATAATAACCGCCAGCTTGATTCTTCACGATTGTCCCGGCTTTGACTGCACGGGAAATCTTCGACTTAGCACTTCCTTCTTTGAGGTCAACCGCTTCCATTAGCATTTCAATCAACTCTGAGTGCGCATAAACCTTTCCTGCCTCCATGATCTCAGCAAAAACATTCTCTTTAGGCTGAGGTGCTGGAATGCCACATAACTCCGGAAGCCCGGAAGCGTTGATCTGAAATGCAAACTCTGTGAATGGTTCATTGCGACAGTACTGCGGACTGACTACCGAGGTATCACCATCTGCTTTTACCAGCATCACTGTTTCCGATTTACGCAGCAATGCAGAGCCGAGGTGCCCTCGGGCTTTCTCTCCGCCTGGATTGCTATGAAGCACACAAAGTATGTGGTTATCATACTCGCTACTCCAGCGCATCAACTCACAAGTCAGGGCCTCCGATTCGTGCAGGTCGTTCGGATCGTTGCAAAGGTCCGCCACGCCGTCGAGAATCAGCAGATCGGGTTTATACCGGCGAAGGATTTCACCTGTGGCCTCCCGGCGTTGATCTGGCGTCAGCTCCCGCAAAGCTGCCACGACGAGCTTATCGTGGTTGTGGTCGGTCGGCAAGCCGATGCTTCGTAGAATCCGCCTGGCAACCTTATGCACGTGTGCCCGGGCCTGTTCGGTATCGATATAGACTACCTTGCCCGTGGCCGGGGTATCAAACCCCAGAAAGTCGGACGAAGAAAGAAATCCCGAAGCCACGGCAGCGGTCAAAAAGGTCTTCCGGCTTTTGGCCAAGCCTACCACGGTCGATACATTGCCCCGAGAAGCAATTAGATTGCCCCAAATTCGCACGATCGGTTGCGGATCGGGGAGTTGTTCCGACAGGTCGATAACAAGAGCAGAAATGTCAATTTTCGACGATCCCGGCTCACCCATGATAACATCGTCTACGAATCCCATAATCAGCTACACTTTGAAGTTATCCAATCCTTCGAGAATATGCCGGAAGGTAAGCCGGGCGACGGCCTTATCGCTTCGAATACAGCGGCCGATCTCCAGCAATTCATAGAGACCCGTTTGCGGATCATCGAGTTTGGTACTATACACCAGGTCGGCCAGGTCCACCCGTTCAATCTCGGGGTGATTAGTGAGGCGCATTCCGACAATCAGGACATCAGCACGATTTTCGACATATAGGGCCTTATACAACGTATCTCGCAGTAAAATCAATAACTGATTATCGACCTTGCTATCGTTCAGGTCCACGCAATTTTCCAGAGCGGCGATCTGCTCTCTCAATTTATTGACAACATAGGGCTTTGCATCCGTCCGCCGACGGTAGCGAGCCAACTCTTGCTGTTTAGACAGTTTGATCGTTTCAAGATTTTCCATAGCAATCCCGATTGAATTTTTCGCTGTACCACTCGACGAAAGTTGTGAAATCTTTGGCAACGAAATATAGGCCACCTGCCCGCTCAATAGATGCCTGATAACGGCGTTGTGCCTCGCTTTGGTGGTCGAGGCCGATCTTCACCTCAATTTTGACGCTCCGGCCTGCAATTGTAGCCGAAATATCGGCACTTCCTTTCGTGGTATTCGATTTGCGCCATACGATCCGACCACCTCTTTGTTCAGGCATCCCTATCGTGGCGACTCTTTCAGCCTGGCCGCCATTGTAGCGAATGTAATCCACAATACATTTCGTCAAGCCGTTCGCCGTATTATCCCGATAGGACTGTGGCGGGATGGCATACTCGGGAAAATTCGGATGATCTCGGCGGAAATGGTCGAGGGCCATCCGTTCGAGTTCCCTGACCGCTTGCGGCTTCCGATAGTGGGGCTTATTCATGGTCGGCGGCCTCCTGTCCACTGAAGAGGTTATAATCCGTATTGATCCGTTCCAACCGATAGACGACTCTACGATCCCGCAAGGGATAAGTTCGAACCACATAACCGTCTGCCTTCCGTCGCACTTCGGTCATCCACCGCCGGGCATCATTACCGCCAATCATCACGTTTAGGCCCATAGCCGTAACCTGCATTCCTCCTTTGAGCATTTCGAGGGCGATAGCCTTGCGAGCTTTTTGCGTGTCGGCTTGGATGGGTTCCGAATTATAATTATCTTTGTACGTACTTATTAGGGCGGCTACGGCCGCTTTTCTTGTTTTCATTGTGCGGCCCTCCCGTTTAAGATTCTACGAATATCCGACATCTTGTAGCGACGCTTACCGCCGATCTCGGCAGGGACAAGATAACCTCGCTTACGCCACCGCCATAGCGAACTGGGATCTACATCCAACATTTCGCATACTTGCTTGATAGATAGATACCTCTCGCCTCTGTCCTCGGCGATCTGCGCCTCCAACTCTTTTTTTGTGTCGGCGATTACCTCTTGATGGAACCGCCTCAAATCTTCCAATGTGATGGCTACGGTAATATTGGCTCCGTTTTCCATCATTGACGTTATATTTGTCATAGCGTCTGTTAGGGTGCTCCTTCACACCCGGTTAAGTTAATAAATAGGGCCTGCCAGCTTGCGCCAACAGACCCTTTGATTTTGTTATTTCGGTTTTGTCCGTGGCTTGCTACTTCACAAGCATCTGCGACAAAGGTGTTAATCTTCGGCACATTGTGCAAGAAAAAACACGAATTATTGCATCGGTTCTGTATGTTTTTTCTTGCTTGATATTGCAAACATACTTAAACTATTTTGGTTCAGAAATATGTGTGATATGTGTTTTTCACATTAAACACACTCACACATAGCCAAGAGGCGGTCGAGTTACATTTTTGCAATAATAAAGCCGCCTCGATAAAGTACCCCCCCCCTCCTCCTTAACGGCTATTTCTCTGCTGTTGGCTTTGAACGCAGATAGCCACCTCAAAGGGTGGCTATCTGTTTATTCATGATCATAAATATCTCCAAAGTTGGCTTCAATAAAAAGAACTCTAAAAATGCGGTCTATTTGGAGCCCTATAAATGGATGATTATCTCCCGTTGCTCTAAAAACGTGCAATTTTCTTACGTCTGGAGTTATACATGCCGGTAGTTGGGGCTTGATCTGATCAACGGATATAGACTCCATTCCAAATCCATGACGAGGGGCGGTTCTAATCTCTGGCCAACCTAATTGTGATATTTTTTGGAGTCTAATTAAAAACTCGAAGAAGAATTTATGGTCCCTACAAGTTGAAATAGATGTTTCGCTTAGGTATTTGAAACAAAATAAAGGGTAGTTCTCTTTGTAAATATGATTTAGCGATATGCTAATTGATTCATCTTGAGGGGGAATGATCTTCCTCCTGTTGTTTTTAGACATAATTACGCCAAGCGAGTATGAAAAAATTCGCCTAATTTTTCTTTGGTTATAATGTGTCCTTTACCTGTCGGCGTGCTTTGCCAAGGCATTTCATTGTGGGTGAAATTCATCAAACCAATCGCTGAGTAGTTTCCATAAATGCGAAGCACTTCATTAAATAAACTTTCTTCTTCTGCTTCTAAAGTAATGGGTTTTTCATTAGGCATGATTCCTTTATTTCCGTTCTCTTGGTAATATTCATATACCGCAGGAACCACAGGACCATACATCCAGGCTTCAATGTCTTCGTTAAACAAAGGACGATTAAAAACTGCTATATGAAATCCTTGCACGTAGTATAGCAATTTTTGGAGTTTCATATTGGAAAAAAGTTCCCCTTCGTCATTTGCAGCTGCGCCATATGCCAAAATTTTATTGGCAATAGATAATACAGGGTAGGCCATAATGATAGTGTATTTTATTGCGCAAATATATCGTGTTGAATTATAGGATGCAAATATCGTGATAATTTTATTTTGATCTTTTGGAATTTAACCCATTTTATAGACGAATAAGATATGTTTATTATTGCTAAATATTTGAATTATTTTCAATACGGATGTGGTAAGCTCATATTTCGTATATCTTGTTTTGGATAGGTTGTAATTCCATAGTTTTCTGTCTATATACCTTGGGTTGCAGGTTGCATCCCCTATATAGGGGTGCAACCTTGCAACCCCGGATAGAAATATATGTAATGCGCTGGCGTCTCCGTTACTATTCTCCCTTCTCCACTTTGATAAGTTTACCGCAACAGTTATTCTGTCGGGCTTTCGCCCGACCTTTACAGTACCGCAACCGCTTTGCGTATCTGATCCAGCACCGCCGACAGTCCGGTGTCTCGGCGGGCGGTCTGCATATTGTAGTCAGATTGTAAGCCTATCCACAAATTGGCTGTTATCCCCGTTGCCGCCTCGATTTTCAATGCTGTATCGGTCGTGATCGGTCGGTGCCCGTTGATAATCTCGTTAAAGGCCGTGTAAGGCATCCCGATGATACCGGCAAATTTCCGTTGCGATATGCCCCGTGCCTGTAATTCGTCTTTGAGCATTTCTCCGGGGTGGATCGGTTCGGCGCATATCAATTCATGCGGTGCGTAAATTTTCTTTGTCGTTTCCATATCGCTACTGCTTGTAATGGTTGCTAATATCCAACAATCGGCATACGGTTATTATCTGTTCGTTCATTACCTCCCTTACGGTAAATTCAAGGCGGTATTTGCGATTGATCCGAACCGATGATATACCGGCCTTATCACCTTGCAGAACCTCGTAATTTAACGAGTTGATCCGGTATAACTCCTCAACGTTTGCAGACCGTTTCAACAGCATGATACACTTGTAATATCCTCGTATCACCTCGGGCTGGTAGCGGTGCTTCTTGTCGCCCGTGCGTCCCTGCTCGAACAGTTCCCGCAAATACTCTTTGTCAAACTCTATAAACATCGTGCCGTATTGTTTTCAATGGCAAATATAACGCTTTATTTAGAAATATCCACAAAAAAAGTGAATATTTTGTAAAGCGAGCCCCAGCCCAACGGCAAGCAGTCGGAGGCTATTCCCGTTCCTTTACCTCCAGCACCGTCCCGCATTTCGGGCAGGTGATTGTGTTTGTTGGTTGAGGGGCGAAAAGCTCGGGAACCGATACACCGAGAGCGGCGGCTATCTGTTCGATGCGTTCAAGTGTTGGATTACCCGAAAGCGACTTAGATAACGCACCCTCGCTAATGCCGATTTTTACCGCAAGTTCTTTTGCGGTCATTCCTTTACGCCTTAATAAATCCTTAAGTTGTAACATAGTTGCAATATATTAAAAGTTTCTCCAAGTGCAAATATAGGACAAAATATCCATAAAACGCAATTTTGGTAAAAATAATCGCAGTTTACGTAAACTTTTATGCTCTTTTATTTGGCCGTTAATTTTATTATACGTAAATTTGTGTCGTGATAATTGAAATAAACGTAAAGACCATGAAAGCAACCTACAACAAATCTAAGATCATGCGCAACGCCTGGTATCTGAAACGTGCCAACGCTTCGATGACCTTTTCGGCCTGCCTGCGCAAGGCTTGGCGTAACGAGAAGCTGGCGGTCATGACGGCGATAATCGAGAACCGCCCGATGGAAGATCCGAAGGTTGCTGAATGGCATCCGCTGGCGAATGTCCCGGCCGACTATTATGGCAACAGCAGAACATATTACGGAGACTAATCAACAACTGCATAGATCAATGAAAAAGCAAGATTTATCAACCATCATGCGCCGGGCGTGGCATATCGCCCGTGCTACGGGTAAAGCCTTCGCCGTATGTTTATCGAAGGCGTGGCAACTTTATCGACTGACGAAGCGGATGCGGGCGGGTGTCGTTCGGTTCGCCTATGAGAAAACCGATGGAACATTGCGTAAAGCTACGGGCACGTTACATGAGGTGGTCTCGATGGTAAAGGGAACAGGCCGCCCCGACGATGGCCGCCCGGTCAGATATTACGATGTTGAGGCGAGCGGGTTCCGGTCGTTCCGGGCCGAAAGTTTGATTACCATATACGGGCTATGATCTACGAACTATCCTTTGAAGGGCACACGCTGGGATATTTTCCCACCGAGGCCGAAGCCGTCCGCAGGGCCGGGTATCTGCCCAAAGGGCACTATACGGTCCGTGAATGGGCCAAAGACGGCGAATTTATGATGTTCGATCCCTCTATCAATAATGAATATGAATACACAGCCAAATAAACCTTTCGATCTCAACAGCCTTTCGGACCTCTATGAAAAAGCCAGCGAAGCCCGATTTCAATTACTCAAAGAACGCCATGAATTAGTCATGGAAAATTTTGAATTGCGGATGCAACTGCGGGCACAGATATCGCCGAGCAAGCCCGCCCATAAGCCGAAGGGATTGTTAATGAAACTTACACGATAAAAACTATTGCGTTATGAATGTAGATCAGATTTTACGACAGGGCGATAAGATGATGGCGGAAACAGAAGCAGTAATACGCCGAGGGGAAGAGCTTGTCGCCAAATTGGAAAGCGGAGATGTAAAACCGGAGGACCCGCAGGTAAAAGAAATATTGTTCCAACTTAAAGAGCGTGTGAGGATCAACGCCGATTTTAATACCGAGCTACGGCAGTTGGCCGAGGAGCACGAGAAAATAACAACCGAGCATTGAGGTTTCATTATACCACTACTTTGCCCCAGCCGTCAATCCGGGCGGCTGGGTTTGCTGTTGCTGGCCCTGCTGGCCTTTTGGATGTACAACGGTATCATCGGCTCAAAATTGCGCTTAGTAGGGTTGAACGAGATCGACGAACGGAATTTTGCGTTGGTTGCCGGGGTGTGGAATCTGATGTTAATATTATGAGTGGTGCAAATGTGGTGCAAAATAGAAATGAAAAATCGCAACCGATTGATAATCAGCTGCGATTTTATTTCCGTGTGCCCAGGACAAGGATTGATTTATGAAAACATATACAAACAACTAAAGTTTGAATATATTTATAATGTATTGAAATATAGTATATTAAAATTATATGTTGTGAAATGTATTTTGTCTGTTTTTAGCTGTTTTGCAAAAATGCGGACACAGTGCGGACGCGAAAGTATTGCTATATTCGAATATAAATCATATCTTTGTGAGTATAAAATGAGGATGTATGGCAAAAGTTACATATGTTTTGGCTCAAGGGGAAAATAGCGCGGGAGAATCGCAAGTTAATTTCCGTGTCTATGTTTCCCGCGAATTGCGTG
>ERZ779894.1632-NODE-1632-length-22119-cov-10.600798_pt1 | contig 22119 bp, 15 predicted proteins | sample MGYA00511587_ERZ779894 | MGnify/ENA primary metagenome ERZ779894 (study PRJEB29588, sample SAMEA2160490) | human gut metagenome | biome: human gut; feature: human-associated habitat; material: faeces | place: Denmark | collected 2008/2010 ... | reverse complement strand
ATTTTGTCTGTTGGTATGCACCACTGTATAATCTTTTTTGATATGGGATTGGATGTAAATTGCGGATATGAAATAAATAATTTTTTAGAATGTATTAATAACAAAGTTAGTTCAATTTATTGGAATAAGAAAGAGATTTTGTCGGTTGTTTCAGTTATTGATAAATTTAGAAATAATAAGAATATTTTTGAAATATAGGTGATGAAATGAAATTATTTACTGTAGGACCAACTGAAATGTATGATGAAATAAAATTTGTAGGAGGGGAGCAGGTTCCTTATTTTAGGACAAAAGAATTTTCAGCTGTAATGTTAAGTATAGATTGTTTGCTAAAAAAATATTTACATACATCAAGAGAGTCTAAAATAATTTATTTAACTGCATCTGGTACAGGAGCAATGGAAGCTACTGTAATGAATTGCTTGAGTAATAAAGACAAAATATTGATCATAAATGGTGGGACTTTTGGTGAGCGATTTAAAAAAATTTGTGATTTATATTCCCTGAATAGTAGTGAAATTAAGTTAGGAACAAATGAAGCGTTAACTGAAACACATTTAGCTAGATATGATAACTGTGGATTTTCAGTTTTATTAGTTAATTTGCATGAAACTTCTACGGGTCAATTATATGATATAAAAATGATTTCTAAATTTTGTAAAAAAAATAATATGTATCTTATTGTTGATGCAATTAGTACGTTTTTATGCGATGAGTACCATATGGATGAAAATGATATTGATGTTACTATAATAAGTTCACAAAAGGGATTATGTGTTGCACCCGGAATGTCTATGGTAGCAATTAATTCAAGAATACTAAAAGAACGAGTAATGAATAATAATGTAAAGTCTGTATATTTTGATTTTAATAACTATATTAGTAATATAGAACGTGGGCAAACACCTTTTACACCAGCTGTAGGTATATGTATGCAGATTTATCAAGCACTTAAGATGATAGATAAATTAGGGCTAGAAATATATTTGGAAACAATAGAGAAAAAAGCAATAGATTTCAGAGCTCGTATTGGTAAATTGCCTTTAACTATACCGAAATATCCACTATCTAATGCGATAACACCAATTATTTTTAAAAAGCCAATAGCGATAGATATATTTAAAAGTCTCAAAAACGAATATGATATGATTGTTAATCCAACTGGTGGCGTTAATGAAGATTATATTTTACGTATTGCGCATATTGGAAATAATGATTTTGAGGATCAGAAAAAGCTTGTAGAGTGTATATGTAAAATATTAGTTAGATATGAATAATACTAAAAATATACTTTCATAAAATTATTTATAAAATAAGAGAACTCAATGTATATCAAACGTCATTTAGAAGTGATAATTACTACGCAGCATACTGGGAAACGACATTGATGTACAAGTTGGTGTAAGGGAACAGAGTCTCTATGACTATAGACTGCATTTAATGCAAATAGTTTGGTAATGACAGAACCAGACTTTTTTTACAGTTTTATAAGTCACTGCTTTTGATTAATGAGATTCAGTTATATGAGAGTTTAACGGTGTAAAATATTCTAAATATAGGAAAATAGTGTATATATGCCTATTAGTATCATAATATATAAAATAAACTTGAGTTAAGTAGTTCATATAATCTTGTGATTTTTGAAAGGAGTACTTTAATGAGAATACTTCATGTATGTTTATCTAATTTCTATGTAGACAATTATAATTACCAAGAAAATGTCTTGCCTTTAATAAATAAGAAAGACGGACATGAAGTTATGATAATTGCATCATGTTTTACTTATGTTGACAATATTAAATTAGGATATGTAGAACCAAGAGAATACTATACAAAAGATGGGATAAAAATTGTAAGAGTAATGCATAGAATTTTTGGATATAATTTGATGAGCCGTAGAATAAAGTCATATCCTGGGATTTATAGATTAATTGAAGCTTTTAAACCGGACGTAATTTTGTTTCACGGGTGTCACGGCTGGGAGTTATTGACTGTTAGTAGATATAAAAAGAATCATCCTAATATAAAACTGTATGTTGATTCGCATGCTGAAAAAGGTAATTCTGCGAAAGGATGGTTATCGCAGAATGTATTGCATAAGATTTTTTACAGATCAATAATTAAAAGATGTGAAAAATATATTGATAAATTCTTTTATATCAGTATGGAATCAGGAGATTTTTTGAAAGAAATGTATGGTATTGATGATGCTAAAACAGAATTTTATTCTTTAGGAGGAATAGTTTATGATAAGGAAAAGGCAACAGATGCAAGAAAAGAAGTTAGAAAACAGTTAAACATACCTGATGAAAATTTAATGATAGTTCAGGCTGGAAAGATGACATTAGGTAAAAAATTATTAGAAACTATAAGGTGTATAAGTCGTATAAAATACGAATGTGTGACATTTGTAATTGTAGGAAGTTTAAGTGAAACCATCAAAGTACAGATTCTAAATATGATATATGGAGATAAACGTATAAAATATTTAGGGTGGAAAAGTGTAGATGAACTAATGCGATTATTGATGGCTGCTGATTTATATGTACAACCGGGCACTTGTTCTGTTACTGCTCAAAATGCTATATGTTGTGGATGTCCAGTTATTTTATCTAGTCGATACGAAGGATATCATTTATTTGTACAAGATAATGGATGGCTTGTAAATACGGAAGATGAATTATATAGAGCTTTACAAGAGTTTGTTGATTGTAAAAATCAACTTACTGATATGAAAATTGCTTCATATAAAATAGCACGTAAGTATCTGGATTATAGTAAGTTGGCAGCAAGGTTATATAGATAAAATAAACATTTAGAAGGATAAAAATAAATGAAGTATGCATTAATTGGTTGTGGTAGGATATCGTCTAATCATATTGAAGCTGCAAAAAACAATAAATTAAATATTGTGGCGATTTGCGATTTAGTATTGTCAAAAGTGGAAGAAAAAGCTTTAGATTTTGAATTGCCAGATACTGTAAAATACTACACAGATTATAAAAAGATGTTAGTAAATGAAAAACCAGAATTGGTAGCTATTTGTACTGAAAGTGGTAAACATGTAGCAATTGCTTTGGATTGTATTGGTGCGGGCTGTAACTTGATTGTCGAAAAACCACTAGCTCTTTCCATCGCTGGTGCAGATGCTATTATTTCGGCTGCGAAAGAAAAAGGTATAAAAGTGTGCGTCTGCCATCAAAACCGTTTTAACAAATCTATACAAAAAGTACGTGATGCTTATGAAAAACATCGTTTTGGTAAGATGTTTTATGGTGTTGCTAATATTCGTTGGTGCCGTGATTGGGAATATTATTCTAGTGCAAAATGGCGTGGTACTTGGGAACATGATGGTGGGGCTTTAATGAACCAAAGTATTCATAACATTGACTTACTGAGATGGATGCTTGGTGGTGAAGTTGATGAAGTTTTTGCTTATACGGATAATTTAAACCATAATTATATTCAAGCAGAAGATATGGGTATTGCTTTAGTAAAATTTAAAAATGGCACTTATGGGATTATTGAAGGCACTACTAATATCTATCCTAAAAATTTAGAGGAAACTTTATGTTTGTTTGGTAAAAATGGTACTGTTAAGGTAGGTGGACTTTCTTTAAACGAAATAGAGGAATGGAACTTCTCGGATGCATTAGATGATAGTTATGAAATAAAACAAACGTATAAAGAAAATCATCTAAATATTTATGGATATGGGCACACACGTTTATATAGTAATGTTATTGACGCTATTAGATATGGCTATGAACCTTATATAACTGCTGAAGAGGGTAAGCTTAGTCTTGAATTAGTACTTGCTGTGTATAAATCTGCAGCTGAAGGAAAATCTGTTAAGTTACCACTTCAAAAATGCAGTACAATCGACTTTTTAGGGAGATTTGAGAATGAGAGATAAAAAGTATTTTGTGCATGAAAGCAGTTATGTGGATGATAATGTAGAAATTGGTGAAGAAACTAAAATTTGGCATTTTAGTCATATTCAGGAACATTGTAAGATCGGTAAGAATTGTTCTTTTGGGCAGAATGTTAATGTTAGTAGTTATGTAAGTATCGGTAATGGTGTTAAGGTACAAAATAATGTATCCATTTATGAAGGTGTAGAGATTGAAGATGATGTGTTCTGTGGGCCTTCTGTAGTATTTACTAACGATATGAATCCTAGAGCAAAGTATCCCAAAAGTAACGCATGTTATAAAAAGACTCTAATTAAACAAGGGGCAACACTGGGGGCTAATTCTACTATAGTATGTGGATATATTATAGGCAAGTGGGCCTTTGTTGCAGCTGGTTCAGTTATTGTTAGTGACGTTAAAGATTATGCCAGAATGGTTGGTGTACCAGCACGTCAGGCGGGCTGGATTTGTGAGTGTGGAGAAAAACTTGATAACACTTTAGAGTGTCATAAGTGTGGTCGTAACTATATTGAAAGAGAGACCGGGTTAACAGAAAGATAAATTTATGTTAGAGAGGGATTAAAATTAAATTTCGTGACTTAAGTATACAATATGAGACCATTAAACACGAGATTGATAAGTCGATTGCAGAGGTAGTTAGTAGCAGTAATTTTATTTTGGGACCGCAAGTATCCGAGTTGGAAGGAAAATTAGCAGAATATGTTGGTATGAAACATTGTATAAGTTGTGCAAGCGGGACTGATGCTCTAGTATTGTCACTAATGGGGTGGGGGATAGGTAAAGGAGATGCTGTATTTGTACCAGATTTCACTTATATTGCTTCAGCTAGCAGTGCAATGCTGTGTGGCGCAACTATTGTATTAGTTGATGTAGAAGAAAAGACTTTTAACATAGATCCTGTAGCATTAGAAAAAGCTATTACTAAAACTGTAGAAAATGGTAAATTAAATCCTAAAGTTATTATTCCTGTTGATTTATTTGGCTTACCTGCAGATCATGTGTCTATTCGCAAAATTGCAGATAGATATTCATTAAAAGTACTTGAAGATGGCGCACAAGGATTTGGGGGTATGATTGGTGATAGACGTGCTTGTTCTTTTGGTGATGTAGGTATAACATCTTTCTTTCCTGCAAAACCTTTTGGCTGTTATGGTGATGGAGGTGCTATTTTTACTAATGATGATGAATTTTCAGATACTATACGTTCTCTGCGTGCGAATGGGCATGTTAAGGACGATAAGTATGATAATGTTGTTGTTGGTTTCAATTCTAGACTTGATACCCTGCAGGCGGCAGTGTTATTAGCTAAGTTTGATAATTTCAAATATAAAGAAATTATTGATGTAAATAAAGTGGCTGCTTATTATACTAAATTTTTAAAAGATGTTGTTATAACTCCTACAATTCCTGAAGGATATTTGTCTAGTTGGGCACAGTATACCATTTTGTTAAAAAATGAAGTAGAACGTAATGGGCTTAAAGAGTATCTTGCAAGTAAAGATATTCCAAGTATGGTTTATTATCCCAAGGGTATACATCAGCAAACTGTTATTAAAAAGGCTGGATTTAACGTCGGTGAATATCCTAATACAGAGAAATTGATACAACGTTGCTTATCGTTGCCATTATACCCTTATATGACAGAAGAAGAGGTTTTCTGTGTAATAAAAGTTGTAAAAGAGTACTTAAAGTTTGAGGAGATATAGAGTGAGTTTGTATGAAGATTTGTTAGACAAAAAAGAAAAAATGTCAGTAATTGGTTTAGGATATGTAGGCATACAAGTAGCTGTTGCTTTTGCAAAAAAGGTAGATGTTGTTGGTTTTGATATTAGTAAAGTTAAAATTAAAAAATATAAGCAGGGTATAGATTCTACGATGGAAGTTGGAAATAAGGCTATTAAAGAAACGAGTGTATATTTTACGTCAGATGCTAAAAAACTAAAGGAAGCCAAGTTTCATATAGTTGCTGTTGCAACACCTGTCAATAATGACCATACACCTGATGTAAGCGCTTTAATTGGTAGTAGCGAAGTTCTTGGTAGAAATCTTACTAAAGGGTCTATTGTAGTCTTTGAATCAACAGTGTACCCTGGTTTAACAGAAGAAGTTTGTGTTCCTATTTTGGAAAAAGAATCTGGTTTAAAATGTGGTGTTGATTTTAAAGTTGGATATAGCCCAGAACGCATAAATCCTGGGGATAAGCTACACCGATTTCACAATATTTGTAAGATAGTGTCTGGGAGTGATCTTGAATCATTGAAAATTATTAAGCAAGTCTACGACATGGTTATTGAAGTTGGTACTTATCCGGTATCTACGATCAAGGTGGCAGAGGCGATTAAGGTTATTGAAAATAGTCAGCGTGATATTAACATTGCCTTTATGAATGAAGTTGCTATGATGTTAGACCGCATGGGGATTGATACTAACGAAGTTGTAGATGGTATGAATACCAAATGGAATGCATTAGGTTTTAGGCCTGGCTTAGTTGGAGGTCATTGTATTGGTGTCGACCCGTATTATTTAATTTATAAGGCAGAAAAAATTGAGTATCATAGTCATATTATATGTAATAGTCGTATTATAAATGATAATATAAGCAAATATATTGCAGATGTGGCAGTCAAAAAGATGATTCAGGCAGGATTTACACCGAAAAAATCTAATGTAGTTATTCTAGGATTGACGTTTAAAGAAAATTGTTGTGATATACGTAATAGTAAAGTTGTCGATGTTGTAAATCGCTTAAGTGAATTTGGCATTAAGCCTAGGGTTGTTGATCCTTATGCAAGTAAAGAAGATACTAAAAGGAAATATGGTATTGTCTTATCTAAATTAGAAGATATAAAAAATGTTGACTGTGTTATAATAGCTGTTGCCCATGATGAGTTTAGGAATATGGGAATTCAAAATGTTAAGAAGTTATTTAAACAGGTACTAGATAAGAAAAAAGTGATGATTGATGTTAAAGGTTTGTATGATATAAGGGATTTGGATGAACATGGGATTACTTGGTGGAGACTTTAATTTTGTATTCCAGAAATTTTTATTATTAGGTCAAGTGCAGTATAAATTAATTGAATTAAGATGAGCTGTGGAAATGTTATAAGTAAAATATAAATTTTATCTATAAAGGAAGACATACGATGTATATCAAACGCCATTTGGAGACGACAATTGAAAAACTGAGCGGTTGTTGTAAGGTACTTCTGGTGACGGGGCCGCGTCAGGTAGGAAAGACGACTTTGCTGCGCAGGCTGGCAGAAGGCAACAGGACTTATGTGACGATGGACGATATCAACGTACGCAGCTTGGCAATGACGGAACCTGGGCTGTTTCTGCAGCGGTATAAACCGCCGCTCTTGATCGATGAGATCCAGATGGCGCCGAAGCTGTTGCCGTATATTAAAATGTACGTAGACGAGCATGGCAATAACGGTGACTTTTGGTTGACAGGGTCGCATGCTTTTGATTTGATGGAGAACGTCACAGAAAGCCTGGCAGGCAGGATCGCTATCGTTCATCTGCTTGGGTTCAGCCATGCCGAAGTAGCCGGTCTTGGTGCGGGAGCTTTTGTGCCTGAAGAAAAATTTTTACTGCAGCGGGCGCAGGAAGCTGAGATACTGCCGATGCGTGATTTGTTTGAGCAGATCTGGCGCGGCAGTATGCCGGCGCTGAACAATGCCTCAGAGCAGGACTGGAACAACTATTACTCTTCCTATGTGCAGACCTTTCTGCAGCGTGACGTCAGGGCGCTGACCCAGGTCAATGATGAACTGCAATTTTACCGGTTTTTATGTGCGGCAGCCAGCTATACCGGCAGTATGATCAACTATGCGGCGCTGGCCAAGGAAGCGGAGATCACTGCGCCGACGGCGAAGCAGTGGCTGAAGGTACTGGCAGCGGCGGGGCTGGTATATTTACTGGAGCCGTTCATGCATCCGAATTTAAAATATGGTGTGAAAGCGCCGAAGGTATATTTTACCGATACCGGCCTGGCTGCTTATCTGCTGCGCTGGAGTAATGCCGAGATCTTGGAAGCAGGGGCAATGTCGTCGAGCTTTTTGGAAACCTGGGCGGTGATGGAGATCTACAAGAGCTTCAGTAATTGCGGACAGATACCGCCACTTGGTTATTACCGTGACTTTAACAGCCGGGAGGTAGAGCTTGTGCTGAATGTTGATGGCAGCATACATCCTTTGGCGATCCGCAAAAGCTCAAGCCCGGTGAAAGAAACGAAGAAGTTTGATATCCTGCGGCTGGTGACAGAAGGAGAACGGGCCTTGAAATTAGGTGCAGGCGGCGTGATCTGTTTTGCCAATGATCTGCTGCCGATAGATGCCAGAAACTGGTATATACCGGCCGGGCTGTTGTAAAATTATCAATAAGTATTTTAAGGAATAACCTTTGCTGATTTTGAATGTGAGATTCAATGCAGTAAGGGTTATTTTATATTTAGGTGAAAGTAAACTGTTTTTATTGCCGGGGAAATAAATATGTTTGAAGTTAAGACGAACTGCCTTTTGTCTTTGCCTTAGGTGTAGTATAATGAAAACATCTTTTAAAGAAAATGAGGCAGAAAATGCATTATAATGAAATAAAACAGGGTTACTTTATTGCGCGGCCCAATCGTTTTATTGCTCATATCGAGCTGGACGGGCAGGTAGAGGTTTGCCACGTGAAGAATACCGGGCGCTGTCGTGAGCTTCTGACGCCGAGAGCGGTGGTTTACGTGGAGTGTCATCATGACCCCAGGCGTAAGACAAAATATTCGTTGATCGCTGTCAGAAAGGGCAGCATGCTGGTCAATATGGATTCGCAGGCGCCGAATAAGGTTGTGGCCGAATGGCTGGCGTCAGGCGAACTGCTGCCAGGTCTTACGCTGCTGAAGCCTGAATGCAGGTATGGTGCTTCGCGCTTTGATTTTTATGCAGAAACGCAGCAGCAGCGAATGTTTATTGAGGTGAAAGGCGTAACGTTGGAGGAAAATGGCGTGGCAATGTTTCCCGACGCGCCGACAGAGCGCGGCATTAAGCATTTAGATGAGCTGGCGCAGGCGGTGTGGGATGGTTATGCCGCCGCGGTGATTTTTGTGATCCAGATGCGCGGTGTGACCAGGTTTACACCAAATCGCCGCACACATGCGGCTTTTGCCGAAGCGCTGCGGCGGGCACAGCAGGCTGGCGTACAAGTGTTGGCTTATGATTGTGACGTAACGCCGGATGGCCTTAGTTTGGGAAAGCAGATTCCCTGCTGTTTTTAAATTGGGAGATATGCTATAATAAAAAATCTTAGCGCTGTGCCTGCTTCAAGAGCTGGGGGCAGCATAAGGGCAGTACAGCTGAAAAAGAACGGAGCAGATTATGAGAGAATATACTAAGTTTTATATTACACCGAAGGGCGAAAGAGCCGCCCGCAGCGGCCATCCATGGGTCTATGCTGAAGAAATCACCAGGATCGAAGGCGAATACCAAAACGGTGATCTGGTCGATGTGGTAACAAACAAGGGCAAATATCTGGGCACCGGGTTTGTCAACGACCATTCCAAGATCAGGGTGCGCCTGATTTCGACCAATACCAATGATAAATTTGACGATGATTTCTGGGAACGGCGGTTGCGTTATGCGATCGATTATCGTCGTACTGTAATGCCAGGAGCCGATTTTAAATGCTGCCGCCTGATTTTTGGTGAGGCCGATCATTTTCCAGGTCTGACAGTAGACCGGTTCAATGACATTTTGGTTGCACAGACTTTATCACTGGGAATAGAAGTGCGGAAAGAGTTGATTTTTAACCTGTTGTACAAGATTTTACGTGAGCAGGGTGAGGAAATCAGGGGCTTGTATGAACGCAACGATGTGAAGATCCGCCTGCTGGAAGGTATGGAAGAAAATAAGGGCTGGTTTACGCTGGCCGAGGCCCCGGAACCGGGCGAGCCTTTGACGGAAATCGTTGAAAACGGAATCAGGTATAATGTAGATGTTGAGAACGGTCAGAAAACAGGCTTCTTCTTGGATCAGAAGTATAATCGTCAGGCGATTGCTAAGATCGCCCGTGGTAAGCATGTACTGGACTGCTTTACCCATACGGGTGCGTTTGCCCTGAATGCGGCGGCGGGCGGAGCTGCTGCTGTAACAGCTGTAGATATTTCGGCCGAGGCAGTGCAGATGACGGACGCCAACGCCTCTAAAAACGGCTTGGATAAAGTTGTTAAAGGCTTGAAGGCCAATGTTTTTGATCTGCTGTCAGAGCTGGTCAATAATAAGTCCCGGGAATATGATTTTATTATTTTAGACCCGCCGGCGTTTACAAAGTCGGGCAGTACGGTCAAAAATGCCATCCGCGGCTATAAAGAGATCAATTTAAAGGCTATGAAGCTGCTGCCGCGCGGCGGTTATCTGGCGACTTGTTCCTGCTCGCATTTTATGAAGGAAGAGCTGTTTGTGCAGATGCTGCATGATGCGGCTGCAGACGCCAATGTACAGCTGCGGCAGATCGAGGCGCGCCAGCAGTCGCCTGACCATCCGATTTTATGGAATGTCCCGGAGACGTATTATTTGAAATTTTATATTTTCCAGGTAGTTTAAGTTGTGATTTGGAGGCAAGATAATGCAGCTGCAGCAGTTATTGGAAGCTATGATTGCTTATATGGGCGGCGACGCCCGGCGGATCCAGCACTTTATTAAGGTACATGCCCTGGCGCAGTTGATCGGACGTCAGGAGCAGCTGAACGAAAGGATGCAGTTTATTTTAGAAGCTGCGGCGCTGACTCACGATATCGGTATCAAAAATGGCGAGGCGAAGTTCGGCGCCGGTAAATGCAGCGGTAAAAAGCAGGAGCTGGAGGGACCGCCGGCAGCGGCAGAACTGCTGGCAAAGTTAGGTTTTGCTCCTGACGTCTGCGAGCGGGTATGCTATTTGATTGGGCATCATCATACTTATACCAATATCGATGGTATGGATTATCAGATTTTAGTGGAAGCTGATTTTTTGGTGAATTTTTATGAAGATGGCATGAGTAAGGAGGCTATCCAGACTGCCTGCGGGCGAATTTTTAAAACGGCGTCTGGTATCAGGCTGTGCCGCCAGATGTTTGGAATTTGAATGATGTATAAAAAGCACTTGCCGTAATGAAGCAGGCAAGTGCTTTTTCTGTTATAAATAATCGTGGGAGCCTGCGCCTGCAGGAGCCGAAAATGGAACAGACCCTTATGGCAGCGGCTTATGCCGACTGACCGTAAGGGTCTGTTCACTATGTTAAGGAGAGGGGAACGCTTATTTAACTGCCGTCAGATATTTGTCAATGGCGGCTGCGGCTCCGCGTCCCTCGGCAATGGCCCAGACTACCAGGCTTTGGCCGCGGCGGGCGTCGCCAGCCGCAAAAATACCGGGGATCGAGGTCATATAATCATTATCATTGGCCGCAATAGTATTGGCCTCTGATCTGGCAAATTTAAATTCGTCAAATAACTGTGTTTCAGTGCCTATAAAACCCATTGCCAGAAGCACCAGCTGAGCTGAGACTATTTGTTCTGTTCCGGCGATCTCGACAGGAATTAAACGCCCGGCTTCCTTCTGCCAGTCAATCTGGCAGAGCCGCAGCTTATCGACTTTCCCATTTTTGCCGATAAATTCCTTGCTCATGATACAGTAGTCTCGCGGGTCCTGGTGGTACAGCTCGAAGGCTTCTTCCTGCCCGTAATCAGTTTTGAAAACACGGGGCATTTCCGGCCAGGGGTTATCTGCAGTACGGGAGTGGGGCAGGCAGGGCATGATCTCGATCTGTTTTACGCTTCTGCAGCCCTGACGAATGGCTGTCGCTACACAGTCGGTGCCGGTATCGCCGCCGCCGATGACGATAACGTCTTTCCCCTTGGCGGAAACAGCTTTTTTATCCTGCAGGCTGCTGTCTAAAAAGCTTTTAGTGACGCTGTGCAGATAATCCTTGGCAAAGTGGATGCCCTGCAGCTCGCGGCCGGGGATGGTCAGATCACGCGGTACGGTACTGCCGGTACAAAGGGCGATCGCATCGAACTGTTTCAGCAGTGTTTCCGAAGAAATTTTGTGGCCGATCTCACTGTTCAGTTCAAAGGTGACCCCGGCCTCTTCCATAAGCTTGATACGTCGTTCTACCAGATGCTTGTCCAGCTTCATATTGGGTATACCATACATCAAAAGCCCCCCGGCGCGGTCGGCACGTTCATAGACGGTGACGCTGTGGCCTGCCTTGTTAAGCTGGTCAGCACAGGCCAGGCCGGCTGGGCCGCTGCCGATAACGGCAACTTTTTGTCCGCTGCTGTGAGCCGGCTTGTTGGGTTTGACATAGCCTTCTGCAAATGCTGTTTCAATGATATATTGTTCAAGATTGCGGATACTGACTGCACTGCCTGCCAGGCTGGCACTGCAGGCTCCTTCACAGGGAGCCGGACAGACGTGCGAGGTGAATTCCGGGAAATTATTAGTTTTATTCAGGCGCGCATAGGCGAAATGATCCAGCCCCTGATAAACAAAGTCGTTAAATTCCGGCATCAGATTATGCAGCGGACAGCCTGATAAGGCTTTGCCCAGCATTACGCCGCTGTGGCAGAAGGGAATACCGCAGTCCATGCAGCGCGCAGCCTGTTTTTGCAGTTCTTCTTTGTGAGGCAGACTGCTGGTTTTGATTTCTTCCCAGTCTTTGATGCGCTCCTGAGGCGGGCGCAGCGCAAGTTCCTGCCGTTTGTAATCCATAAATCCGGTCGGTTTACCCATTATGCCTGCACCTCCTCAAATACTTTGATCGTCGCTTCCTGCTCGCTCATACCGCTTTGCAGGTATTGGGCGACTTTTTCGGTAACGCGCTTATAATCTTTGGGAATGACCTTGACAAATTTTTTGACGTAACTGTCCCAGTCTGCCAGAATCCGGCGGGCAATACTGCTGCCGGTATATTCTGCGTGTTTCAGGATCATTTTCTGCAGCTGCATGGTATCATTGATTTCCTTCAACTGTTCCAGCAGTACGATTTCTTTGTTACAGTAGCCCGAAAAGGTACCGTCTTCATCTAAAACATAGGCAATACCGCCGCTCATGCCGGCAGCAAAGTTCCGTCCGGTCTTACCCAGAATAACGACGGTGCCGCCGGTCATATATTCGCAGCCGTGGTCGCCGACACCTTCGATAACGGCATTGACGCCGCTGTTGCGAATGCAGAAACGTTCACCGGCAATACCGGAAATATAGGCTTCACCGCTGGTGGCGCCGTAGAAGGCAACGTTGCCGATAATGATGTTTTCGTGAGGATTGAAAGGCGCTTCGGCAAAGGGATGGATGATGATTTTACCGCCGGAAAGACCCTTGCCGACGTGGTCGTTGGCATCGCCTTCGAGACGCAGGGTGATACCGGGCGGTAAAAAGGCTCCAAAGCTTTGTCCGGCCGAGCCTTTGAAGTGCAGTCTGATCGTATCTTCCGGCAGGCCTTCCAAACCGTAAAGGCGAGTGATTTCACTGCCGAGGATGGTACCGACGACACGGTCGGTATTTTTGATAGGCAGCGTGATATCGACCTGTTTTTTGCCGGCGACAGCGGTTTTGCAGATTGCCAGCAGCTCGCGGCAGTCCAGCGATTTTTCCAGCTGGTGGTTTTGTTCGGTGGTGCAGACCTGGCTGGTGCCCGGTTCTACCTCCGGTTTATAAAGCAGCGGCGCTAAGTTAAGATTTTTATTTTTCCAGTTACGCTCCGGTTTAGCCAGCAGTACTTCCGTACGTCCCACCATTTCGTCGATACTGCGGAAGCCCAGTTCGGCCATATATTCGCGAACCTCCTGGGCAATGAAGTGCATAAAGTTGACGACATACTCCGGTTTACCCTTAAAGTTACGGCGCAGCTTCGGGTCCTGGGTAGCGACGCCCATAGGACAGGTATTCAGATTGCAGACGCGCATCATAACGCAGCCCAAAGCGATCAGCGGCGCAGTGGCAAAGCCGAACTCTTCGGCACCCAGCAAGGCGGCGATGATCACGTCGCGTCCGGTCATCAGCTTACCGTCGGTTTCCAGAGTCACACGGTTGCGCAGGTTGTTGAGCAGCAGCGTCTGATGGGTCTCCATCAGTCCCAGCTCCCAGGGCAGTCCGGCGTGGTTGATACTGGTGCGGGGCGAAGCACCTGTGCCGCCGTCGTAGCCGGAGATCAGCACTACATCGGCACAGGCTTTAACGACGCCTGCGGCAATGGTTCCGACGCCAACCTCAGAAACCAGCTTGACGCTGATTTTTGCACGGGGATTGGCGTTTTTCAAATCGTGTATCAGTTCGGCTAAATCTTCGATCGAATAAATATCGTGATGGGGCGGCGGAGAGATAAGGCCGATACCGGCAGTAGTCCCGCGGCATTCGGCGATCCAGGGATAGACTTTACCTCCGGGCAGCTGACCGCCTTCACCTGGTTTGGCACCCTGGGCGATCTTGATCTGGATCTCATCCGCGTTGACCAGATAATTGCTGGTAACGCCAAAGCGGCCTGAGGCCACCTGTTTGATAGAACTGCGCTTACTGTCGCCGTCAGGCTGGGGACGGAAGCGGGAAGGATGTTCGCCGCCCTCGCCCGTATTGGACTTACCGCCGATACGGTTCATTGCGATCGCCAGACATTCGTGCGCTTCCTGGCTGAGCGAGCCGTAGCTCATTGCGCCGGTTTTAAAACGTTTACAGATGCTGTCTACAGATTCTACCTGTTCGATAGGTATCGGCAGTCGCTGCGGAGTGAAGGTCAGCATACTGCGCAGGTTCTGATTGGCAAAAGCACTGCTGTTCAGTTCGCTGGAAAAGCGTTTGAACATAGTGTAATCGTTTTCGCGGCAGGCCTGCTGCAGTGCAAAAACAGTCTGCGGATTGAACATATGCCGTTCGCCGCCGCTGCGCCATTGGTAAACACTGCCGGATTCATAGCTGCATAGATCAGACGCATCAGCTTTGAAGGCCGGCAGATGACGCAGCTCTACTTCTTTGGCGATCTCGTCCAGGCCGATCCCTTCCAGTCGGGAAGGTGTGCCGGTGAAATATTTTTCGATCACACAGCTGCTGATGCCGATAGCTTCAAAAATCTGGGCGCCGCGATAAGACTGCACTGTAGAAATACCCATTTTGGAAAGGATTTTGGCGATACCGTGGGTGCAGGCGTCGATATAATTTGCGGTGGACTGCTCTACTGTAACGCCGGTGATCATACCGTTAGAGCACATTTCTTCGATCGTTTCAAACGCCAGGTAGGGATTGATGCCGCTGACGCCATAGCCAAGCAGCAGTGCAAAATGATGCACTTCGCGCGGTTCGGCCGATTCGATAATAATAGAAGCTTTGAGCCTGCTGCCGCTTTTGATCAGATGATGATGCAGGCAGGCGCCGGCCAAAAGGGCAGGAATAGCCGCCATTTCTTCGTTCATTTCACGGTCAGATAAAATCAGAATACATTTATCCTGTGCGATCATAGCGTCAGCCTGTGTACACAGACTGTCAAGTGCGTGTTTGAGCCCTGTGCCGCCGGCGGCTACCGGGTAAAGCATCGGCAGTGTCGCCGCCTGGAATTTAGGCTGCTGGATATTTTTGAGCTTGGCCAGCTCGATATTGCTCAAAACAGGCGATTCGGCTGAAATCTGCCGGCAGCTGTCAGGCTGCGGGTCGATCAGGTTTTTCTCCGGGCCGATGCCGCTGGTCGTATCAGTAAACACTTCCTCGCGAATAGCGTCGATAGGAGGATTGGTGACCTGGGCGAAAAGCTGCTTGAAATAGTTGTATAAAAGCTGCGGTTCTTCGGATAAAACGGCCAGTGGAGCGTCGTTTCCCATCGCTCCCAGCGGATCTATTCCTTTAGTAGCCATTGGTTTCAGAAACTTGGTCAGGTCTTCCAGCGTATAGCCAAAAGCCAGTTGCCGTCGCAGCAGGGTTTTGGGATCGGGCTTCGGCAGCTCGGTAGTGAGCTTGATCGCATTCAATTTAATAAGGTTTTCGTCCAGCCATTTGCGATAGGGCTGTTCGGTAGCTATTTTATGTTTGATCTCGTCGTTGCCGATGATGCGGCCTGCTACAGTATCGATGACCAGCATCCTGCCCGGCCGCAGACGGTCTTTTTTGACAATGGTCGCCGGATCCAGATCGACGACGCCGACCTCGGAGGCCAGAACGATCGTATCATCCTGAGTAATGTAATAGCGGGAAGGCCGCAGGCCGTTGCGGTCCAGAGCGGCGCAGATAGTGCGTCCGTCGGTAAAGGCCATGGCGGCAGGTCCGTCCCAGGCTTCAATCAGAGAATTATGGTATTCAAAAAAAGCTTTCAGATCCGGATCGATATGGGGATTTTTGCCCCACGGTTCGGGAATCATCATCATTACAGCATGCGGCAGGCTGCGTCCCGACATGACAAGAAATTCCAGACAGTTATCGAACATTCCCGAATCAGAGCCGGTTTCGTCGATGATAGGCATGATATCTTTGATCTTGCTGCCCCAGAGGCTGTTGCCGCACATCGTTTGGCGGGCGCGCATCCAGTTGATGTTGCCGCGCAGGGTATTGATCTCGCCGTTATGCATCAAATAACGGTAAGGATGGGCGCGTTCCCAGCTGGGAAAGGTGTTGGTGCTGAAACGGGAATGGACTAAAGCCATTGCTGTTTCCATAGAACTGTCCTGCAGGTCAGAATAAAAAGAACCCAGCTGCTCCGTAGTCAGCATCCCTTTATAAACGATAGTCCGTGAAGACAGGCTGGCGATATAAAAATACCTGCCGCCGCGCAGCCTGCCATAGCGAATATGATTTTCGGCCTGACGGCGGATGCTGTACAGCTGTCGTTCAAAGGCATTATCGTCGATGCTCATCCGGTCGATGATCTGTGGGCTGGCCTTGATAAAGACCTGCGCCATGAACGGCTGGCTCTGGCGTGATTTTTCACCCAGCACCTCCGGGTCGACCGGTACGTTACGCCAGCCTAAAAGCTCCTGTCCGTTTGCAGTAACAAGCTTTTCAAAATGACGCTGGGTGTTTTCTCTCTCTACAACGTCAGGCGGCAGGAACATAAAGCCAACGGCATAATGGCCGGGCTGCGGCAGTTCGATATCGAGCTTGGCACATTCTTTGACCAGAAAGGTGTGCGGCAGCTGAAGGAGGATACCCGCGCCGTCGCCGGAATTCATATCGGCGCCTTGTCCGCCGCGGTGGTCCATATTGCGCAGCACCACTAAAGCCTGCCGCAGGATCTTGTTGGATTTACGGCCTTTGATGTTGGCGACGACACCCAGACCGCAGGCATCGTGCTCGAACCAGGGATCATAAAGCCCCTGCTTGGGCGGTAATGAAGTATACATGTGATTTTCCCCTCTCAAAGCAAATTATATCTATATACAAAATTGCAAGTTTAATTATAAAATACGCAAAAAAGAAATGCAAATTGTATACATTATATTTTAAAGTCTTTGACAAGCGGAATAAAATACTGTAAAAATTAAACAAAAACAGCTTGCAGCAAGGCAGCAACTGTAAAAAGACAGAATATTGAAATGTTTGTGAAAAATCAGTAAGAGTGGCTTTTGCACTATACAAAGTTTATTTAATAGTGTAATATTAAATACTGTAAGGCAATGAATATTGCAGATAGGGGAGATGAAGATGAGTAAGGCCGCAAAATTTGATGAATTTTTAAGTTCCAATAATATCAATTGTTTTTCAAAGGAAGAAATCGATAACGAAATGCACAGCATCGTTTATCGTGCCCATATGGAAGTCAGCAGTCAGAATCTGCCGACGATGATCGTGCTGGACGACAGTATCTATACGATGATCCAGGTGCGCGTTGCCGCTGGCGTTGTCAATGCCGGCAACCGCGAAGGCGTTTTGATGCATATCAACGAGCTTAATAAAAAATACAAGGTTTTTAAATACTATGAAGGCGACAACGGGGATATCTGCCTTGACAGCTGCATCACTACAACTGACGAAGGCTTTGAAGCGCCTGTTATCCACACAGTGATCGATGTTATTTTAAAACATCTGGTAGAAGAATACCCTGTCCTGATGCGTAAAGTCTGGGGCAATTAATTTATAATCATAAATAGCAATGAAGCTGTGAGGCCTTGGGTCCCGCAGCTTTTTTGTAAGGAGGAGCAAACACAGTGAACAAGTTCGGCTTGACTACTGAAGAAGCGAGCAAAGCATTATCCGAGCAGGGCAATAATGCCCTGACTCAGCCCCCGCGCGAAACCTTTTGGGATAAGCTGTGGGAGAATTTTAAAGACCCTATCATCCGGATCCTGATCCTGGCGCTGTTGGTCAACGTAGTTTTTGTTTATATGGGGCACGGCGACTGGATCGAAACGATGGGTATTTTTCTGGCCATCATTCTGGCGACTTTTGTTTCTACTTATTCTGAGTACAGCAATGAAAACGCTTTCCAGAAACTGCAGGAAGAAGCCAGCCGTATCCGCTGCAAGGTTTGGCGTGACGGCGAGCCGGTTGAGCTGCATATCGATGATATCGTCGTCGGTGATGCGGTAATTCTGGAGGCCGGCGATAAAGTTCCGGTCGACGGTATCTTACTGGACGGCGATGTGAAGCTTGACCAGGCGGCCCTGAACGGCGAAAGCAAGGAAGCCCATAAGCTGATCGCTCCGCCCGATTTTACCTGGGGCGATGGTACTATCGATTTTCTGGACGAGCATAAGCTGTTCCGCGGCAGCGTCGTTGTCGAGGGGCAGGGCATCATGCAGGCCGTTAAGATCGGCGACAGCTCTATCTACGGTCAGCTGACCCAGGAGCTGAAGGATGATGAACGTGACAGCCCGCTGAAATTAAAGCTTAAGGGACTGGCGCATCATATCAGCCAGTTTGGTTATGCCGGCGGTGTGCTGATCGCTTTGGCAGTCATGCTGCATAAAGCCTATCTGTACGGCGATTTCGGCGCTTATTTTGCTAATACGCCGCTTTTGCTGTCTGATCTGGTGCAGGCTGTTATTCTGGGTATCATCATTATCGTTATGGCGGTGCCGGAAGGGCTGCCGCTGATGATCGCGATCGTTTCGTCGCTGAATATGAAAAAAATGCTGCGCGATAACGTACTTGTGCGGAAGCTGGTCGGTATTGAAACTGCGGGCAGTCTGAACCTGCTTTTTACCGATAAGACAGGCACGATCACAAAGGGCAAGCTGGAAGTCGTACGGTTCATTACCGGCGACCGTCAGGAATACCCTGCGTTTGACGTACTGCCTGCAAAGCTGAAGGCCTTTACTTACCAAAACGTTGTGCTCAATACCTCGGCAGCCGTTTCTGACGGCGCTATGGTCGGCGGCAATATGACTGAGCGGGCGCTCAGCAACTATGTAGGCAGCTACCGTATGGAAGAAATGCTGCACCGTGATAAATTTATTCCTTTCAACAGCGCCAATAAATATTCTTGGGCGGCAGTCAGCGGTAACGGCGAGCGTTACTGCCTGGCTAAAGGCGCTCCGGAAAAGCTGATTTTGCAAACCAGCCACTACTGGGATGCGGAAGGCAACCGCCAGCCGCTGACCGAAGAAATGAAAAAAACACTGGATGACAGAATGCTGGAACTGGCAGCAGATGCGATCAGGATGCTGGCACTCTGCACCTATGAAAGCGATATCGAAGGCGATGAGCTGCCGGCAGACGGACTGACGCTGGTAGGTATTCTGGGTATTCGCGATGAAGTCCGTCCAGAAGCGATCGAAGCGATTGCTGAAGTTCAGGATGCAGGCGTACAGATCGTTATGATCACCGGTGACCGCCGCGAAACCGCGGTAGCGATCGCTAAAGATGCAGGCCTGCTGCAGCGTCCGAACGAGTTGGTCTGGACCTCGGCCGAGCTTGCGGAAATGAGCGACGAACAGGTGAAACTGGAGCTGCATAAGCTGCGCGTAGTAGCCCGCGCCCTGCCGATGGATAAATCACGGCTGGTGCGCCTGGCACAGGAGATGAACCTGGTAGTAGGTATGACAGGTGACGGCGTCAACGACTCGCCCGCACTCAAAAAAGCCGATGTAGGCTTTGCGATGGGCAGCGGTACCGAAGTTGCCAAAGAAGCCGGTGACATCGTAATTCTTGACGATAATTTCCTCAGTATCAAACAGGCGATCTTATACGGACGTACGATTTATAATTCTATCTGTAAATTCATCGTCTTCCAGCTGACGATTAACTTCTCAGCCGTAGCGATAAACTTCATAGCACCGTTTATCGGCATCGATAAACCGCTCACCATTACGCAGATCCTCTGGATTAACCTGGTCATGGATACTCTGGCGGCACTGGCCTTCGGCGGTGAGCCAGCGCTGGAAAAATACCTGCGTGAAAAGCCAAAAGACCGCAGCGCACCGATAGTCAGCAAAAAAATGCTGTCTACCATCACTATGGGCGGCGTGTATATGACCTTTATCGCGATCCTCTTTTATAAGAGCAGCTATGTCGATCATCTGTTCCGCAATGCGCCCGACCATATCTACACATATACGGGCTTCTTCTGCACATATATCTTTATGGCGGTAGCCAACGGTTTTAACGTGCGTGTTTCCGGTCTTAACCTGCTGGAGCACATCGACAAGAACAAAGGCTTCCTGAATGTAATGGCGCTGATCGTGGCGATCCAGGTGCTGCTGACCTATGTCGGCGGCCGCATCCTGCGTACGACACCGCTGAACCTGCACGAATGGAGCGTAGTTGTTTTGTTCGGTCTGTCGATTATCGTTGTTGACCTGCTGCGCAAAAGCGTTTGCCAAATGTTGGAGAAAAAATAAAAGCCAACCCCTAAACAGAGATTATAAAAAATAGGAGTGATGACTGTATGGATCCTCTCGGGTCTATCAAAGAAGTATTTATTGTTATTGTTTTGATTTTAATGAACGGCCTGCTGGCCATGCTGGAAATGGCGCTGGTCTCGGCGCGTAAAAGCCGGCTGGAGCAGCTGGCTGATGAGGGAAGCAGCAAAGCTGCGTATATTTTAAAGCTTGCTCAGGAACCGACTGAGTTTTTATCAACGGTGCAGATCGGTATCACACTGGTCGGCATCGGCACCGGCGTATACAGCGGCGCCATGCTGGCAGCGCCTTTGGAAGGACTGCTGCGTGAGATCAGCGTACTGCGTCCTTATGCCGGCGTAGTGTCGTATACCTTCGTCGTGGCGCTGGTGACCTATCTCAGTTTGATCTTAGGCGAGCTGATACCAAAAAAAATGGCGCTCAACAACCCGGAAAAGGTTGCCATGAGCTTTGCCGGTTTTATCAAGGTCATTATTACCGCGTTTAAACCGCTGACTGTCTTTTTAAGCGTTTCGACCAGGTTTTTACTGAAGGCGCTGGGGCTTAAGCCCAGTGACGAACCTCCGGTCACGGAAGAAGAAGTGCGCGTACTGCTGGAGCAGGGCCGGCTGCATGGCGTATTTAACGTCGGCGAGCAGAAAATGATCGAAAACGTTTTTGAACTGGATGACCTGCGCGTAAGCGAGATCATGACGCCGCGGACCAAGATCACCTGGCTTGACGTCAACGATCCGCTTTATAAGCACTTGGAGGTCATTGCGGAAAAACAGTATTCCTGCTATGTTGTGGCCGAAGAAGATTTGGAACACGTCCTGGGAGTTGTCTATACGAAACGGTTTTTAGCCGATGTCCTGGGCGCTACCGGCGCTTCGATGCGCAGCTCGGTGCAGCAGCCGCTGTATGTGCCTGAAGGTATGTATACCCAAAAGCTGCTGGATATGTTCAAGGACACGCGGATCAAGGTGGCGCTGGTCATGGATGAATTCGGCGGGCTGGCAGGTATGGTGACCCTGCGTGATATTATTGAGCATCTGGTCGGCGATCTGCCTTCCTATGATGAAGAATTCAAACAGGAGATCGTCGAACGTGAAGACGGCAGCTGGCTGGTAGACGGCTTACTGCCGATCAGCGAATTTAAAGACTTCCTTGATCTGGATGAGCTGCCGCTGGAAGAAAAAACGGGTTTCAATACTGTGGCCGGTTTCGTCGTTACCAATATCGGGCATATCCCGACTGCCGGCAACTACTTCCTGTGGAATGGCTACCGCTTCGAGGTCGTCGATATGGACGGCACCCGCATCGACAAAATACTGGTCGAAAAACTGCCGGAAGCGGAAGCTGCAGAGACAGATGCAAAGGACCAATAAACAGAATAATAAAGCCCCGGCCGC
>ERZ779894.1630-NODE-1630-length-22131-cov-5.709141_pt1 | contig 22131 bp, 14 predicted proteins | sample MGYA00511587_ERZ779894 | MGnify/ENA primary metagenome ERZ779894 (study PRJEB29588, sample SAMEA2160490) | human gut metagenome | biome: human gut; feature: human-associated habitat; material: faeces | place: Denmark | collected 2008/2010 ... | reverse complement strand
GACATGGGCATACGGACGTACATACCTAAGCGCAATTTGCCGAAGCCCGCATCCGGCGTATTTTCAGAGGCAGATTTCATATATGACCGTGAGAGCGATACGCTGACGTGCCCAAACGCGTGTCGTCTCATATTTTCAAATTACAGGGACAGGCTGGGGCAGAAGCGCTACAAGGCGTCGGCGGGAGAGTGCTCGGCATGTCCTCTGCGCAGCCGGTGCATCTCCGGGGATGCGAAGTACCGTGTGGTTGAGAGAGCATATTTCAAGTGGGCAAGCGAAGAACAGCACATGAGGAATGATGGGACGCCAGGATATTATGAGGCGCTGCGGCTGCGAAAAATCTACTGCGAGGGGAATTTTTCTCACCAGAAGGCCGAACACAACTTGAGACGATTGCGAAAGCGTGGTTTAGGCAAGGCTCACGAGCATTGCCTTCTCTCGGCGACGGCATTAAACCTGAAACGAATGGTAAAGCTCCTGACGACCCGGAAACACCCGGGCGTGAGTCTCCGTAAAACTCTAAGCGCCATAGGACGCAGCTCCATGCTGTACCCTATGGCGCTTTTGTCAACAGGGCCGTTTCACGACTCCCCGGGAAATCGGCAAAGGGTACGCTGAATTAGTTTATCATTTGTGAAAACGAGGCGGTTGGAATATACCATCCGCCTCGTTGCGTTTTCAACACTCGATTCTGGGACACCTAATAACCGGCAGCACTATGCGGAGTTCGTCCTGGCAAACATCTTTAAAGGGCCTATTACTATTTTAGCTCTGTTATACTTTCTAATTCAAAGCCCATGCCCACAAATTTGCACATCTACAGAACGTGTGAATCAATATTAATTCTATAGGTATGCTATCTGGCATTTTGTTAAAGGAAGCAAACTGCGAAGAATTTGCAGCTACTTGTTCTAAGAAAGTTGGTTCTTGTTGAAGAACATATGTTTGGACTTGATGTGATATTGTGAGCTTGATGCAAATGTGTGAGTTGCTAATATAAATATGCAGAACAGGACCACTCCTGTAGCGCACAGCCTGTGTACCAAAAAGGTCACATTACTGTTGGAGTGACACAGCAGTTCGTTGACAGGCATTTGGCGCGCCGATATAATGTATCCAGTAAAAATTAGGAGGATCTTAAATGGGCTGCTGGCTGCATCGCATCTCTTATGAATGGGAAAAAATGAAGGAACTGTTGGATTCCGGCCTGCTTGCTACAGGGTGGCGAAGATTTGCGTACAGCGGCATAACCGCCGGCATTGGCAGTGCAGAATTCGATGAAATAATGGGCCGAAGCGGCGAGACCAGACGCTCACGCTGGGCGCTGTGGTATTTTGCGCAGATGCGGCCGGGAGACATGGTGGTGGTGCCGCTCTATGGCGGATCTATGCAGATATGCGAGGTGACCGGAGAGATGCGCCGCGCAGAAGAAGCCGAGGCGGAAGACTATGACATAGGCTTTGTCATTCCGGTGAAGTGCCTTAAAGAAGTACCCCGGTCGTGGGCATCGGGCGCTCTGCAGTCGCGCTTGAAATACCGAGGCACCACCACGAGACTGGACGAGCTGGAGCGTGATATAAGAGCGGCGCTCGAAGCAGAAGGCCCGGTCATGATACATGACAGGATCATCGATGGGCTTTCCGGGGAGCTCAAGGAGATACTGCTAAAATGGGTAACGCCAGGTAAGCTTGAGCGGATAGTGGAATGGTATATGCGCTCGCTTGGCGCATCGTATGTATATATTCCGGCCAAGAATGCCGGTGACAAGCCCGAAGGCGGAGACGCGGATGTCATAGCCGAGTTCGCAACCCTCAGGGTGCGCTTCTACATACAGGTCAAAAAGCATGAGGACGTGTCCGGAAAGAAGGCGGTAGAGCAGATAGCGGCTTACACCGAAACAATAGATGAGGACGGGTATACCCCCGTCTCCTGGGCTGTCAGCACGGCAAAGTTCGACGATGATGCGCATGAGCTCGCCCGTGTTAAAAATGTCCGGCTCATTGATGGCGGAGAACTGTGCCGTATGCTCCTCGACGCCGGCATCGGCTCCATTGATGAGGCCATGATATCATGAGCAGAGAGCCCAAAAAACTTGCCCTTTTGCGTATTCTTCAGCTGCTGCAAAAACTTAGCTGTGAAGGGCATCCGCTTACACACTCCGACATCGCTCATGAGCTCGAACAAAGGTACGGGATCACAATGGAACGCAAGGCCGTGAGCCGCAATATCTCAGTTCTGCGCGAAGCCGGCTATGATATAGTTTCTGTGCGTGGCGGATGTTACCTAAGAGAACGCGAGTTCGAGCCGGGAGAGCTGCGGGCGCTGATCGACGGAGTGATATCCAGCAGGTATATCAACAGCTCTCAGTCAAAGGCTTTGATCGAAAAGCTTACAGACCTGGGAGGCCCGGACTTTGATCCGCACATCAGGCATTTGCGTACGTTTCCATGTGCTGACAAGGCCGATAATCAGGAACTGTTCTTGAATATTGAGCTGGTAGATGAGGCTATAACTGCCCGAAAGCAGCTCAGCTTTGACTACAGCAGGTATGGGGTCGACGGCAAGCCGCGCAAGACGAAGAGGCACAGGGTGAGCCCATACCAGCTCTTGCTGCATAATCAGAGATATTACCTTGTTGCACGTAATGAGCACTATGGAAGTCTCACATTCTATCGGCTGGAACGCATCACGGGCGTCGAAATTTTGAATGAACCCCTGACACCGCCGGAGCAGGGCATGGATTTTTCTGCGTTCTCTCTTGAACGACCGTATATGTTCACAGATGCGTCGGAGGAAGTGGTGTTTTACGCAGACGAGGCTATTGCCGACCAGGTGACCGACTGGTTCGGCTCTGCCGCGCGCATCCGCCCTGAAAAAGGCCGCATTCGTGTTACTGTGACGACCAGCATAGAGGCAATGAGATATTGGGCGCTGCAATACTTGAACTACGTTGAAGTTATCTCTCCGCCGAAGCTCAGAGAGAACATTTCCCGCGACTTGGCGGCAGGCATAGAAAAATATAAATGCCAGGGCTTATAAGGTATGAGCCGTTGATGAACCATTCTTGTCCCATGCGCAATAGTATAATGCAGGCGAGAAGGGGGCTTGAATGTGGAGCTCATCAAAGAAGAACGCAGGAAAATCATCGTTGTTGTTGACAGAGAGGAGCTGGAGCTGAATTTTCAACGCTGCCGGGCAGTATATCGAAACGGAGGCAGAATACGGGATGTCAGTTTCGGCGCCGAGCCGTGGAGAGGCAGCGCTGTTTACCGGCGGCTATCTGAGAACGGGTCGCTGCGCGGAGAGCTGAGCGCGGCGTTTGTGCAACGCTTTGGAGAGCTGGCCTTCGCTTGCGGCGAACTCAAACCTGGGCGCTTTGTGGAACTCTGCTGCTTCCAGGGCTGGCCGAGAAAGTTCTATGACGCGATACCATACAGCTTGAGAGCAGACGGCCTTGGCGTTGGCTTCAAGCGCCGGGCGAGGCACCTGCGTTTTGCAGCTGCGCTTCCGGCGCTTTATGAAGAAGCTGGATTGCCTCCTGTGAAGTCAATACGCCGGGCTGTGTTCCATGAACCCGGCTTTGCATTCTATTTGCCGGAGCTTGCTTTGCTGTGGCGCGTTATAAATAACATTGACCTTTTCTGCTGCATGCTCAGGAAAGAATGGATATGGGATCTGCTGGCGGTGCTTGTAAACTACGCTGAGGCAGCGGAGCTTTTCATGCTCGACTATATAAACCGCCGCTCGCTCAATATGCTGATGAAAGTTTTGCAAACACACGTGTACGAGCTGAGCGACTATGTTTCATGCTATTCGGCGCTCAGTCCGGCAGCCAGAAGGTTTGAGCAAAAGTGCTGGGGCAAACATTTTGAGACTTTTCCGCGCAGCGATTTGCTTACGGGAGGCTTCTCGCTTCCAAATGGGGATCACGGCCTGTTTGATGGACAATTCGGCGGGCTTTATTTTACTGCAATGCGAAGTGGAGCAGATCTTCAAAAGGCTGGGCGAGAACTAAATAACTGCCTGCATGAATATGAAACGGATACTATTTATGAGGTGCTTTCATATGGCAAGCCCATTGCAGCCATTGAGTTGAGGAATAGGAAAATAGCTCAGGCAAGGGGACACAGCAATGCCAATATAGCCGAAGGCAGCGAACTGCAAAAAGCGATCATGTCCTGGGCGCTGCATTTCGGACTTGGCTGGGAATGCAGGCTTTGCAAAGGGAAAGCTGACGACGAAGTCTCAAGAGCATGGCTTTAAAGAACCAAGTGTCAGCGATACAGCGATTATGGCGAATCAGAGTAGAAGGCATGAAACAACACTATGAGAGTGAGTGGAAAATGATGAAATAGCAACTTCTGCCATTACTGTGCTGCTGTGAATACCTTGGCAAAACAAGCATACGAAAGTATGAGCCGCCGAAAAGCACTCCCGGCCGTTTGGCCGGGAGTGCTTAAGTTTAGTGAGCATGGGGTGAAATCCACCGAACACTTTTCGGGAGTGTCCGGACACTCACATTGCTTGCCGGTACAATAACCTCGTAAACGGCGGGGTTGCAGCTGTTTCATCCGCATGATACGCTTCAGACAAAAGGCGGGGCGAAAGTGGCAGAATTGCTTGCTGGGTTTTAGCTTAAATTACCCTCAGTGTAGACAGTCCGTTCATCCCGCGGGAGTCTTTTCTTTTAGGCTGGATGGGTGCGGCTCTGCCGCTTACCCGCGTCTCGCACGCGCATGTAAGCTCTCGCACAAGGATGTTGTCCCGCATAGGAGGTTATTTCATGGAAAGCTCAGTCCCCGTCGCCGGTATTGACGTCAGCAAGCGCTTCAGCGACATGTGCGTCCTAAGCCCGCAGAATGATGTCCTGCTCAGGCAGAAAATCTACCACGACATAACCAGCATGAGGCTCGCAGCGAAAAAGCTGCGCGAGATTGAGTCACGATGCGGAGCAAAGCCGGTAGTGGTCATGGAGTCCACGTCACACTACCACCTCATTCTGTTTCAGTTTTTCACGGACGCGGGATTCGAGGTGGTAGTGGTAAATCCCATACAAAGCGGTGCGCTCAAGAACATAAACGTGCGCATAGCCATGCTGTACCGGCTCAAGGTTTTGCGGCCGTCTCAGATACCAACGAGCACCCTGCGCGGCCTGCGGCTACTGACACGTCAGCGCAGTGAGCTTATGGACGATGTTACACGTTTCAAGAACAGGTTGACGGCTTATCTCGATCAGATTTTCCCCGGATACTGTGAGGTGTTCTCCGACGTAGGCGGCGTTTCCTCACGCGCCGTGCTTCGTCGGTGGCCTGTTCCGGACGTGCTGCTGGCTGTTAGTATGGACGAAATTGCGGAATTCATAGGCAAAGCCGGAAATAAGGGACGTAAATTCGGCGCTGAGAAGGCTGCAAAACTCAGGGATGCTGCTATGTCTGCCCGCGTGATCAGTGTCAGGTCAGCAAGCAACGCCAGACTGATTGAGAATGTGCTGGACATCATTGACGGGCTGCTGGCGGCTATACAGCGCGTCGAGGACGAGATAAAGGCACTGCTGAAGCAGGAACCCGGCTTCGACGAGGATGTGCAGCTGCTTTGCAGCATACCGGGCATCGGTTTCAATTCTGCCGTGGTCATTGTGGCAGAGATGGGTGACATATCTCTGTTCAGAAAGCCTAAACAGCTCGCTGCATACTTTGGCCTTGACCCAGGCGAGAGGCAGTCAGGGACGTTCAAGGGCCGCAAGAACAAGCTGTCCAAGCGAGGCTCTCCTCAGGTGCGCGCGGTGCTGCACATGGCGGCGGTAAGCAGCGTTTCGCGGAACAGAAACGGCACATACAAGAATCCTGTTCTCGCTGATTATTACGAGAAGAAATGTGCGGAGAAGCCCAAAAAGGTGGCTCGTGTAGCGGCCATGCGCAAGCTCTCGAACATCATTTACGCAGTCCTGCGTGACCGAAAGCCCTTCGAGCTTCGCACGCCGCAGGAACACATGAGGCTGCTCGCCGCGGCGTAAGGAGCCGAATATGGTGCTCAGGCTCACGGCAGATGCAGTGAGCCTGAATGTTGTGCGCTTTTCGCGGGTGCGCCTTTCAATTTTTTCTCTTGACTTTGCTTAGCTGGTCTCTCGCCTTATCTGCTATGAGGGCTAAACTATGTGGCAAAACCCACCTGTTGAGATGTTATATGGTTAAGCGCTAAGTGCAATCACCAAGTACTAGATGCATGGAACTTATAAAAAGGAGAATTAACAAATCATGACTGCTCTTCTGGCAGGAATGTTATAAACTACGCCGCAATGCATGTCAATTTATTTGCTCCATCTGTTATTAATTTGCGGCCAAACAGCATCGGCGATGATGTTTGGAAAACGAAAGTGTAAATGCTTCAAAAATGTATTGACTCGATACGATTGTCGTGCTATTATATGTGTGTTCTAAAACTACCTTATTAAGGAGAGCGCGCGGTATGATAGATTTGCAGGATTTTGCGGAACAGAATCCCTTGTTGGCAGAAGATGAACTTGAAGAAATCGCCGGACAAATCGATCTAGAAGAATTTTTAGATGAAGAAATCGCCATTTTCCAAAAAGAAACGTTGCAAACCAAAGAAGAGATTCTTGAGAGTGTAAAAGAAACCCGTCGTAGATATAGCGAGGAATCGCTTTCCGGAGACGCGAAGCATAAGCCGCCTTTTTATAAAGCAATTGATTCCCTGCTGGAGACTTTTTATAATGCCGTGTTATCACGTCATTTGCCAGAGCCGCTAAATGATTGGTGGGACTATTCATATGTCATTGAAAGCAGCGGGATCAAGCTATTGTTAAATCATTTTAGTTGGAGCCACAGTTATGGTGGTAGCTATGACTGCTCCAGAGATGAGAAATATGTTTTGTTCGAAGTACCAACAAAGATGATGACAGTCTCCGAATTTGCTAAGGTAAGTGGAGTGGAGCCAGTAACAGTTAGGCAGTGGATTCGCCGTGCCAAAATCCGTAATGCAATTAAGTATGGTAGGGAATGGCTTATTCCAGAGCTTACAGAGAGTCCGAAGCGGAATCGTTACATCCCGTGCCACTATTACTGGAGTGCGACGCTTGCAAATCTTCCCAGAAACATTGAATACCTCAATGAGTACAAGTGTGTTTTCATTTGTCAGAGTAGCGACAATGTGAAAGAGTTTATAATGACCCTATACCCAAGTGTCCCGCGCAAATTTATTCGCAGGCTGGACTTTAGCGGTGCCGGCAATGTCGTTAATGAAGACAAAGAGGAATATAGAAGCCTATATTCTGATGAGTTGGCTGGGGAGCAAGTCAGGGTAATATCTAGCTGTGAGCGCGAAGAGCTGGAGCTTTATCTTATAGGAAATCCCATAGTCGAGTCGGAGACGGAGATGCATCGGGAAAACGAAATCGAGGAAATTGGCACAGAGTACTGCGAATCGTTTGAAACGCTATTTGTTGACAGAATATAAATAGGCTATACGCATTACAGCAAAAGTCGGGCTGGAGAGCAGTTTTATGTGGTGTACACAATGTAATATTGAAACAAATGAAAATGTATGTCCTGTTTGCGGCTCTAAAACCATTGAAGACCTACCTGTTGAAGTATTTTGGTGCAATAAGTGTTGTGTACCTGTAATTCAGACAGCAAATCAGGCAGATAAAGGAATTTGCCCTATATGTGGTGAAGTAACGAAATATATCGCCGCTGATTTGAGACCTGTATTTCCAGAAGAGCGTATTCTTTTAGAGCTGCTTCTTGAAATGGGGCAAAATGCGCTCCTAACAAAATCAGTCTGGGCAAACAACAATCGTTACTATATTAACGGGAAGTCAATAACTCTTCCCAATTCAACTTACCAGACCACAAACACAGATGCAATTGCGAAAGAACTTCACAATCGGCAGAGTACCGCATTATATACTTATTTCGAGGAAAATATAGAGAAGTTTACTATTGCAAATACAGCACGGCTTAACTATCTAAAAGATGAAGCTTTTGATTTCATTCAGAAGGCAGCCTCAAAGTTTCCAGAGGAAAATATCATTATTTCGTTTTCTGGTGGAAAAGATTCGACTGTAACAGAGGATTTGACAGTTAAGGCACTTAGTAATCCTTCGCTTGTTCATATATTTGGAGATACAACGCTGGAGTTTCCTAGTACCATCGAGTACGCTCGTCGCTTTAGAGATGCTCATCAAGAAGCAATTTTTCAAATTGCGAGAAACGATGATCAAAACTTCTATGATGTTTGCGATGATATCGGACCGCCCGCAAGGATGATGAGATGGTGCTGCTCAATGTTTAAGACGGGACCTATAACAAGGGTGATAAACAGCTTATACCGCAGCCAGCAAATTCTTACTTTCTATGGAATACGGAAATCGGAATCCGTGAGTAGGAGTAAATACAATAGAATTGAAGACAGTTCGGACTCGGTGAAGATTCAGCAGCAAACCGTAGCATCCCCTATCTTTTTCTGGAAGGACATAGATATTTGGCTATACCTCTTGGCAGAGAAAGTGGATTTCAATGACGCTTACCGTCTGGGGTATGACCGAGTTGGATGCTGGTGCTGCCCTAACAATAATAGTCGCGCACAGTTTTTGTCAAAAATCTATATGCCTGAGCAGTCAAAACGATGGAGAGACTTTTTGATTGACTTTGCACAAAAGATTGGAAAGCCTGATCCAGAGGTTTATGTTGACACAGGAAAATGGAAAGCGCGTCAGGGTGGGAATGGTCTCGCCTCTGCAAGTGATGTCAAAATCAAATTTACCAACTGTACCTCTGAAGATCATGCAAAGATATACCGCTTGGTTCGTCCTTTTGATGATGAGCTCATAGGAATGTTTGTTCCGTTTGGAAGGATTACTCCCGAGCTTGGTAAGAAACTTTTGCATGAAGTCATTGTTTTGGACAGCAAAACAAATGTGCCGATCTTATCTCTGCAACCCTACTCCCAAGATGAGTACGAGTATGCGGTGAAGGTACGCACAATGAATGTTGCTGATCACGAAGATTTGCAACGAATGGTAAGTTATCAAATAAGAAAGTTTAATGCGTGCAGAAAGTGTTTGAAGTGCGAGTCCCTATGCAGAGTAGGTGCAATTACAATAAACAATTTTGGATACTTCATCGATCCGCTGAAATGCGTAAACTGCAAGACTTGTATGACGGCAAAATATCTCGATGGCGGCTGCATGATGGACAAGTATTTGAGGACAAAGTAATCTTGGAGGTTTATTTATGGCAATGAAGTTTCGTGCCCATGATACATTTTTCATAAGAAAAGGATGGCTGAGCAAAGGGATGAAGTATGTTCAGTCCAAACCGGATGTCTTCATTGCCAAAGATGAAAATCCTATGGATGTTCTCGGAATTGGCGCGAACATGGTAAAAGCTCTGAGATATTGGCTTCAAGCCGTGGGGCTAACCACGGAACCTAACAAAGGAAAAAGAATACAAAGCTTTACCCCATTCGGACAGAGTGTTTATGAACACGATAGATATATTGAGGAAATGGGAACTTTATATCTTCTTCATTACAAATTGGCATCGAACAAGGAAGAAGCAACCGCTTGGTACTACTTTTTCAATGAGTTCAGTATGTCCGAATTTACCCGGGATGATTTCGTCAGTTTCTTGCAGCAGCGTATTAGAATGGAAGAAGAAGCAAGCGACGTGGCTATTCGTTCGTTGAATGACGATTTTTCCTGTATTGTAAGCACATATTTGCCAAGGTATAAAACAAGTCCAAATCGAGTCGCACCCGAGAGCAATATAGATTGTCCATTCGGTGAATTAGGATTAATTGATATCCTTAGTCGAGAGAAGAAAACTTACAGAAAGGCTATCCCTTCTGCAAGCACAATAGATCCTTGGGTCGCGTTAGCGGTTATTGTGGATCACAAAGGTGCAGATAAGGATATCGGCCTGAATGAATTGCTAACCGCGCCCCGTAATATAGGAAAAACATTCAACCTTGATGCTATCACAATGCTTGATATTCTCTACAAAATAGAAAGGCTGGGGATGATTAAAATCATAAGAACCGCTGGCTTGGATATAATTCGGATTTTGAGAGAAGTCTCATTTCAGGATTGTGTGAACTCCTACTACGAAACCATAGATAAGCAGTAAAAGGAGATAAAACGATGAGTCAAATGATTTCTGTTGCATCAGGTTTCCAATATTCAGTCAATATTGGTTATGACCTGAATAGCGACGAAAAACTCAAAAACTTCATACCCACTAAATCTGCGCTGAAGCTTCTTGAGGAAGTCCTTTTGAGTACATCGGATACTTCGACCGAGCGTTCTCGTATCTTGATTGGCGCTTACGGAAAAGGAAAGTCGCACATCATGCTAATGATTCTGTCTGTGCTACTCAAGCGCGATTTTTCCCTATTCGTAAAAATGCAGCCTAAATTAAACGACTATCCAAATCTTCGGCAGTGTATAAAAAACTACTACGATAGCAACAACAAAATTCTGCCTGTTGTTATTTCGGGAAGTAACACAAGCCTTTCACAGGCATTTTTAATTGCACTACAAAGAACTTTATCTGAAAACGAGCTGCTTGATGTAATGCCTGATACAAACTATGAGGCGGCTATTTCGGTTATAGAACGATGGAAAAAGGATTTTCCTGACACTTATACTGCTTTCGAGAAAAGTATCGAAACGCCTGCATCTACATTTATTGACGCTCTTGCCTCTTATGACATTACAGCTTATGAAAAGTTTGAGAAAGTGTATCCTGCGCTTACATCTGGTAGCATATTCAATCCTTTTCTTGGTTTTGATGTTGTGGAGCTTTATGAAAGTGTTGCAAAGAGTCTGTCCAGCAAGGGATTTACGGGGATATATGTAGTTTATGATGAGTTTAGTAAATATCTTGAGGCGAATATTACAGAAGCATCTGTAAGCGATACTAAAATGCTTCAGGACTTTGCAGAAAAATGCAACCGCAGTGGCTCAACTCAGCTCCATTTAATGCTGATTTCTCATAAGGAAATTGCAAACTATATTGATAAACTTCCCAAGCAAAAGGTTGACGGATGGAGAGGGGTATCAGAGAGATTCAAACACATCCATTTGAACAATAATTTCTCTCAGACTTATGAGATTATATCAAGCGTAATTCAGAAGGACTCGTCTGTGTGGGCGCGATTCGTCAAATCCCATAGCGATGACTTTTGCGCTATGCTTCAAAGATATTCTGCACATCCCTTGTTTGCCGACAGTGCGGAAGAGTTAGATATTGCCCTTTATGGATGCTATCCTTTGCATCCTGTTTCAACCTTTATTCTCCCGCGTCTTTCTGAAAGAGTTGCTCAGAACGAACGGACACTTTTTACTTTCCTATCATCGTCTGGTCCGTCGACGCTTTCCGCTTATTTGGATTGCTATGATGATAGTTCTGTAAAGTTTATAACACCGGATGCGGTTTATGACTATTTTGAACCCCTCTTCAAAAAAGAGGTCTATGTGGGAGAAGTGCATCAGAACTACATCCTCACTGCAAATATCCTTTCAAAATTGTCTGAGAACTCTTTGGAAGCAAAGATTGTAAAAACATTATCTCTCTTCTATGCGCTCAGTCAGTTTGAACGGCTAAAACCTACAAAAGACGAAATTGTCGGCGTATATTCCAACTCCTATACAGTTCGTGAGATAACAGAAGCGATAGATAATCTTATCGAGCGAGATTATGTTATTTATCTAAAGCGAAGCAATGACTTCTTAAAACTGAAACAAACTTCCGGTACTGATATTCACCAGAAAATACACGATTATGCTGAGTCTAACGCCAAACGGATTTCAGTTAAAGAAACATTAAACGCTTCTAATTTTGACAACTATATGTATCCTTCCCGATACAATGATGATCGAGAAATGACTCGCTTCTTTTCTTTTATTTTTATTGACTCGACCGAAGTCAGAAAAGATACAAATTGGGTTGTCAAAAGCGAAAGCATTGAAGCTGATGGAATAGTTTATGCTGTGATTCCACATGATAAAGAATCTATCGAAGAATTAAAGAAATTACTATTGGAGACGAGTAGCGGATGTGAGCGTCACATTTTTATTCTACCAAACCACTACTTCAAAATAGATGAAGTTGCACATGAGTATGAGGCGGTTTCTGTATTAAGGGAAAACGCCTCTGATGATCCTGTTTTGTTTGACGAGTATGATGTCGTTTATGAAGATTTGCGAGAAGTGATCAATGACTTTATGGCGTCCTACACTCATCCTGAAAAGTATCAAGCAACTTATATTTATAATGGTACGGTTACGGCTATCCGTCGCAGGGCAGCCCTGACAGAATTGATGGCAAATATCTGCGATACGGTGTATTCGCTCACTCCGACTATAAGTAACGAGGCTGTCAACCGAAATGTGATCACAAATATCGCCAATAATAGCCGCAGCAAGATTGTCGCGGCATTGTTACGGAATCAGCTTGAAGAAAATCTCGGATTGACTGGAACTGGTCAAGAGGTTTCTATTATGCGGAGCACTCTCATCAGAACAGGAATTTTGGTTGACAAAGAAAGTGTGCCTTCAATATCTTTGCGCCCCTCCGACCCACTTATAGCTAATATGCTGGAAACCATCGAAAACTTTATCCTGAGCGCAAGACATAATGAACGAGTCGGGTTTGATGTTTTGTACGAAACTTTAATGCAGCCAGAACATCATATTGGGCTCAGAAGAGGGCTTATACCAATTTATCTAGCAGCCGTGTTACACGAATATAAACGACAAGTGATTATCCTCGACAGGCACGGTCAAGTTCCAACATCCGTAGATGTACTATTGCAAATTAACTCGAATCCGGAAGCTTTCTCGCTTTCTTACTTGGACTGGGATCCTGAGAAAGAGAACTTTATCCAGCGCCTCGCCAATGCATTTTCAAAATATATTATTGAGGCAGAGCAAGGGGCGAACACATATGACTATGTCGTAAATGCGATGAAACGATGGGTCATGGCGCTTCCCAAATTTTCAAAGGAAAGCAAAACAACTCCGAATGGAGAACGGATTGATAGTAGATATCTGACAATGCTCAGGTTGCTAAAAGAAAATGTTAGTCCCTATAATCTTCTATTCGAGAAATTACCGAAAGCGTTTGGATATGAGGGAACATTTTCTTCTGGCCTTGTCGAAAACATTGTAGCAGCGAAGAACTTTTACGATAATTTGTTACATGAACTGGAAGTCTACCTAATTGAGCAAACGAAGGATATCTTTATGCTGAAACAAAACCAAGCATATAGAAATAAAATGTCCTTGTATTCCGTTGTGAAAGAATGGTGCGATTCGATTGAACAAACGGCATTTAACCACCTCTTCCCCGATGGAACGGAAAAGTGTTTGTCGTTGTTTAAAACTGTAACTAATGATGAAAGTACATTTATTTTAAGATTAGCAAAAGTAGCATCCGGTTTGCGGGTTGAAGATTGGGACAACTCAGTAATATCTAAATTTACAAACAGGTTGAAACAATATCGGACAACCGCTGAGAGCTATAAGAGTGAAAATCGACAGATTCAACAGGGACAGGACACAAATTACAGAGTTACTTTTGTCGATGATGATGGATTGTCAGTTACTAAGAGCTTCGAGCGAATTGATTATAGTAACCGAGGCAAGTTGCTATACAATCAGATTATGCAGTCCTTGGATTCTATGGGACACGCTATTTCGGAGCAAGAGAAGCGCCAAGTTATAATGGAAATACTAAAGACTCTTTGTTAAGGAGATGGGCTGATGGCTTATTTTGATAATGCCGCAACAGCTTTTCCAAAACCGGAGGAAGTATATCAAAACATGGACTCGTTCCAGCGTCATACAGGAGGCAGCTTTGGTAGAGGAAACTATGGATCTGCTTCTTCTATGAAAGGGATAGTAGATGAAACCCGTTTGCTGATCTTAAATCTTTTACACTGTCCTGCAAAAAAGGTCGTCTTTGAGCCATCAGCCACGATTTCCTTAAATATCATTATCCAAGGGCTTGTTCGGCAAGGGGCAAAAAATATCTACATCAGCCCATTTGAGCATAATGCAGTGACAAGGACACTCCACTATTATGAGACTTTAGGACAGATTAAAGTGAACCAGCTTTATGTCGCCCCGAACCTCGAATTTGATTTGCAACGAATTCGCTTTCAGTTTGAAGATAATAGACCTGATCTTGTGATTGTGAGCCATGCCAGCAATGTCATAGGTCTTATTGCACCAGTCGATGAGATCTTTCGCATAGCGAAGGAATATGGAGCCATTACCGTTCTTGATATGTCACAATCAGCGGGATTGGTGGATTGTGATTTAAGCAAAGATTATTTTGATTTTGCAGTTTTTGCTGGACATAAAACGCTTCTCGGTCCTACTGGAATATCAGGTTTCGTTATGAAACCAGACTTTGAGCTTGAACCTGTCTTCTTTGGAGGAACAGGATTCGAATCCGCTAACCAACAGATGCCCCACTCACTTCCGGAAAGATTTGAATTCGGAACGCTGAATACAGTTGGAATTGCTGGATTGAATGCATCGGTAAAATGGATATTGCAGCAAGGTATAGATACGATAGCGAGAAAAGAAGAACTGAACCGAGAGCATTTAATTGAACTCCTAAGCTCATACGAATTTGTTGCCTTGGTGGGCAATGTCGACGGGAGAAAATATGTCGGTATTGCATCTTGTTTGCTTCAGGGTATCAGCAGCGACACTGCTGGTCAGCTTTTCAGTGAGAGAAACATTTCTGTTCGTACAGGGTTACACTGTGCTCCGCTGGCACATCAATTCCTTAAAACATTTCCTTCAGGAACAATTAGATTTAGCGTGAATTGCTTTACAAGCTCTGAAGACTTTATGGAGTTGAAATCAGCGCTTGATGATATAGCCGACAATATGTGAGAGGTATGATAAATGAGCTTAAAAGGGGTACATATCAAGGAAGAATACCGTTCTCTTATTGATAATGTTGTGCAGGATTTTTATATTCCTCTTCTTGAACAAGCAGTGATTTATAAACGCGCTGTTGGCTTTTTTTCCTCCTCTTCCCTTGTAGAACTTACGAAAGGTATAGCTTCAATGGCACAGAGAGGTGGAAAAATACAGATAGTAGCTTCACCGTATCTTTCGGACGAGGACATCAAGGCAATACAAAGGGGATATTCCGAACGGAAAAAAATAATTGAACAAGCTGTGCTCCGCAAAATAACGGGTGAAGTAGTTGATTACTTCTCAATGCAAAGATTAAATCTTCTTTCGTGTCTTATCGCTGAAGGCGTTTTGGACATCCGAATTGCGTATACTGAAGGCAAGAATGGCATTGGGATGTACCATGAAAAAATGGGCATAATCGAGGACGAAGAAGGAAATGTTGTAGCATTTTCTGGTTCTATGAACGAATCTGCTACCGCTATGTCGATCAACTACGAGACAATCGATGCGTTTCGCAGTTGGGGTGATGAGAATGAGGCAGATAGAGTAACGCTAAAGCAAAATGCTTTTTGCTCTATCTGGAACGATGGAGACCCAAATATTCGCGTCTTGTCCTTCCCAAGTGTATCGCAGGCTTTGGTTGATAAATATAAGAAATCCCCGCCCAATTTTAACATAGATAAGGAGCAATTTCCTTTTGAAGACAAAGCAAAACGGGTTATTTACGATGGCAATACCCAGATCACTACTACGGCAGTCGGACCACGCGTTCCCAACGATGTTTGCTTGCGTGACTATCAAAAGGAGGCCATAGCAACATGGGTTGGAGAAAATTATCACGGCATTTTTGATATGGCAACAGGTACAGGAAAAACATTTACAGGGCTTGGCGCAATTTCTAAATTGTCGGAAGATCTCAACGACAAACTTGCAGTAATCATAGTCTGTCCATATCAACACCTTGTAGAGCAATGGGTTGAAGATATCGTTAGATTTAACATAAAGCCTATTATAGGCTTTAGCAGCTCGCCTCAAAAGGATTGGAAACAGCGCCTATCAAAGGCTGTACGAGACCAAAAGCTACGAGCGGACAAGAGCTTTTTCTGCTTTATATGCACAAACGCAACCTTTGCAAATAAGGATGTTCAAGACCAGATTGATAAAATCCACTCGCCAATATTGCTTGTTGTAGATGAAGCACACAATTTCGGTGCATCCTCATATTCCAGGTTGCTTGATGAGAGGTTCACTTATCGCCTAGCTCTTTCTGCAACCTTGGAAAGACACAGAGATGAAGAAGGCACAGCTCTTCTCTACCATTTCTTCGGAAAGAAATGCATAGAATACTCTCTTGAACGAGCAATTAAGGAAGATAAACTCACTCCATATAAATATTACCCTGTCGTAGTACATCTCAACGAAGCTGAACTTGAAGAATATGAGCAATTATCTTATGAGATGTCAAAGTGCATTATAAAGGGCAAAAATGGGAAAATCAAACTTAATAAACATGGAGAAATACTCGCGATCAAACGGGCAAGGGTTGTAGCAGGAGCTTCAGAAAAACTTGCAGCATTGCGCGAAGAAATTCAACCATATATACATGAAAACAATATCCTTGTTTATTGTGGTGCAACTAATGTATATGATGGAAATGACTATGCAACTGATGCAGCGGATGTAAGGCAAATCGAAGCGGTTACTCATATTCTTGGTGTCGAACTTGGAATGAATGTTGCTCAATTTACATCAAATGAAAATATGGAAACAAGAGCAATGATAAAAGACCAATTTCAACGCGGCGACAGGCTCCAAGCAATAGTTGCAATTAAATGTTTGGACGAGGGCGTAAATATTCCGGGAATTCGGACAGCATTTATTCTTGCGAGCACGACAAACCCCAAAGAATATATTCAACGGCGAGGTCGAGTGCTTCGTAAAGCTCCGAATAAACCTTATGCAGAGATATATGATTTTGTAACACTGCCAAGACCTCTCAATTCGGTTGCTTCCCTGACAAAAGAACAAGCGCAGCGTGATTTATCACTCGTCAGAAATGAACTTGCGAGAATAAAGGAGTTTGGACGATTAGCGCAGAATTCAATGGATGCAAATAATCTTATATGGGACATTCAAGATGCTTATCACATTTCAGAAGAGGAAGCAGAGGAAGGAGAGTTTGATTATGGAGCAGATTAAAGTTAATCCAAAAGCGGTTGAGCGACTCAAGAAAAAAATTATTCTTCAAGAGAATCAAAACCTCAAAACGAAGGCAATGTCTGATCAGCAAATGGTCGCATGGATTAAAAAGCAGATTGAGGAGGAAGCACAATGCTACTCGAATCAATAACTCTTGAAAACTTCAGACAATTTCGTCACGAATCCATTGACTTTGCTCAAGGAGACAACGGAAAGAATGTAACGATTATAATTGGCGAAAATGGTACAGGAAAAACTACATTTGCACAGGCTTTTTTCTGGTGTATGTACGGTGAAACAGAGTTTTCCGATAAGGATATGCTTAATAAGCTTGTTGCAGCAGAGTTAAAGCCGAATCAGGAAGCTAAGGTTAAAGTGAAACTTTGCTTAAAGCACGGCAATATTAGGTATACCCTTATGCGCGAACAAACTTACCGTAAAGACTACTCCAACCGCGTAAAGGGAGAAAACACTGTTTTTGATATTGCGAGGACGGGGCCAGATGGTAACACCACTTTGGTTAAGAAATCTCAGTGCGAGAGCGAAGTCAAAAGCATACTTCCGAAGGAATTATCGCGATACTTCTTCTTTGATGGCGAACGAATTGAGAAAATGAGTAAAGATATTTCAACTGGGAAGAAGGCAACTGATTTTGCAGATGCCGTTAAAGGTCTTCTGGGACTAAATGCAATGTATAGTGCTATTCAGCATTTTAACCCCAAGTCAAAGTTTGGCGTTATAGGCAGCTATGAGAGCAGTTATGATTCGCATAGTAACTCAAGAATCAGAGAATATACGGACACAATCGAACGCTGTAAAAATGAAATAGCGGAGATTGACGTGCGTCTTGATGAATTGGATGATCAGGTGGAACAGGCAACAGCAAGGAAAACGGAAAAATCAGAAGAAATCAAACAGTATGTAGAAGGCGAAGAGCTTCAGCGGAAGAAGGAAACTCTGTTACGGAAAATTGAAAGCGCAAAGCAAGCTCGTGCAAACACTGTAAAGCAAATCTGTAAAGATTTTAATGGCGGGATGAGTGCATTCTTCTCGACCGCTCCGATGCTTTATGCACTGCGCTTCCTTGCAAGTAAGGACTTTACTGGTAAGGACATTCCCTATATGCACGCCAAAACAATCGAATATCTTCTTAAACAGAAAGTGTGTATATGTGGAACTCATCTTGATGAGGGATCGGTGCCATACAATAATGTTAAAGCACTAATTGACTATTTGCCGCCACAGTCTATCAGCACATCAATTAGAGATTTCAAAAAGGAAGCCTTACACAGAGCTAACTCAAAGCAAGAGTTGTTTGAGCAAGTAAAGAGCGGCTTAGAAGTGATTAGTCAACAGGATGATGATATTACGGATTATCAAGATGAGCTACAAACGATTGAAAGCAAATTAAGTGGAGGCGATGTAAGACAAAAAGTTCGCGCTATAAACGCTGAAATTCAGCTATGTGATAAAACAATTCGTCAGAGTAACGATGAACGGGACCGTCTCTTACAAAAGAAGGGTGGACTTTCTACAACGATGGAAAGAGCCGATACCGAACGTCGAAATCTTACTCTTCTTGATGATAAAAACAAGAAGATTGAGATATACAAAGCATATGCCGAGCTTATCTACAAAGAACTTCTTGAAGTATATACTACGAGCGAGGCAGAAATTCGGAATAGGCTTGAAAAGACAATAAACGATATCTTCAAGAAGATTTATGAAGGTGGACTTTATCTGACCATTGACGACAAATATCATATTTCCGTCTATGCAAATGACTATGAAGGAGATGTAGAAACTTCGACAGCGCAGAGTATTTCTGTTATTTTCGCCTTTATCACAGGCATTATCAAAATGGCAAGAGAGAACAGGAATGCCCCAGATGAAGATGCTCAACTACTTTCCTCTGAACCATACCCACTTGTAATGGATGCACCTTTGTCGGCATTTGATAAACGTCGAATTAAAACGGTCTGTGAAACCCTTCCGAATACCGCAGAACAGGTGATTATCTTCATCAAAGATACAGATGGTGAACTCGCCGAAGAATACATGGGCGATAAAATAGGATGCCGTCATTACTTTGAGAAAAAGAATGAATTTGAAACCGTTTTGGTGTGATAATGGGGAGATAATAAAATGTTTGATAAACAATATCGCTTTAGAGGTCGGCACGCCATTCGTGTTGATGCCCTAACGAGCATCTTTGACAATGTAAGCAAAGCTAAATTATTTGAAAGAAATGTAGATGTATACACGAATGCCCCTTTAGTAGGTTTCTTGTACGGACGCAAATCCGATTTGGATGATACAAAAAATCCTGAGACAAATCAAATCTACAATCAGAATGTTATGGGCGACCGAGTAATTTACTCTCAGGAAGAACTCTTGTTCAATTTCCGTTTAATCATGTTACTGGACGAGGAATATGAACCTGATGAAGATAAAAGGATTGACAAAGCAATTCGCCATACCGGAGAAAATCCAGCTGATGAAGAAAGATTTGATAGCTATGTCCGAGGTGGAATAGATGTGCTCTATGAGAAATTGGTTGAAGGTGCAAATTCACCGGATGAATATGTTTTGCGACTGTATGATTTTGTAGAAGAATTCTATGATAGGTTTAATTCTATAATAACAAGTGATTCTATATTGGAGCTATGTTCTAAGTAAGAAAAGAGGTGAAATCAGGGATGGACAATCGTCAGGCGGCATTTAATGAACTAATACAGCTTGCGGATTCACAGGGATATGTTACATTTGATGATATTATGGATTGCGCTGACGAATACTCCCTCCCCATTCAAGACTTTGATTGGCTGAGTGATTCCATTACATCTCGAGGTACGATTGTTTATAGTGAAAAGCCATCACAATCATTGCTTGAGCCTGGGATGGAATATGATGACTTTGCGCAAAGTGATTATGAAGCTGTATATAAACGGATAGTCGAGCTAAGTCCTTCTTTAGAATCTTTTGTTTCTTACATAAAAAATATATTGCCTCCCCAGCGTGGGGAGATCAAACAGCTCAAGTATCAGATCGTTGATGGGAATACTTATGCGCGCACTCGAATGATAGAAATGCATTTACGCCTAGCACTTCGAGCAGCCCTCCAACGGGCTGAAACCTACGACATGGATATTGAGGACGCTGTTGGTTACGCTTGCATTGGACTCATCATCGCAGTTGATCGCTATGATCCAGATACTTCGGGAGCTTTTGCATCATATGCTGCTCTTTGGATACTGCAAAATATATCTCGCGAGCAAAGCACACAGCGTCCGCTGATTTATTATCCGGTTCACAAAAAAGAGGGATATATTACCACATATCCGCTTCTTAGGCAAAATGACTGTATCGGATGCGACAAACTGCTCGGATGCACTAAAGCTCTCGAAATTGTAAAGAACAGATTAGGATGCGATGAAGATGATGCAGAGGATATAATTGAACAAATGGTTCCAGATGAGCGTTATGAAACCTTATATTGGAATGAATACAAAGAGCAATCTCTCGAAGATAAAGATATTTTCCTTGCTGCAATTGCGCAGGATACAATTTCTAAGGCAGAAGATGTGTTTGAATCAGTTCTTGACAGTATCAGACGCGAGTGTGTTGCTGAGCAACTTTCCCGATTAAAGCCGCGAGAAAGAGATGTTCTTAAGGAACGATATGGCTTCGAAGGAGAACCCAAAACGCTTGAAGAAGTGGGACAAATGTTGGGGGTTACGCGAGAAAGAGTCAGACAGATTGAAGCAAAAGCACTGAAAAAGCTACAGCATCCATCATACAAAAAGAAGTTGGAAGACTTTTATTAAACGGTATACTGCCAGGTCAAATAACAACGTAGAGATTAATTTAGCCATTTCAAGGAGGCGAATATATGTTACGAATCTTTCTCACCGGGGACGACCACATAGGGCTTCGGTATGCGGGGCATGAGGAGGCGGCGAGGCTGGCGGGGGCGCGGATTGATGCGTTTGCCGGCATGGTGGAGGCCGCGAACGAGAACGGCTGCGAGCTGTTTGTCGTCGCCGGCGACCTCTTCGAGCGGCTCCGCGGCATCGCCAAGCGAGATGTCAAGGCCGTTGTAGACACGCTCTCGCACTTCAACGGCACGGTCGCCGTCCTGCCTGGAAACCATGATTACTACAGTCCTGACGCAAAACTGTGGCAGGACTTTTCCGACTGCGCACAAACTGCGGACAACATTATGCTGCTCAAAGAGTACCGGCCTTACCGCGTGAGTGCCGGAGATAATGACGTTGTGCTCTACCCCGCTCTCTGCACGTCCATGCATTCCGCGCCCGGGGAGAACAACCTCGGCTGGACAAAGGAAGCGGAAATAGACCCCTCGGTGTTCAATATCGGGATCGCCCACGGCGCAGTCGAGGGCGAGACGATAGACAGCGAGGGGTTGTATTTTCTCATGTCGCGCCCGGAGCTTGAGGCAATACCGGTCGACGTCTGGCTCATAGGACACACCCACGTCCCGTTCCCGCCGCTCACGGACAGCTTCACGGAGGCCGGGCGCATATTCAACGCCGGCACCCATGTGCAGACGGACGTCAACTGCAACTGTGCTGGGCAGTTCTTCATAATCGAGCTGTCGGACGACAAGCGCGTCAGGGTCAGACAAGTCGAAACCGGCGTCCTGCGCTTTTACAGGAAAAGCATCGTCCTCTCTCCGGAGACTATGGAGGACACCCTGCGCCGCGAGCTGTCCGCGCTCGGCGACAACAGCGTCGTCGATCTGCGGCTGAGCGGCTCCGTGACAACTGACGAGTACGACGCGAGGCACGAGCTGCTCGAAGAACTGCTCGGCCGCTTCATCGAGGGTACATACAGCGACGCGGAGCTGAGCAGGCTCATATCTACGGAAATCATAGACGCGGAGTTCGCCGAGACGAGCTTTGCCGCCGGTTTCCTGAAAGACCTGCTGGACGAGCCGAAGGAGGCGCAGC
>ERZ779894.1624-NODE-1624-length-22202-cov-3.231183_pt1 | contig 22202 bp, 21 predicted proteins | sample MGYA00511587_ERZ779894 | MGnify/ENA primary metagenome ERZ779894 (study PRJEB29588, sample SAMEA2160490) | human gut metagenome | biome: human gut; feature: human-associated habitat; material: faeces | place: Denmark | collected 2008/2010 ... | reverse complement strand
CCATTTATCAGGATTAGAATTCATATTCTTTTCATTAAGAAACTTCCACAAATAAGTTTCTTCTTTAGTCAAATGTTCATATGCCATACAGCCTCTTAACTTCTTTATAAAGATTAATATTAGGATTATTCACTATAAATTTAAAATAATCATTGAATTTACCATATTCATCTTCATACTCCTGCAATTTCTTCTTTTTTCTGGATGCCCGTTCTTTCTCGTTGCGGTATTCTCTGAATTCATCGTAATTGCTCTCAAACATAAAGATATCGTCGCCGTCTTCAACCCCGGGAACCCTTATAAAGAATCTCCGTTCGGATATTTCTTTTTCCTTATTGCTTTCGTAAATCGCTTTATACTCTTTGGCGGTTAATTCTTCCCACTGCTGTTTTTCCGTTTCAGCTTTCCTTCCGTTTTTCCACGCAAAATATCTGATACTCATTTTCGTAATCTCCTTAAATTTGAATTTTTGAAATACTGTTAACATCAAAAATTCGGAGATTACGGATATTCGGCTATGTAGCACAGCCACTTAAAAGACACAAACATCAAAGAGCTTCCTTTCTGATTTCTCAGCCGGAAGCTCTTTTGTTTGTCTGCCAAATGAAAAAAGCCACCGGCAAGACAGAATTAGCCTTTTGGCTATCTGTCTTGTCGGCAGCCTCTCATGTTAGCGTTCAGCAGGTCTGGTTTAACATACCGATTAATTCAAAGAATATGACCTGGTGTCGGATTTACGTTGACCCTATTTCAGCCCGACCGCACCGTCGTTATTCCGTTTTATTCAATTTTTGAGTTTTAATTCAATGCAACTTGTCCTGCCGGAGCATATAGATCAACTGTTTCATGCCTTCGTGTCTTTTGCTTTGAGACTATACTCAAACAGCAGACCCGGCATTTCAATTTTGCCATCCCTTTGTCATTTCGACTCCCCACAACAAGGTTTCCACAGTTCGGACAATACATCATCGTCGGCTTCCATTCGACAACTGCTTCTCCATAATCTTTCATCTGATGTCCTCCTCATAATCCCTTTGCATTAACCTTATAAATCAAAGTGTTATGTTCTTTAAATGTACAGTAAACAAGCATCATCTCTGTTTTTTACGTTCCAAATATGTCGGTTTGCATATTATCAATACATTTTAATACAACTGACAAGTACTCCCTGCACTTTGCATTCTGTTACTCTGATATCTTTCATGTTCTTGTTTTCCGGATGAAGAATGATATCCTTTCCGTCATGATACAAGCGTTTCAATGTTGTTTCACCGTCAACCATCGCCACAATAACATCTCCGTCATTTGCGTAGTTTTGCTTACGTACCACAATAAGGTCTCCTTTCTTGATGCCGATATCTATCATACTGTCCCCGAATGTGCGCAGCATAAACAGTTCGCCGCTTCCAAACAGCGACTGTGGTAAAGCATAGCTTTCTTCTATGTTCTCAACCGCAAAGCTCGGCTGTCCGCAGGCAATCTCGCCAACAAGCGGAACCATAACGGATCCTCTGCTGCAAAGTTGAGGGAGCGGTTTAATTCCTCCGAGCTTGTTTCTTTCTATCTTGCCCTGCTTCTCAAGGGCAAGAACATATTTTTGCACCAAGTTCAAAGAACTCATTGACAGCTCCCTCATAATGTTTCGATAGCTCGGAGTCTGACCGTTTTCACGCTGATAATCAATTATATACTTTTCGATTCTGTTCAGTTTTTCCTGATCTAATGTTCTCATTCACTGCCTCCTACGTGTGTTGAACTTTGCGTTCACTTTAGATGTTCAAATTATACTCTTATTCTTTGGTTTTGTCAATCTAAGTGCGTCCCGTTAACGAGACACAAAAAAGCTCCCGACATTGTCGAGAGCTTCTATTAATATGCTGCTTTGATTTGATCAATGTAACCCTTAAAATCAGACACCACTGATTTCGGAGACAGAATATGTACCTTACCGCAGGACCCGGCAACCCATCCGAAGAAGGTTTTACTGATCTGCACCGGTACTGTGCAGTGAAACATGTTATTATCCAAAGCCCTGATCTGAATGGATTCGCTGAATTTATCATAGATATCGTCAATCATTTCTTTTGGAAAGGATAGCTCTACGTCCATCACTTTTCCACCGAACATGGAAAATACCTGTTTACGATATTCTTCTGTTTTAAAGTTTTCATATTCCGCTCGTTCGGTTTTCGCCATATCTTCTATACGGACATCATCCATGTGGTCTATACGATAATTCGTCAGCCCTTCATGATGATCGTGATATGACAAAAGATAGTAATTATCCTTACTCCACACCATCACCAATGGATTGACGAAATACCGTCCACCATCTTTTCGATACACTTTTTGTTTGTGTTCGTCGAGAGAATAATACAGGAACGAAACCTTTTTCTTTTCGCTGATCGCTTTTGATATTAAATCAATGTGGTACAGAATGTTACTGTTGCTTCTCTTGGGCATATCATACACGAGAAGACTCTGACCAATAATACTCTCCTGATGTTCACAGATAGTCTCGCTGATTCTGCGTATCAGACGAGCTTTATGTCTTTCGGTCAGCTTAGAGGCATGAATAGCATCTGAAAACAATTTAACCTCCGAGGGATCGAACGTGTGGTCTATCACATAGTATCCGTTCGGATGCCCTTTTTTTGTCATAACTTCATAACCGAATTCGTTCAGCAACTCTATATCGTTCGGAAGCACCTTGCGTGACACGTCAACACCTTTGGCTTTCAGCAATTCGATGATTTGTCCTGTTGTAAGGGCATGATCTTCATCCGTATGTCGTCTTAACAGGTCATACAACAGTAATAACTTTATTTTCTGTTCCTTCGTTCGAGCCAATCACTTTCCTCCAATCATTATCTGCAATTTCTGATCTATATGTATAAATCCAACCTACTACTCTTTTAAGTTGATACTATTATTAATTCTATCATAATATCTCGTTTCTATCAACCACATGTGTCAACTCTTGGAAAAGAGTGAAATTACAAGCTATGCTTTGTTCACCCACCTGACCCAAAGCACTTTATGTTTTACAATTGGTTTTACACCGAAACATACAAAAATCGAACCCTTAATACGAGGAGTTTCGGTTTTATATCGAGCTGTGACCCCACGCATCGACAAGCTGATTCTCATCTTTCAGCACAGAAACAATAAAACGATCTATATGAAAACGGCAGTATTTAAACTCCGACACACGGTAACTGTCATTTGATTCAGAGGGTTCGACTTTTACTCCCTCAGACAGCAGTTTTTCCCTCTGTCTTTCCTTACTGCAGTAGATGCTGTTGATCAGATATCCCCTTTGTGATACAACCCGCCAGAACGGGAATCCGTCATTCCCATACAATGCCGCGCTGTTCAGATTTGTTTTTATTTCCAGTGACGGACTTCCGTAGGTCTGTCTCAGCAGCTGCATGATTTCGTCATCCGTGCAAACCATTCCTTCGGGAATTGCGGACACAAGAAGATAATACGATTTTTCTCTGAACCGGTTCGCTGATACTTCATTCCGAGCAGCTTGATTCTTTCCGTCGTCTGCTCGGAATACACTTTGTAATTAGTAAATTCGGCTGTATCCCACCCTCTGTTTTGGGCGATTAGTTCCAGACGAATACCCATCAGTTTCTTATGCTCAAGATACCCGTACAGAGCGACAAAATAAATCCTGTGTTCGTTATCCGCTGTCTTTTTCAAATAGTCGGGATATGCAAGACAGGCGTTGTAGTTACAAAGTTGGTTGCTGTCATAATGGCTGTCTTTAGTACCGTTTGCCAATTCATATCCGGACTCCAGATAGCGTCTTAATTTTTCAGTGATCAGTGCGTCGTTATATCCCACCTGTGCTTCCGGATTGTTTTTGATCATTTGCACCGACAGGAAGTAATTATTGGAACAGGCACGGATCAGATCTTCCGGTAAAACGGTAAATTTACTGAAATGTCCGGAGTCTGTATAGGATATGGCAAGGAAGCGGTTTTGTTCTTTCTCATATCCGTAAATGAGCACGTTATGGGAAAGATGGTGATAGTGATACCCGCCATTCCCGGGGATATAGTACTCATCAAGCCATAGATCTGAATAGTACCCGCATTTCAGTCCGTTAACCACATAGTCTGCAATACATCCGGACATTTCCCGGAACAGATCACCCATGATTCTGTTACAGATCAGCTCCGGCCACGCAAGGTACAGATGATTGTCATAATCAAAGAAATGATACCACGGCCGGAATACAACTTCAATGTAATTGTTGATTACGATCATTTCCGCTTTATCCCGACGATCGGCCCCGATCACGCTTAAAGGAACCGCGTGTCTTAAAAGGTTCCTTGCCGGTGGATCTTCATCAATCGGCAGAATCACGCTGTCCGAGCTGCAATTCCATTTTGGAATGATCAGATTATCCGAGATCGAAACACTTTTATCCCGTTCAACGGCAGCGGAACATTTATACCGAAAAGAGTCAATGACGTCAAGGATATTAGATTCCTCGTTCACAGTTATATACGGAAGAGCTCCGCTGTCTTCCTTTACTTGATTGTAATTCATGTAGTAAAGCAAATATCCGTTCATACTTGATTCTCTCAATGCTTCTTGAATCTGTTCGTCTGCCGTATTTGACGGAAACGAAAAGAAAGATTGTGCATTGCAATCCTCTACATGAGACAGTATGAAGTCCGCTTTCCGTCTGACTTCGGTTTTCATATCCTTACCCGAATCAAACGGATGCCACAGTCCGTAAATATCTACCAAGCCGCTCCGGTGCATTTCCGATGCTTCTTCCCAGCCGAAATGCGGAATGAATTTTTCGATTCCCGGATAGGATGTTTTCCCGGCAAGCTCGTCCGGAAGAAAGCAGGCAGCATAGGTATTCGTTTCCCGAAGAATCGGGAAAGCGATTTCATAATGGCTTGCATATCCTCCTGAAAGAACGATACAAAAGGATTTCTGAGGCAGTGCTTCGTTATTGAGCGTTAGATCAGACAGTCTGACGGAGGTGTATCCTTGATTTAACAAGGTCTGAATGTCTTTTCGGAATTTGCCGGCAGACACTTTTTCATTCGCCCCGTTTGCTTCGCACAAGTTGGTATACAAGAGAATCGGAATAATTTGTTTTTTCACGATTTGGCCTCTCTCAAATGAATAATTGAATTGTCATGACCTGAATTATTAAAACATCGATTACACGCAAATGGCAGAGTTCTTCAAAACACTATGAAGTCACCGCTGTCACTGCTTTTTTTAGTTCTGATTCTTCAAAAGAAATCAAGTGGTCCAGCGACACAAGGACTGCATCCAAATCCCCACCGCCGTCTTTTGCCTGCCACTGTCTTACAAGCGCAGCGTACTCATCAAGCAGCGAACTGTGGGTGTGGACTAACGCTGCAGGCAAAACGCCGTGATCACTCAAGGCTGTCAGCCGTAATGCAAACATTCTTTCAAATTCGACGATCCGATATAAAAAAGTAATCTTCTTTCGTTCCGACAGTATCGGCAGTGCCCTAGCTGCCATTTTTGTCGCTTCAATACCGGATTGGATATCCGCCTTCTCATCATAGACAGAACACAGATACTTCTTAACTGTGGACATAAGGAGTTCTGTTGTCAGCTCCGGAGAAGAATAATCTCGCTTTTCTATGATATAGAAGGTAAACTCGCTTTCGGCAAACATTTTTCTGATATCATCATACATAATAGCAGTTTTACTGCATATCGGTTCTTCCCCTAACGAACCGTAAGCAAGAAACTGGGCGTCATCTTTTCTGCAGCCATACAGCAAATACTCACACTCTGCATGCTTCACTCTGAAGTAAGGAGATGCACTGTTATAGTAATCGTCAAAGAATAACATGATATATTTCTCATGCCGTATTAACTCAAAAAGATATGCAACGATATCCACGGAACAAAACGGTTTTTTTACAGCGGGAAAATTGCATACCTCAACAGAAAACACGCCTTCGTCTTCAAAAAATGAACCGCGAGCATCGTAGTCGAGATATTCAATATCATCATCTTTTTCACCGCAAATAAGGCTCACATAATGAAACAATGAAAAACGATCATATCCCTTTTGATTCAATACCATATCCGTTATGCAATACTTGCCCCGGATCGTAATATTATGCTGCAAATTCAAAGGAAGTTCAATCACACTGGCATCCATAACGACTCCTTTCTGTTTTTATTACAATTTCAGTAACGGTTGGATTTTATCAAAGACGTGCAATTCTTCTGCTTGATTTGATAAAATCATATCCTTGATTTTTTGCATCCTTAATTGTTGCGGCATCATATTGTATTTTATCGTAAGAAAATGTATTATCTCTGCTGTTTGCTTGATTGGAATATAGTCATCTGCAATTGACTTATCAATCAAACCAGCATCCGATAAATACCGCATCCGAATGCACATCATGTTTTTGTGTTCAAAATAGCTTCTGATATACCTTTGATCTATGTACCCATCGCTTTCTGCTTGATCAGCAACAAAAAAGGCGAGAGTTTCGATTGCTTCAAAACCAAAGATTCCTTCTTCATCATATTGAACGGTATCTCTGGAACGATAATAGTCAGAAAGTCCGTGAATCAGCATACCCATATCAGGTGTGCAGTTCAAAGGTTGTGGGCGAAGAAGCAAGAAACACATTCCTTTATCAAAGATATTATACAGAGAATTTATATAATCTTGATATGCAGCTTCATATACCATGAAAGAAGAACCCGCATTATAACCAACAAATTGAAAAACTTGTTTTTCGGGATCATCTCCGAAGATGAGATATTCATGCGGCATATCCCATTTCATATATGCGTTTTTTCCGGGAATATATTTTTCATTATGATTTCCGGTAATGTATATACCGTTATGAAGACTTTCACGAACAAAGTCAATTAAATGAACTGCTGACATACAATCATTGCTAAAGAATATACTGTTTTCCTTAATTGCACCGCAACCAATAAAATGCCAATCGGTATTGTATACCATAAATTTGTTTAAGTAAGTTGCGTGATAAACAAAATTGATCATCTTATCACAAACCCAGCTATCGCTGAAATCTGGTTGCACCTGAATAATACTTAATGGCAATGCATGAGCAAGATATGATGAAGTACACAATTGCGTTTCAATCGGTAAAGAAAACTGTCTCATAACTAATCTCCTTTTTCTTCCCGAGGTAGATTTAGGTATTTCGTCTTTCTGAGTTTTCATCTGTTTCCTCGAGCCCAGAAACACTACTGATATACTGTATCGGAATAACCGCAGTGGAAGCATAGTCATTGGCATATCCGATTACATAAGTATCTTTGGCCGCGTGAGTCAAATAATATGGCTGCAATACAAAACGCCGAAATGAATTGGCAGAAATCCGGTATTCCACAGACATCTTCTCTTTTGCCGCTATAATGTCGGAAATGATGCGATATAACCTCTCTTGGTTCTCGTTGTTGTTTGCCGCAATCATTCCGCGCTTTCGAATGTTTTCTTCTGCTTTCGTTTCCAAATCACCCAAGCAAATCATGTCTGCCAAATGGTTTAACTCATTTACTGCCGCATTTTTGTCTGTCATTTCGATTAAACGTTCAATTCTCACTAAAGACAAATCTTTGCTGGCAAGACGATATTGAAGTGACCCGCTATTTTCAGTTTCATCCATCAGGCCTACCTGCTGCAGTTTTTTGATATCCGATTGGATTGTGGGATAGTCATAATGCTCGCCACTGTTTGATGATAGTATTGAAATAATGTATGTTGCTGTCAGCCAATAGTCTTTTTCATTGGCTTCTTTCAATACCATTGCCAAGCTCAACAATCTTTGTTTGTTTTCCTGTTTTTGCATGATTCTTTCCTTTCTTTACCCTACGATGATGAATGATTTTTAAAAGTTACCCGAAGAGGTCATATCAAAACAGGTCGAAGCAAATTATGAATTGAGGTACAATATGCAAAAAAGGGGATGATGGCAGCCCCTTTTATTACATTTTGATTTTCAATACTCATTTATCACACTTGCAGTCAAAGATATCGTAAACGATTCACAAATCCGATCTGCAAATCTTTCAAGTTAATCCAAAATCTTCGTGCAAAATTTGTTCAACACTTATTAATTCTTATTTGTCTCTGTGTCTGCGAGTTCAAGTCTTTGTACTGCTTGGCTCAATATTACCTCCTCGTCCGTCTCGATTTGCGAAAGAATGTCACACATATCATGCAGAACAGATTCTCTTTGTGTCTGCTCGTAAAACAAGCACTTCAGCCATAGTCTTTCTGCGATTTTCAAAATTTCTTTATACTGCTCACTCAGATCCGTGTCCCAATGCAGCTTGTTTTCCAGTGCTTGTAAGCATTCAAGCATCACTGCTTTGTGCTCGAAAATCATCTTAAACGCACGTTTGTCAAGATAGCCTTTCGGCAATTTACCATCGATGATCCGTTGCAAATACAGTATCAGATAGTGGTGTACTGCTATACCATATCCGTTCTCACCGGGTTCTAACGTAAAATGCTTAAAGGTAAATCTAAGATATTCCTTTAGATTATCCTTTATAGTCGATGGCTCTAACTCATACTGTATATCAAGCGGTCGGATTGCACACAGTGCACCGACGACACCGCCGCCGTTTTTCTTGACATACCTTCTTCCCGCCTCAAATCCGCTTTGCGGTGTTTTGAAAACGGTGTAGTGATCTTTTTCGTCATAGGCGAAAATACTGTATGTCTTCTCATTCTGATCGTAGCCGCATATCAAGCCGTCATGAAAGAAATGCCACTTCTTATATCCGAATTTTCCTTGTATGAAATAGTCATCGATAACGGTATAGTACACATAGAACCCATCGTCCAGCATTGCACGAATTACAGGATGAACATAGCCGTTCAGGTATAACATATTAACCGAACGTTGATCAAGGTATCGTGCCGTGTCTAATGCGGAACAGCATACACTGACTTCCGGGGTGGAAGATGAATACAAAAAGCCATTTTCACAGCTAAGTACAATGGCATGGTTTAAATACCAATTCCGAATACTTGGATTCCGGGCAATTACCGCACTGGCAGAGCCTTGGCAGTGGTATACATCGTATATGGGTTTCACAATTGGCAGTTCAACCGATTTTTTCATCAATCACCTATGGATAAAGCCGGTGGTATACTTCCGATTTCTTTATCCTATTCCTTTCCTGTCGTGTCCAAAATTCGTTTATCTATATGGCTTTTCTTCTATATGCATTTGATGTGTGTTATCTACCACAGAATTGAATACGCACACAAATGATTTCTAAATTGTTGAATCAACCACATTGCGGATAATTTACGCAAACTCCATCAGTACAATACTCAAGCGATAGTTCGGAATCTGCTTGACTTGAGCAGCATGCAGACAATATATATCCGTCCAAATACATGGTTTGATTCTTTGCGGGATATCAATCACACTTAATGAGCTTATTGGTCTGCTCATACCTTCCCCGGTAAATTTCAAATATGCTTCTTTCTTCGTCCACACTTCAAGAAGCCGTTTGTTTTTGTCATCATCACTATCTGCTTCGTTTATGTAGTTACACTCCGCGTCTGTAAAGAATCGTTCTGCGATTCGCAGATCCTGCTTTTGAATTTTTTCAATATCAATTCCGACCGGCTTGTCCGACACGGCAATAGCGATCATTCCGCTTGTATGGGATATATTGAACTGCCACTCGCTGTAGCCGTCGAAATACGGTTTTCCGTGTAATCCTTTCTTTACGGTAATACTTTCTTTAGGTATATGCAGATCCTGCGAAGCCAATTGCAGTACGTGTGCCCATGCAAGGTCACTAATCTCAGCGTTGGATTTCAAATCTGTTTTGATCAAGTAGACTTTTATCATATACCTTCCTTTGTAAGTGATGTAGTATAGTCAGTTGCTTTCGATATTAAGTGGTTCCGGCATTAAGCATTTTTGAATATATATCTGTGCTGCTTGGTCATCAAACTCTGTGAGGAATTCCTTTTCGTCCGATTCTAACTTTTGGAGTTGTTCCGAAATGCGAAGCAAGAGTTGTCTGTCCCCTGTAAATGAATGTTTAATACAGAGCAAATAGATCCGGTGCATTTTTTCTACACAGTTTTTGTACTTGGAGATTATACAGGATAATTCGCTCTCGGCGGATAAGTGTTCTGTAAAGGTCTGCATGGATTCCAAGAGAATCGTCTGATGCTCATACAGTTTGAGACAAGACCGGCTTAGATTGAAGATGTTCTCTTTATTTTCTTTTGTATCTTCATATGCTTTATGAAAGAGTTCTGCCAATAAACTGAATGCAGGAAGTCCTGTAACCCATTTATGATTTACTGCTCCCTCGTTCTTTTGATAGACGCAGCCACCGATTTCGTCCCGGATCTCTCGGATGAATTCAAAATACCTGTCTGTATCCGGGTGGTACTCTTTGGGTTTCAGAAGCATGATCCCATAGGTCCAGTACCGTCGCCAGAAAATATTGTTTTGATCTTCGTAGTAATATTTCAGTACGTCTGCAAAAGCGGACTTCAAATCATCAAAAGGAATGACATCCTCAACAAAACCATTAGCCAAAGTCGGAGCATAAAAGATTGCTTTCTGACGGTCATAACCGTATAGTAAAACCTCGTGCAGATAGAAGCTTTGTTCGTCGCCGTATAGTCTTCTGTAGTTGACATCCAACAATACGTAGTATCCGGAATCAATGTTATCAATGATGTAGTCGATAATTGTATCCGGCGAGCGTGACAAAAGATGTCCGTCTTTGATCTCCAGCACGTCACTGTAATATGACTGCTGTGTCCGCTCCTTCGGGCTTCCGAAGAAAGAGATACCTTTTTCGTCAGTCCAAACCTTCATAAAATCCATAAGCCAATCTTTATACGTGGCTGTAGTTTGCATGACCGCGAACTTATAGAAGGTCCAGCACTCTGATGTGATCAAAGAATCAATGGTAATAGGCAATATGTTCCGTTGCAGTTGGTTTTTTTGGTTCATTCCGTCCTTTCGTGGGTGGTTTGGGGTTTCGTCTTTGGGATTTGGTAAAAAATGTATTATTTTTTTGAATTCAGTATGTTTTACATGCTGCTTATCGTTTCAGTCAATATATCTTTCTCGGTATCTGCAATCTGCAAAATTCTTTCCATATATATTGCTCCTAATTTCTTCACGGTTTGTCATGTTGTATTTCATACTCAACAGATATACCTTATTTGCAGGTGTTACCACACTCTCGGAATATCTCCGAAATATGGCTTCGTCCGCAATAATCCCTTTGTCTGTTAAGTAATTCAGCCGGTGGCTCATCAGTGACTTATGTTCCATGAAACTTCTGGTGAATCGTATGTCGATTCCTCTATCGATTTCATCACGAATACTTCTCGCCAGTTTAGACCATACTCCGATTCCGTACAGATCTTTACCATCGGAATCGTCTGTGGAATTTAAGTATTTTTCAATTTTGCTTTTTATACTTGATACGTCAAGCTTTGCGGTATGGCCAGTTGCGATTTTGTGAAAGTAAATGGCAAAACGGCTGAAGCAAAAGCCCTTCATACTTTGAAAATAATCGTCGTAGCTCATATCATAGAGTTCATAATGACCTCTTGAAGTATAACCGGAGGAACGGAATACTCTGTTTTTATCATCATAGCCGTATATGAGAAAATCATGGACAAAGTCATATTCTCCATAGGCTTTCTTCATGGGGAGATACTTTTCGTTCAGCAATCCCATGATGTAGTTCCCGTGGTCTATCATATATCGGATGATTCCTATAATATCAAAGGCATTACAGTTGAATAGATCCGGTGTAATATGAAACGACTGTGTTTGGGTTACACCCTTGGCATATTCCCATATATCGCTGTCAAACAGGTTGTATCGACCGTAATTGTTTTCATATTTACAGTCAATGAGTTTGTTGCATAGCCACTCATCAAAATTGCTGATATTGGCTTTCATAATCCCTAACGGGAACGCCAGATTATGATAAGCGATACACGGAACATCTAAAGCAAAAGGAAGTGTGCGCTCGGACACAAAAACACCCCACAGTTATGATACGATCTCCAGCAGATTAAAACTGAACAACGGATTTACGGAAACCATAGAGCCGTTTCCGTATTCATCGTCATAGTGATTTTTATATTTTTCATCTACCAAAATAATGCCGTCATCGAATTCCACACAGCTATACTCTGCATATTCTTTGAGCAAAGGCAAATACTTGTCCGGTATGGTTTTATGGTAAGTGCCCCACACAAGACATCTGGAGTCACCCATGTTCATGTTGACATTAACATACTCGGTAGACAACACACATTCATACATATCGTTTTCTTTTATTTTTGCCGACAGCTTGTCTGGCACATTTAAGAAGAAAGGATTTGCAAACTTTTGACTCTTATCACCGTTCGCGGTTAGTACTGAGGCGACAGCAATATGCGAGTCTGTTACAGCAGTTGTTTTATCCGATATGCGATTGACAGAGGTTTCCATTTACTATGTCCTTTCTGTTCTTATTTGTATGCTTTGTAATTGATATTTTGAAACGAACAACACCGTTCATGGATTTCAACATAACCCTGCCCGTAGTATATTCAGGATTAGGATACACTGATAGTTGTTGGAGTTGAGATGTATGTTGTACAACGCGTACCCAAGCACGGACATTGACTTCAGCATCGGACTATAAATCTGTTTTTTCGTGCTTCAGTACCTATCCATAATATTTTGCATCAGAAAATCTATTATTTCTTCTAATTAGTCTATCATAGATAACGTTGTTTACTAATCTCTGCTATATTCGATTCTATTTGGATGCATTTAGTGCTAAATCTCAAAGGTGGATAACTTGATCAGCACAAGAAGTCAATTCATTATCATGTGAAATATAAATTATCGTTTTAGTACTATTTTTTATAAATTGCATTAACCACTCCTTTGTTTCTCCATCCAAATGATTACTTGGTTCGTCCAAAAGAATTACTTCTGTGTCTTTCAGCAATGCACGGGCAATCGATATTTTCTGTTTTTCTCCTCCAGAAAGATCCTCTTCGCCTATAACATCTCGATCACAAAGTGAAAAAATTCCCAAATATTTAGCCAATTTGTCGATTTCGGCATTTGTTGCTGAGAGATTTCCAAGCCGAATGTTTTCACGCACTGTACCCTTAAAAAGATATGGGTTTTGTTCTGCATAAGCAATATGTGCGCGTCTTGACTCAATCGACAAATGTTCAATATCGATGTTGTTAATTTTTATTGAGCCACATTTTTTCGTAATGAGACTGCTAAGAATTTTCACAAGAGTTGTTTTTCCGCTACCATTGTCACCTATAATAGCCACCTTTTGACCGTAATTTATACTAAAACTCAAATTTGAAAGGACACTTTCTTCATCGTAAGAATATCCAAGATCATTGACAATCAAATGTTTTATTTCGTCAATAGCATCACCTCCTATAGGCTCAGAATGTTCATAAAACATCTGTAAGCGCCCTGAAATTGTATTCATAATAGGTAAAATGCGTATTATTGCACCTGTGTTACCAATAATAGTATTAATGACCGAAAAGTATCCTATCATAGCTGCAATGCTTCCTGGTGTCATATGATTGGATGCAACGAACAAGCTCCCAAGATATAGAATTATTACCGTACATAGCACATCAAGCAGCGACGATATACCGCCAGAGATACGCTTACATCGAATACTCTTTACTAGAGATGTTCGATAGTATTGGTCGAACAAATACTCTAGTTTTTTTCTAAACGGAGCATCTATGCCCATCATTTTAACTATATGTGGTTTTGTGGTAAGTTCCATCTCGATGCTTGTAATATGTTCATTATATTCGCGAGTCAATGTGTCATACTTTTTATCTAGTTTTCGAACAGCAATCGGCACAATCAATTTTACAAGTGAGATAATAAATACAATTACCGTAAAAGCTGGGCTTGAGGGTAAGGCCATTATCAAAAGAGCCACCAACATCGCGACAGATGTTACAGTTTTTGTAAAGATGTTTATAATATTATAACGGAACTCAATGCTGTCATCTTCAAGCCTTTGGGAAACTTCGCCATATTCGTATTGCATAGCATCAGCATAGTCCTTCTCAAAAAAACGAGAAAGAAGCTTTCGCTCATACCTTAATGTGTTTTTGAAACATTGAATATCAGCAATAATAGTGAGAATTGGTACAAAAATCACGGTGAAGCAAAGACATATAATCAGTCGCCACATATTTGCAATTGCGTATTGCATATCTAGTACAAAAACCGCATCTGCAAACGACCCAATCAAGGTTGCAATAAAAACGCTCACCAACCCCTCGCCGCATTCTTGTACAAGGTATATTAAGCAAGGAATCCGCGTAAACTTCATACAATCTTTGTATAGAAGTTTTTTTTCAGTATGTTTCATGATTTATTTTTCCATCCTTTACATGAAAAAAAACTTGGCCAACAGAGTCTAACACAGAATCATGGATAACTACCACCGCACCACCACTTCGTTCCACAAGTAATTGGCTTAGAACTGTCTTGGATGCTTCATCTAACGAATTTGTTGGTTCATCCAGTAGTAATATTTGAGGACGTATGGCAAAAGCAAGACTTAAAAAAACTTTTTTTCGTTCTCCCCCGGAGAGGCTTTTTATTGTGGTATTGTTTAATATCGTATCTGTCAAACCAAACTGTTCAGCAATTCTTTTTGCATCGTGGTGAGCCGTACCAAACACCATTTCAAACAATTCACCTGCTGTAATATCTAATGACATATCTTCCTGGGGAAGATAGAACATCATCGATGGAGAGGAAATAGTAGAAAATAGGTCTGCATCAAGTCCGCCGATAGATACAATTCCGTTGCCTGGTCTAATTAATCCCGTTATTAGATGGAGTAACGTAGATTTACCAATCCCATTTTCACCTTTGATAATATTGATTTTTAGAGGGTCTATCGTGCAATTTGCGTTATAAAATATTGTTTTTTCGCCTAAAGATAACGAAACATCTTCAAAGTAAATTAAAGAGTCAGATAATGCGACCTCTTCTTTTTCCATTTCCATAAACCACTCCGAAAGGCGATTTTCGGCTGTGCGTGCAACTGCAAAAGATGATACAGAACTAAGTACTGTGCTGACAGACGCAAAAAAACTAGCCGATAGAGCAATAATTTCCGTTGCTATTTCTACCGAACAAATGCCCTTTAAGACGAACCATCCAACCAGCCCATATGTTCCATACTTCAAAACATTTTTGAACAAAGTATTTAATGACCATTCGGCATTTTCGGTTACTGTTGCACGATTTCCAATCTTCATGTATCGCTTGTTTATTTGATCATATCCTCCAAGCCACCACTCACTTAGTTGATATATTTTAATGGTAGTAAAACCGAGATACCCACTGACAATATAATTAGTTTCTTCTGCTTCTATTTTGCGACAATCTTCGTAGTTAGCCTGCAAAAATCGTTTAACAATCAACGGTGGAATTATTTGTATTAACGAGATACATAACAGGATAATAGAAATCCATATGTTTTTAAGACCAATATATCCAAAGTAAACGGACACCTCTATAAATCCCATCCAAACACTTGGATTTAATTCAAGCACCTTTCCCGTGACTGTCTTAAAATCATCGTTCAACTTTTCAACAGAATCGCCAATTTGAGTCTTATAAAGTTTAGAAAGCGGGCAATTAAAAAAATATCGATACAAAATCAATTTACATCTTTGGAGTGCTCGAGTTGCAGCCTTATCATATGCAATGCCTGTCAAAACCTCAAATAGTTTTGTCAAGATAGTTGTTAAAACTAGCAGGACTCCAAATATTAGAACGGAGGAAAAATGTCCATCTGTTGCTGATGATACAGTTTTTGAAAGTAGTTTTGCACTAATAATTCCGACAGGAATTGGGAACATTTTTAAGCACCACGAAGCGAGACAGACAAGCCTTAATTGAGGATAAAAACACCGAAATACCTTCGACTTTTTATTGTTTTTCATGAAAATGCTCCAATTTGTGGTTATTTACTAATTGATAGTTATTCAACCGAATCATTGATAGTTTTTTCGAGTACTCATCGCATCCATACAAATCACCGCTCTCATTATAAGCGGTTCCAGGACATCTATCGCATTCAGACTTATAAGTACATTCAATACATCTTTTTAAATCGCTATTTTTTATCTCTTTTAACATTTTCAGTTCTGGAGAATTCCAAATCTCAAACAATGATTTTTCATATATATTACCTATTTTGAAGAAAAAGGCATTACATGGATATACATTTCCAGTACAATCAATTGCAAAAGAATAAAAAATTGATGCACAGGGAACATCTGTATCACTCAAATAGCGATTTCTATCAGTTTTATCGAATTCGCACAATACACTTGGCATAATATTATCAGGGATTCTAAGTTTAAAAGGAGCAGTGTCACCATTGGTTTTTGCTTGAATGTGAGGAAAAATCCCATGTGTAAAACCGTTTGCATTACAATAATCTCTGACTGGTTGAAAATCTACGTTTTTTTTCATGAGAGGTGTTTTAACATTAACACTAAATGTACGATTCTTCATATCTTCAAGATTTGCCATTAAAGAATCATATGATCCTTTTATACCGGTTATAGAGTCATGTATTATAGGATCCATTGAAAATAATGTAGTTGAGAACTCAGATATATGAAGTGTTTCCAACTCGTCTATTGTTTTCGATGATAACATCGTACCATTAGATAATAAAAACACTCTCATGTGTAGTTTTCTTGCAACACTTATTATTTCTAATATATCTTCACGAAGAAATATTTCCCCTCCAGTAAATGAAACATTAAATACGCCTAACTCACGCAATTCATATAATAGATTAATGATTCTGTCATGCTCAAATCCGCTATTATTATGTTCAGGAATATAACAATGTTCACAACGCATATTACACATAGTTAAAAGTTCAATTACCACAGAAATCGGGCTGTTTGTCTTATAAGCTTTTTGGTATAGATAATCCATCATATAATCATTTCTGTTACTCATTATGGTTATCTCCATTAACTACCAATAATTTATCTTCAACACATTTCATAATGCTATGCTGTATTCTGTTCTCTATGCTTGGAGTAATTTTGTAAGTTGATTTTAAATCTTGAATAACCTCTGATACACTTTTTTGAAAAGATATAGACATCCAAAAATCTGCCAAATAATCTCTCAAAATATACATTTTTTTAGTTTCCTCGTTAAAAATGAAAACTTCTTTTTCAATTATCCCCCAAGAAATAATTGACGAGTAACTCACTATACATTTGTTAATATCCATAATTGTATCCGCCAATCAATATTTTTGAAATTGTAATAATTTTTCATTAAATTGAAACAAGTGGCAACTGTCTTCACAAAAACAACACATCTACCATAATAAGCAATGGGTAGTATTGGATTTTCTCTTGCTTTGCAGAGTCGTCCCTTATTACGGCCTCATCTGTATAGATTCATGAATTTGCTCTCTATGCTATAAGAAAGCTACTGCTTCATACTACCAAAGCGCACAGCGGACTTCCACCGCCAAGCTACCACTTATTTATACTACTCTTTATCTACCCTGGCACTTAGAATGTTTACACTCATTTGCATAAAAGGAAACTAGCTTCTTTTCAGCCGGTATTTTTTTCTTTAATTTCTTCACACTGTCACCTCCCCTCTGTAAATTCTATTATCAATGACTTCTATGCGAAAGCAACATAGAAATCATCGATTCAAGACCGCTAACATTTCTAATTTCCACAACAGTTAGATACTCATCTGGGAAAATAATATCAAACTCGCTTTCAAGGTTAATAATTGCGGAAATAAAAATGATTGAATCCAAGTTCTCAAATTCGCCCGATTCTAGCACTGTTGCCCCAGCTTTTTCAAAACACTCTATTATTCGTTCAGCAATAGACATAACAATGTTAGAGCTAAAGCTCCATCCTTTCTACAAAATACACCATCTGCGTTTATGAAAAAAAACATATGATTGATTCACATAATTTTTTTAAATCCTCCTCATTTCTTAGTGAATAAACTGGCAAATCAAACTCTGTATGTAACTTTGAAATTATTGCTTTTTCTTCTTGTAAAGATAGTTCTTTAGAATTATAATTATATCCAATCGACAATGCCGATACTTTAACCGGAAATAACACAATTGCCGATAATGTGTTTTCTGAGATAGCATTAATAAAAGATATTGATCTCTTTATATAATCAACGCTATCATGAGGATTCACGCAAATTATTGAGTAGTCGGGTGATAATCCAAGAATGTACGAGTATTGATCAATTGCAAAATTATCCATATGTGAGTTATCATAGTTTAGTATTCCTGATTGACACCCCGAAATCAATATATCTTTATTCTTCAACTGCACCTGCCACACTAATTCATTTAAAACCGCAATGTTTTCCCATTGGTTTAAACTGGAGCAGGATCCATAACCAAAATGAAAAACATAATCGGCATCAAACAAGTACCCACTAGGCTCAGTCGAAATAAAACCAGTATCATATCCCATCTCTTTCAGAATTTTAATTATACTAAGCTGAAGTGTGAATTTTCCTTGTTTTGAACTCGTGCCAAACACCCCGACAACAGGTATAGTGTTTTTGTGTAGTTTATTAAAATTATGACAAGGAATCATATCTCTTGTAATTTCAGGAAAGAAAAAATGTTCATATTTGGTATCAAAGTTCTCTAACGAATAAATGTGCTTATCATACTTTATTGAGTTTTCCAGGATATCCTTGGCATAATTTTTTCTAGTTAGCGCAGATAATTCCGATGTACAGGATACAACTATTGTGTCAAAGTCATCAGACCATACCAAATTATTATACGATTCCACCATGTACCCATTTACTTTACTACCAACTCGCCCCGATAAACTTTCATCGTATATATGTGTAATTGAGAAAGGTAATTCATCCTTAAATCTCAATATAGCAGACGATTCTTTGTTTATAGGAAAAATAACCGCTTTTTTTATTTCATATTTCGGCGAAAAACATAGCCAAGACCGATTTCTTTCTTTCACACTATTTTTTATACTCTTTAAACAATTGGTTACCATTTCACTCCTTTCAGAATCAGCTTGCATTTGATTAGATAGAAGACCGGTAACATATCCACATGCAAAGCTAGTACCCTTTAATATTACCTTTTTGTCTCCCCAAATTGTTCGATAAAACTTATTTGGAACTAAAACATTTACAATTGAACCGCTAATAATAACGTTGGGCTTCTGCTGACTATAATCATTAACAACATCAACACCAATGACACTTGGCAGGGCAGCTGGATACGAAATCCCACCATCATTATCAAATGCAGAAATTATCAAAATTCCTTTAGCATATAAACTACTACAAATATCATTCAAAAGTTTATAATTGTACAGATAGGTAATACCACAACTAATGTTAATCAAATCAACATTTATATTTTCGGAAATATAACGTAGCGTAAATAGCAATCCTTCTTCATCAATGTTAATACTATCTGTTGCTAATTGAAAATTTATTATCTCAATATTACTATTTTCTGAAAAAATGATAGAGGCAACCGCCGAACCATGTCCATAAGAATCTGCAAGTGACGTGGGATTTATTTCCCACAACATGTCTCTTTTGTTCAAGGCATACGAGCTAACGACAGCCTTTGCGCATCTTATGGTTGGATTAATACCAGAGTCAATTAGTGCTATTCGAATCTTTCTGCTCATTTTTTCTGTATTATCAAGCCATCACTTCAGTAAACGATTTGATAATAAATATCCTTTCAAAATAATCGGTTAAATAATATTTGCGAGTACAATAAAGGCTCAATTATGATATTGCTATTTGGTCATAATATGCAATAGAATAAAAAGCAGCACAAAACTCTCCCTTAAAAAGGAGCCTTGTGCTGCTTTCCTCATTCAAATGCATATGACTGATTCATACGAGTTTGGGTCGTACTTTATTGTCTCCCCAGTCGGATATTGAGAAAGAGCGGGCCCCCTTTTTCAATGTCATCTGCCATGGGTATTCGCTATGCTTTGCAACTAAATTTCGTTAGGTATAGTATATCACAAAAAAATGATTTAGTCAATAATTGTCAGTTTTCTTGCACATACTATCTATAAGAATAATGCTTGTTTGCCGAATTCTTTTCGCAGAGTTATTTCCTCTGTGAAAAAGCTGCAGAAATCCTTGATATAGCTTGCTTTCCCTGATTTGTGACGGAGTTTTTGACGGCGAATCAATAACCGATCTCCGCAAGTTTCATCATGTTTGCTCGTTTCAGTTCAAGAGAAGAATGAACGTACCGGTCTAACGTGATCTTGGTGTTGGAATGACCGAGTATTTCACTCAAAGACTTTATATCACAGCCTATCTCCACGAATCTAGTGGCAAATGAATGTCTGAGTGTATGAAAGTGAACATTTTGTAGTCCACACTCTTTGCAGTATACTCCCATGTGATATTGCAGCACTCTCGGTTCGATATATTTTTCTTCTCTGCCGGTAAGGACAAAGGAATTTGCGGTACATCCCTGACGATAAAGCATTCTGAAAAGAGAAAGTCCAAATTCTGTAATAGGGATTACTCTTTCCGAAGCGTCGCTTTTCGGATCTTTAATAACGATCTTTGTTTTTGTTTCGGCGTTATGATCGGCATTCTTGATTCTTTGCATCGTCGAAATTATCCGAATCGTCTTGTCTCTAAAGGATACATCCCTCCAGCGCAAGGCACAGATCTCACCGATTCGTAAACCTGTAACAAGAGAGATGAGTATTCCTATCTTAAAAACATCAGGCTCAACCATCAGGAAGGCGGCAAATCTACGTTGCTCCTCAGATGACAGAACACGCATTTCCTTTTTGTTTTCTTTGGGATAGGTAATCTCTATATCTTTCAAACCAACCTTTGTTGTTTTCTCTGTATATGCTATAACGGAGCGCAGCACTACAAGTACATCTTTTACTGTCTTGGGAGATAACTCTTTCTCCAATAATAATGATTGACTGAAATCTTCTATAACAACCGATGTTAGCTCGGTAATGATACAATTTCCGAGCCCGGGGATAATATGCTTTTCCATCATAGAGAGGTACTTCACATAGGTCGATTCTTCCACCTTGCTTCTTCTCAGATACAACCACTCGTTGCAATACTTTGAGAACGCAAACACCTCTGCTGATTTGTGGGTTTCTACTGTACAGTGGCCTTTTTTCAAGGCAAGTAATTCTTTTACTTCTTTATAGCTTTTCCCATAACAATACCCATACAAGGTGGTTCCTGTGTGAGATTTGGACTTAATATACCTGCCTTCCCATCTACCATCTTTTCTCTTATAAATGTTTTCATCTTTTCTCGGCATACTCGGCTTCTCCTTTCGTTGTTTTTATATTCTATCAAATAAATGTTGAAATTTTGACGGACAATCTGACGGCTTAAAATGTGTTTTTCAAGCTGTTTTCAATGCAAATACACTTCAAAAACGCGTAGAGAATTGTAAGTTTGTATAAATCGACTATGAAATTTGTAGATTTTTGTGTTGACAACTACGAAAAATTAGTGTATACTCTTTGTAACAGAGGAAATAACTCTGCGAAAACAGCAAATTTCAGCAATACCGTCGAAACTGTTGACCCATTTGTGGTCAACTTTTTTATTACATCGATAGTTGATAGTTCTATATAGATTAAGTAAGGTGCCGCTTTTTGTTCAAGCGGCACCTTTTTGTTTAAATGCTTGTGCCTCACATTTCTTTATGGGAATAAGAGTCCGTATCCGAGTATTTCATAGTGTCCAACTGAGTACCGTCTTTCGGCGCAGCTGTCGCCTGTGTTCCCTTCCACAGTATAAACGTATCCATTTTCCACCTTCTCAACGATACCGGTGTGATCAGGACTGCCATCCTGTGAACCGGATCCGCCTTGATTGTTCCAGTCGAAGAAAATAATCATACCGGGGCTGGGTTCAATACTTGCATCAGCCCACTGATTACGATCCTTAAACCATTTTACACCATTAGTGACACCTGCAAATTTCGGACATACACCGGTCTCAATATATCCGCATTGGTCAGCGCACCACGAGACGAACGCAGCACACCACTCAACTCTTGAATTAAAG
>ERZ779894.1620-NODE-1620-length-22210-cov-7.851004_pt1 | contig 22210 bp, 10 predicted proteins | sample MGYA00511587_ERZ779894 | MGnify/ENA primary metagenome ERZ779894 (study PRJEB29588, sample SAMEA2160490) | human gut metagenome | biome: human gut; feature: human-associated habitat; material: faeces | place: Denmark | collected 2008/2010 ... | reverse complement strand
CAAGTTTCCGACGTTCACACTTATCGGTTCGTTGAATCTGATTTTTAAAGAACTTTGCTGACCTTAGTCAGCGCAGAAGAAAAAGTTTATCTGAACTTTTTCTTCTTGTCAAGGACATTTCAACGATTCGTTTGAATGCATCTCAATGTTTCTTAACTTTCTGCCTCTCGTTCGAGGCAGGGAGCGAACTATATAGGGTTCGTTTCGTCTTGTCAAGGGTTAAAAAAAATCCGCGGTCTCATGAACAGCGGATTTCTGCCGTTTAGCTGCGGATCAGGCCGGCAGCCTCCAGCTCCCTGCGGCGGCTCTCTTTGAGGACATTCACCCAAATCCGCTTTTCACCGTCCTCATTGGTTTCCAAGTAGACGCCCTGAAGCTCTGGAGCGAATCCCGGGAACCGATTGACGCCGACGGCGAGCGCTTCGAAATACGCCTTCACCGCGCCGCCCCAGATTTCACCCGGCACACAGCAGATGACACCCGGCGGATACGGCAGCGCACCTTCCAGGGCGATGCGCCCTTCAGCTTCAGAGAGCGGAATGTACTCGGCATTGCCGCGCATAAATTCAAAGTTCGCCTGCTGAGCAGACATGACAGCCTTGGGAAAATGCTCCCGGCGGAACATCGCTTTCTGCAGATCCTTGATATTGAATTCGCGGGAGAAATCGTGCATTTCCTGACAAAGCTCGCGAATGCGGTAACCCTCGTAGCGCTCTTCCCAGTCGCGGTAAACCTGCGGAATCACCTCCTTCATCGGCGCATTGGCGTCGAGCAGACGCTCAAACCGGGCAATCTGCGTTGTCAGGGACGAGATCTTGGCTGTCGTCTGCGACGGCGTCAGCAGGAAGAGAATCGAATTGAGGTCACACTTCTCGGGCACAACGCCGTGCGCACGAAGGTAGTTGGCCAGAATCGTCGCAGGCACCCCGAAGTCCTCGTACTCGCCGGTTTCGGTATCAATGCCCGGCGTCGTTAAGAGGAATTTGCACGGATCCACAAAGTACTGGTTGGAGCCGTATCCTTCAAAGGCATGCCATTTCGCCCCCGGTTCGAATTTAAAGAACCTCAGGTCGCGTGCGATTTCCTCAGTGGGATAGCTCTCCCACGGACGGCCGATCACGACCGGCGGCACAAAAGGCTGAATGTAGCGGCAGGTGCGCTTCAACTGCTTGCGCGCCTCAATGCCGATCTTCACGCATTCCGCCCAAATCCGGCGTCCCGAGACGCCCGAATGCATCTTGGCATTGATGTCAATCGAGGCAAAAAGCGGATAGAAGGGAGAGGTTGACGCATGAAGCATAAAGGCGTTGTTCACCTGCTTATGCGTCACATACCGCGCCTGCCCTTTCACATGAGCATCCTTTTTGTGAATCTGCGAAGTCTGTGAAAAACCCGCCTGCTGCTTATGCACGGACTGGGTGACGAAAATGCCCGGATCGTCAGGTCCGAGCTCAAGGAGGAGCGGCGAGCAATCCTTCATCATCGGAATGAACTGCTCGTAACCGACCCAGGCAGAGTCAAAGAGAATGTAGTCGCACAAGCCTCCGATGCGGTCCACCACCTGACGGGCGTTATAGATGGTGCCGTCATAGGTGCCAAGCTGAATCACAGCGCAGCGGAAGGGTCTCGGCGCATCGGCCTTTTCGGGCGCAATCTCAGCCACGCGGCGGCGCAGCTCCGCCTCGTCAAAGCACGCATCATCAATGCCGCCGATAAACCCATACGGATTGCGCGATGTTTCCAGATACACCGGACGCGCACCGGCAAGCACCAGCGCCCCCTGATGACAGGATTTGTGGTTGTTGCGGTCAAAGAGCACCAAATCGCCCGGGGTGAGGAGCGAAGAAAGCACCACTTTGTTCGAAGTAGACGTGCCGTTGAGCACAAAGTACGTCTTGTCGGCATTGAACACCTTGGCTGCGTGCTTTTCGGCCTCAGCCGCGGCCCCCTCATGAATCAGCAGGTCCCCCATGTCCACGTCCGCATTGCACAGATCGGCACGGAAGATGGTTTCACCGAAAAAGTTGGTGAATTCACGCCCGGCCGGATGACGGCGGAAGAACGCGCCGCCTTGGTGCCCCGGGCAGTCGAACTGCTCGTTGGCTGTGCTGACGTAGCGGCGAAGACTGCGAAAGAACGGCGGCAGAATCTTTTCCTCATAACTCGTCGCCGCATCCACAAGCTGTCGGACGAAATAAGCCTCTTCGACCGGATCGTCGTTGACGACGCCCATGCAGCGTCCGATCAGCTCGTCGGGCACGTAGCGGCCTCGTTCGACAAAAATGAAAATCGGAATGCCGAAGCCGTAAGCCTCAATGCGGTCGAGTTCGCCTACTTCGGCGTCCTCTACTGACATGAGCACCACGCTCGTCTCTGTCATTTCTGCTTCGGAAAGCTTCACGACGACCCGATCCTTCGGGAAGTTTTGGAAGGACACGTTGTTGCTCACGGCAATGGCAAGCTTCTGCATGACGAAAGATCCTGAAATGAAATGGCGGCGGACAATGAGATGCCGGCGCGCGTATCTTAACGGGAGAAGGTGCGGATTTTGAAGGACTGCAGACAGTTCGAGCAGCCTGCAGCATAAAAATGCTGAAGCCGCGCAAGGCGATGCGGCCTCCCGCGGCTTCATTCATTTAAGCATACCGGCCGCTCAAGATGTCGGCCGGCGTGCACTCAGCTGATCAGCCGACCCACTGGCGGGCGTTGCGGAACATGCGCATCCACCCGGAGGCTTCTGACCATTGAGCCGGATGCCACGAGAGCTGAACCGCACGGTGGCTGCGTTCCGGATGAGGCATCATGATCGTAAAGCGCCCGTCATCGGTCGTGAACGCCGTGAGGCCGCCTTCGGAACCATTCGGGTTCTGCGGATAATAAACCGCAGGCTGTCCATTGCCGTCAACAAATCGGGCTGCGGCGTGCGAGAGCACCGCATCTTCGGGCTTGAGGAATTCGACGCGTCCCTCGCCGTGGCTATTGACGATCGGCATCACCGAACCGGCCATTCCGGCGAAAAGAATCGAGGGGGACTCGAGAATTTCAACCGAAATGAGGCGTGCTTCAAACTGTTCGGAACGATTGCGCAGGAACTGCGGCCAGTGTGAAGCCCCCGGGATGAGCGAACGCAGACGGCTCATCATCTGGCAGCCGTTGCACACGCCAAGACCAAACGTGTCGCCGCGCTCAAAGAAGGTGCGGAACATGGCCGAAAGACGATCATTGTTGAGGATCGCCGCCGCCCAGCCGCCGCCGGCGCCGAGAACGTCACCGTAAGAGAACCCGCCGCAGGCTGCCAGTCCCTTGAAACCCGAAAGATCCAGACGCCCCGAGAGGAGATCGGTCATATGAACATCCCAGGGTTCGAATCCGGCACGCAGGAAGGCCGCAGCCATTTCGTTCTGTGAGTTCACGCCTTCTTCACGCAGGATGGCAATCTTCGGACGAACGCCGGACGCAATGAAGGGCGCTGCGATGTCTTCATCGACATTGAACGTCGTCTTGGCAATGAGATTCGTCGCGCGCTCGGCAGAGATGCCTTCAAACTCTTCATCTGCGCAGGCCGGATTGTCGCGGCCGCGGGCAATGAGATGCGAAGCTTCGCTCCAGGCGGACTGGAGCTTCTCGCGCGGGAAGACCGCAAGCGTCTCACCGTTGGCGCAGACTTCAAGCGCGTCGCTCTTGATAAATTCACCCACGAAATGGCAGCAGTCGGCAAGACCGGCCGCACGCATTTCAGCAACCACTTCCTTCACGCGGTCGCTCGGAACCTGAATCAAGGCGCCGAGCTCTTCGTTAAAGAGCGTATTGAGAACCGTTGCGCCGTGAGCTTCTAGGAGAGAGTCGAGCGTGAGGCGGATGCCGATGCGGGAAGCAAACTGCATTTCCGCCGCCGCAGCAAAGAGACCGCCGTCAGCACGATCGTGATAGCTCATCACGCAGCCCGAAAGCTCGAGCTTGCGCAGCGACGTGACAAAGCGGCCGAGCAGCGTCGGATCTTCGCAGTCGGGGGCCGTATCGCCGAAGCGCTGCGTCGTCTGAGCGAGGATGGAGCCGCCCATGCGGTTTTTGCCCAGGCCCAAATCCACCAAAACAAGCATGCTGTCTTCAAGAACAGGCGTCTTTTTGATTTCAGGGGTGAGCGTAAGCATCGCATTCGTCACCGGAGCGGCAGCCGAAACGATGAGCGACACCGGAGAGGTAACCGTCTTCTTTTCGCCGGCATCTGTCCAACTCGTGCGCATGGAGAGTGAATCCTTGCCGACCGGAATCGAAATGCCTAAGCCGATGCAGAATTCACTGGCGGCCTTCACGGCGTCAAAGAGACGCGCATCTTCACCGGGGGCGCCGCAGGCGGCCATCCAGTTAGCCGAAAGCTTCACGCGGGCGAGTTCGATATCGGCCGCGGCAATGTTCGTGACGGCTTCACCAATCGCCATGCGGCTCGCGGCAGCGGAATTGATCACCGCCAAGGGCGTACGTTCGCCGACGGCCATGGCTTCACCGCGCTGAGTCGTAAATCCAAGCGTCGTAACGGCACAGTCGGCAACCGGAACCTGCCAGGGGCCGACCATCTGGTCGCGTGCGGTCAGGCCGCCTACCGACCGGTCGCCGATCGTAATAAGGAAGGACTTCGAACCCACCGTCGGATGGCGCATCACATCGTACGCCGCAGCCTCGAGCTCAATGCCTTCTTCGGCAAAGGCCGTGAGCACCTTGTCTTCGTGCTTGACGTTGCGGTGCATACGGGGTGCCTTGCCGAGGAGAACCTCCATCGGCATATTCACGGCGTCGTCTTCGCCGGGGCGCTCCACCTTGAGGTCGCTCTTTTCCGTAATGTGACCGATCACCGCATAGGGGCAGCGTTCACGGCGGCAGAAGGCGTCAAACTTGTCGAGTCCGGCGGGATCGAGCGCAATTACATAGCGTTCCTGCGATTCGTTGCACCAGATTTCCAAGGGCGACATGCCGGTTTCTTCAACCGGAACCTTCGAGAGGTCAAACTGCGCGCCCTTGCCCGAGAGATCGGCGAGCTCAGGCATTGCGTTGGAAAGGCCGCCAGCGCCGACGTCATGGATAGCCAGGATTGGGTTGGCTTCGCCCATCGACCAGCAGCGGTCGATCACTTCCTGAGCACGACGTTCCATTTCCGGATTGCCGCGCTGCACGCTGTCAAAGTCAAGTGCTTCGGAGTTTGCGCCCGTATTCATCGAGCTTGCAGCGCCGCCACCCAAACCGATGCGCATGCCCGGGCCGCCGAGGACGATCAGCAGGCTGCCCGCCGGAGGCGTCAGCTTCTTCGTCTGATCATCGCGGATGTTGCCGATGCCGCCCGCGAGCATGATGGGCTTGTGGTAGCCGTAACGCACGCCGCCCACATTGGCTTCAAAAGTACGGAAGTAACCGAGCAGATTCGGACGGCCGAATTCGTTGTTGAATGCCGCGCCCCCCAAGGGACCTTCAGTCATGATGGAGAGCGGCGTAGCAATGCGGCCGGGCGCGCCGTAGGGCTGCGCGTTTTCGACGCCCGCGGAGCAGTCGGAATCGTCTTCCCACTTGTGCGGGGCTTCGCTCAGACGGAGCGCCGAAGTCGTAAAGCCCGTGAGACCCGCTTTCGGACGTGCGCCGCGGCCGGTCGCACCTTCGTCTCGGATTTCGCCGCCCGAGCCGGTAGAAGCGCCGGGGAACGGAGAAATGGCGGTCGGATGGTTATGCGTTTCAACTTTAAAGACCGTATGCGTACGCTCGGTCTTCATTTCAAAGGTAGAGCCGAAAGGATCCGCATCGCTCGGGCGCGGATAGAGGCGCTCAACGTCACGGCCTTCAAAGATTGCCGCATTATCGGCATAGGCTGTAATGGTGAACTGCGGAGCGGCCTTGTGCGTTGCACGGATCATGCCGAAAAGCGTTTCAGCCTTCTTTTCTCCGTCAATCGTCCATTCGGCGTTGAAGATCTTATGGCGGCAGTGTTCCGAATTAGCCTGCGCAAACATCATCAGTTCAACGTCAGTCGGATCACGCTGAAGTTTTTCGAAGGCGTCTGCCAAGTAGGCGATTTCATCGTCGGAAAGCGCAAGACCCATGTCCGCATTGGCTTCTTCAAGCGCCTTACGGCCCTGAGCCAAAAGCGGCACCGTTTCCATCGGACGACCCTGCAGATCTACAAAGAGGTTCTGAACAGGAAAATCCGGCGGCACCGCGGATTCCGTCATGCGGTCGTGAAGCAGCGCGGCAAGTGCACGCTTCTCATCTTCCGAAAGCACCGTGCCCGCTTTCATCTGCACGGAAAAGAGCGTGCCACGTTCAACGCGGAGCACGCCGGCGACGCCGCAGTTGCCGACGATATCCGTTGCCTTCGAAGCCCAGGGCGAAATCGTGCCGAGGCGGGGAACGACCAGCACGTCAAACGTATTTTCAAGAACCTTGGACGGCGTGGGACCGTAGTTGAGAAGTGCCTGCAGGCGGTCAACCGATGCCGCATCAAGCTCCTTCTCAGCATGCACAAAATGAATGAAGCGGCTCGATACCGCTTCAACGGCGCTGTTGACCTTCTCGAGAGCGCGAAGCAGCCGCTCCTCACGAAAATCCGAAAGTGCGCGAGGCCCTTCGAGGTTGAAGACGATGCCGGCAATGGACGCCATGACTCAGTTCCTATTTGAAGAGAGGGATCAACTTTTTTACCCGCTGACTCGGCCGCATACAGATGGCCGAACGAGCATTTTGCGCGGAATTATAAAGGTGCGGCAGGGCGCACATAAGCCAAACGGCGCCGAAAACAAAAGATTCCGCTGTTATGATCCGCAGCATCGATGCGGAACCACAACGGCAGCGGGATATCGAGCCTGCGCATGAAGCGGGCAACCGCCGTTTTTCACGCCGAGGCCTTCATCATGATCAGGCCGACAACAATGAAGCCGGCTGCAGTCACCCGCATGAGTGAGAGTGATTCGCCGAACATAACGACGCCCGCCGCAAACGCACCGACAGCGCCGATCCCCGTCCAGACGACATATGCCGTGCCGAGCGGCAGCGTCCTCATGGCAAGCGCAAGGAGCGCGACTGAGCCAATCATCGCGAGCACAGTGATAAGGGACGGAATCAGCAGCGTGAAACCATTTGAAGCCTTCATGGCAACGGCCCAAAGCGTTTCAAGAATGCCTGCCGCAATTAAGTAAATCCAGGCCACAGAGGCCTCCTTCCTGAAAAAGAATGAAGCTCCGGGCCGTCCCGGGCAAGAGTTCCCAGACTGCCCCTTATTGCGGCGCAGCCGGATCGAGGTCGTCCTCGATAAGTTGAGGACCCATTCTCGCACGTGAAGCGCTCTGCGGAGCCCTTAAAACTTCGGGCGGCCGCCCGAATACTGACGGCTCTATCAGATTTCAAATCAGCGCATTATTCACGCCAGAGCGGCGCAGCCTCCGACTGCTTGTCGCGAAGCCACTTGTCAACCGCCGCTGCGCACTCACGCCCTTCAGCCAGAGCGTTGACGACAAGCGACTGACCGAACCGGCCGTCGCCCGCCGCAAAGATGCCTTCGGCAGCCGTGCGCCATGCTTCAGGACCGTCTACCGGCGCTGCAATGGAGCCGCGTTTATCGGTAGCCAGTCCCAACGCCTTCACAATGGCATGCGAAGGATGCGCGTAGCCCATCGCAATCAGCACAACGTCAGCCTTGACCTCGCTTTCGGTGCCTTCGATCGGCGTGATTTTGCGTCCGGGTCCCCATTTGACCTGTACGGTCTTCACGGACTCCACGGCATTCTTGCCTTCAAAGCTCACCGTATTGGTGGCAAAAAGCCGCGTGCACCCTTCTTCCTGAGAAGTAGAAGTCCGCTTGATATGGCGCCAGTCCGGCCACTCACGCATCAGATCGGCCTTGAGCGGCAGTTCGGCGTGATAGTCGAGCTGCGTCACGGAGGCAGCCCCCAGTCGGTTAGCCGTGCCGATGCAGTCGCTTGCCGTCTCGCCGCCGCCGATCACCACAACATGCTTGCCGCGGACCTGAACCGGATTGACGCCGCCCCCGGAATTCACCCGATTCTGTGCAATCAGGAAGTCAAGCGCGAAGTGAATCCCGGAGAGCTCGCGCCCGGGGAGTTTCAAATCGCGCGGCACTTCAGCACCCAAAGCCAACACGACGGCGTCGTACTTGGCCTGAAGCGCTGCAATGGAAATGGTCGATTCCGCATCATCATGAACCCCCGGCTCAAGCGTTTCTCCGTCGGTCCCCGTGACGCGGGTGGAGAGCACGAAACGCACCCCCTCGCGCACAAGCTGATCGAGTCGGCGGTCAACCACCTTCTTGCCGAGCTTGAAGTCAGGAATGCCGTAGCGCAAAAGACCGCCCGGCTTATCCATCTTTTCGTAAACGGTAACCGCATGCCCCATCCGAGCAAGCTGCTGTGCCGCGGCCAGGCCTGCTGGGCCAGAGCCCACCACAGCCACGGAGCAGCCCGTTGAGGCAGCTGCCGGCTGCGGCGTCACATAACCTCGGCTGAAGGCCACCTCGGCAATTTTCTTTTCGATCGCCTTGATCGAAACTGCATCGCGGTGAAGACCAAGCGTGCAGCCTTCCTCGCAGGGTGCGGGGCAGATGCGTCCGGTAATCTCCGGGAAGCTGTTGGTGGAATCGAGCACCCGCCAAGCCGATTCCCAGTCGCCGTCCGAGACGTACTGCTGGGTATCGGGCATGGTGTTGTGCAGCGGGCACTGGTGCTGACAGAAAGGGATCCCGCAGTCCATGCAGCGGGACGCCTGTTCACGCCCTTCAGTATCGGAATAAATCGCAATGAATTCGTTGAAGTGCTTAATTCGCTCCTCAACAGGTTCATGGCGCGGTTCCAAACGGGTGAATTTGAGAAAGCCTCCATCGAGTCCCATTTCAGTTCTCCTCCTTCTTGAGGCTCGCAAGAGCATGCTTGTATTCGAGCGGGAACACCTTCGTAAACCGGCCGAGCGCTGCCGGCCAGTCGGCGAGCATCTCACGCGCCGTCGGACTGCCAGTGAGTTCAGCATGGCGTTCAACGAGGCGCTTTAAGAGCACTTCATCCTTCTGACCGTAATGGAGCGGCTCATCGGAGCCCTGTTCGGCAGCAGGAAGCACATGCGAAAGCTCAAAGGCACCGTCACTCATTTTTTCGGCCAGCTCATCGTTGGGATCCCAGACATAAGCGATGCCGCCCGACATGCCGGCCGCGAAGTTTCGGCCGGTTCGTCCGAGAATGACTGCCGTGCCGCCCGTCATGTATTCGCAGCCGTGGTCGCCGCACCCTTCTGCAACCGTCGATGCCCCGGAATTGCGCACAGCAAAGCGTTCGCCGACGACGCCGGAAATGAATGCCTCACCGGACGTAGCGCCGTAGAGACAAGCATTGCCGGCAATGACGTTCTCGTTCGGGCGGCCGTCAAAAGACGGGCTCTTTTTCACAGCGATCGAGCCGCCGGAGAGTCCCTTGCCGACGTAGTCGTTGGCGCCGCCCGTCAGACGAAGCGAAACGCCTTTGCCGAGGAAAGCGCCGAAGCTCTGACCCGCCGTCCCCACAAGCTCAAAGAGCGCGAAGTCGTCGGGCAGTTCCCCTTGCGCTTCCTGCGCGGCAATGCCCGAAAGCATCGTGCCGACGGCGCGGTCGGTATTGCCGACGCGGGTCTGCACCCGCATCGGGCGCTTAGCCTTCAGCGCTTCAGAAAGCTCGGCAGCATAGCGAAGGTCAAAGGCCTTCTCGAGCTCATGATCCTGCGGCTCCGTCGAGAGCAGCGGGAAGCCCTTCGGATTGGGGAGCTTATAGAGGATCTTTTCGAGCGATAGCTTCGCAGCCTTCAGGCCGTCGAGTCCCGAACGCTTGCGAAGGTATTCCACATGACCGATCAGATCATCAAATTTCGCCACGCCGAGCTGCGCCATGATTTCGCGCACTTCCCGAGCAACAAAATGGAAGTAATTCTCCACATGTTCCGGGCGTCCCTCGAACTGCCGGCGAAGCGCCGGATCCTGAGTCGCAATGCCGGCCGGGCAGGTGTTCTTCTGACACTTGCGCATCATCAGGCACCCCATCGCCACGAGCGGCGTCGTTCCGAAGCCGAATTCATCAGCGCCGAGCATGGCGCCGATCACAACGTCTCGGCCGGTCTTGATCTGCCCGTCCACCTGCAGCCGTACACGGCCGCGGAGATTATTCATGACGAGCGTCTGCTCCACTTCTGCGAGCCCGATTTCCCACGCGCTGCCGGCGTGCTTAATGGAGGTCGCCGGAGCCGCGCCGGTGCCGCCGTCATGTCCGGAAACCACAATGTGGTCTGCCTTGCACTTGGCCACGCCGGCAGCCACCGTGCCGATGCCGGCCTGAGAAACCAGCTTGACGCCGATGCCGGCATGCGGATTGGCGTACTTGAGGTCGAGAATGAGCTGAGCCAAATCCTCGATCGAATAGATGTCGTGGTGCGGCGGAGGCGAAACCAGCCCGACGCCCGGCAGCGAATGGCGGAGCATGCCGATATATTTCGACACTTTCTTGCCCGGGAGCTGCCCGCCTTCACCGGGCTTCGCACCCTGAGCCATTTTGATCTGAATAAGGTCGCCGTGAGCCAGGTAGTCCGTCGTGACGCCGAAACGCCCTGAAGCAACCTGCCGAACGCGGGAGCGCAGGCTGTCGCCCGGGTGCAGGGGATAATCCACTTCGACATCGTCGCCGAGAATCGCTCTGAGCGACGTTTCTGTCGTCACCGGGGCATTGCGTCGAACGTCTTCACCGCCTTCGCCGGAGTTGCTCGCGCCTTTCATACGGTTCATCGCCACCGCCATCGTCACGTGAGCTTCGGTGGAAATGGCGCCGACAGACATCGCAGCCGTGGAGAAACGGCGAATGATTGACGCTTCGCTTTCAACGGACTCGAGCGGTATGGCCTTGCCCGGCACGAACTCAAAGAGTCCGCGAATGGTGAGAAGATCCCGGGCCTGATTGTTGATGAGCCCGGCATAGGTCTGGTACTCCGCCCAGCTGCCTTCACGCACGGCGCGCTGCAGATGCACGACCGCGTCGGGCGTCCAGAGATGGTGCTCGCCCCCCTGACGATACATGTACTGACCGCCCGCAGCGAGCGGAATCACCTTGCGCTCGATGGCTTCAAAAGCGCGCTTATGAACGGTTACGGCTTCTCCGGCGACATCAAAGAGATCGAGCCCTTCCACTGGACTCGGCGTATTGGTGAAGTACTGATCGATGAAGCTCTTTTTGAGGCCCACAGCCTCGAAGATCTGTGCGCCGATGTAGGACATGTAGGTCGAAATGCCCATGCGCGCCATGATCTTATTGAGACCCTTCATGATGGCGTGCAGATAGTTGTCGACATACTTTGCGCGCTCTTCCTCGTTCTTGGCGAGCGACTCCACCACCGCAAGCGCGAGATAGGGATGCACCGCTTCAGCACCATAGCCGCCGAGTACGGCAAAGTCATGAACGGATCGCGCTGACCCGGTTTCGACCACGAGACCAGTACTCGTACGGAGCCCTTCTTCCACGAGACACTGGTGCACGGCCGAAGTGGCGAGGAGCGCCGGAATGGCCACGCGTTCACGCGAAACCTTCCTGTCCGTAAGAATCAGAATGTTGATGCCGCTGCGGACCGCATCGACCGCTGCAGCGCGAATACTTGCCAGACGCGCTTCAATTGCTTCGCGTCCCCAGGCAAGCGGATAGGTAATGTCGATCTCTTTGGAATGGAACTTCCCGTCGGTAAAGTCCGCGATGGCACGAATACGTTCCATCTGTGCGCCGGTGAGCACGGGCTGCTCCACTTCGAGACGAACGGGCGGGTTCACGGCCATGATGTTCAGGAGGTCCGGACGGGGACCAATGAACGACACGAGTGACGTCACCATCGCTTCTCGGATCGGATCGATCGGCGGATTGGTCACCTGAGCAAAAAGCTGGCGGAAATAGTCGTAGAGCATCTGCGGACGCTCGGACAGGCAGGCAAGCGGCGCGTCGTTGCCCATGGACATCACCGGATCCTGACCTTGATAGGCCATGGACTTGAGAATGCGTTCCACGTCCTCACGGCTGAAGCCAAAGACGCGCATGAGTTCATTGCGTCCGAGCAAAAGCGGAGCAGAGGCAGGCGTCTGCGGAATATCGTCGAGACGGATGCGGATCTTGTCGATCCATTCGCGATAGGGATGCTGCGCAGCGAGCGAACCCTTCACCTCGTCATTGCCGATAATGCGGCCCTGCTCCAGGTCGAGCAAGAGAATCTTGCCCGGCTCCAGACGCCAGCGGCGGCGGATGCGGCTTTCGTCGATCACCGCGGCGCCCGACTCTGACGCGAGGATCACCAAATCGTCTTTCGTCTCCAGATATCGCGCCGGACGCAGACCGTTGCGGTCGAGAATCGCTCCGATTTGACGGCCGTTCGTGAAAGCAACTGCCGCCGGTCCGTCCCAGGGTTCCATCATGGCGGCGTTGTATTCGTAAAGCGCCCGCAGCCGAGGATTCATGGTCTTGTTCTTTTCCCAGGCTTCCGGGATCAGCATCAAGGCGGCCTGAGCAAGCGAGTAGCCCGCCATGGTCAAAAGCTCGAACGCATTGTCAAAGGATGCCGAGTCGCTTTGACCTTGGAAAATGAGCGGCCAGAGCTTTTTGAGATCGTCGCCGAGGACCGGCGACGAAATGTGCTTTTCGCGCGCGAGAATCCAGTTGAAGTTGCCACGCAGCGTATTGATTTCACCGTTGTGAGCGATGTAGCGGAAGGGATGAGCGAGCTGCCACTGCGGGAAAGTGTTGGTTGAAAAGCGCTGGTGAATCATCGCCAGAGCGGAAATGCAGCGAGCGTCCTGCAGGTCACGGTAGTAGATGCCGACCTGTGTGGCCAAGAGCAGTCCCTTATAGACCACGGTGCGCGCCGAGCACGAACAGATATAGAACTCTTTGCAGTGCTTTAGATGCAGATTCGCAATAGCAATGGAGGAGCGCTTGCGGATGATGTAGAGCTTGCGCTCGAGCGCGTCGGTCACCAGCACATCCGGGCTGTGGCCGATGAACACCTGACGAATGACCGGCTCTTTTTCGCGAACGACGGGCGACATGGGCATGGAACGGTCAATCGGCACGTCACGCCAGCCGAGAATCATTTGGCCTTCGGCCGCAACAGCACGTTCAATTTCCTCTTCGCAGGCATGACGAGAAGCCGCCTCCTGCGGAAGGAAGACCATGCCGACGCCGTATTCGCCGGCGGGCGGGAGCTTCACGCCCTGATTCATCATATCGTCGCGATAGAGCTGATCGGGTATCTGAATCAAGATGCCCGCACCGTCGCCCTGCAGGGGATCAGCGCCTACAGCGCCGCGGTGCCGCAGATTCTTCAGTACGTCGAGCGCCTGACTCACGATGCTGTGGCTCTTTTGGCCCTTGATGTGCGCAATGAAGCCGACGCCGCAGGCGTCGTGCTCAAATTCGCTTCGGTACAAGCCGCAGGAATTCGTCATGTTTCATCTTCCTCGGGATGCGGCCGTCTAAATCGACCGCCCCGCGTCGTGCTGCGCCTTCAAAGAGAGCGGCGTTTTCCGAGGACGCCTTTGAGAGCCGAAAGCTTTTAGAGCCAGAGGTCCCTCAACTGCTTCCCGAAGGGCAGACGGTTTGTCGTAGAGATCGCGGTCGCGCTCAGCGGGGAGGTCGGCGGCCGTGTCTCGGGGTTCTTACTGAAGAATGCTCGAGTTGACGAAGCGTAAGCGTCTTGCAGGCGCGTGGATTGGAGAGTTCGATTTGATCCATCACAAATAATACGAAATCGGGAGTTGTGCTTTTGAGTGGTTTACCTTACCTCCTCAGGCATTTTCCTCATCCCAAAAGTCGGTATCCGCAGGGCGGATGAACGACTGCTTTAAAGGTCTTTTTCACTTCGCGCCGGCGGATCATTCGAGGACGGCGAGAGAAAGGAATCCAAGCGAAAAAAACTCCCCAACGACCGTGTCGCCAGGGAGCCTTTTGAGAATCCTTTCAGCCCTGAGCTGCCGCCGCAGCGGTTTGCTTGGGGCAGAGAAAGGTTCTCGAGAAGCCGGATGAAGCGCAGCTTCTATTAGCAGACTTCGCGGATCCAGCCTTCAGGCGCTTCAATTTCGCCGTCCTGAATGCCGGTCAGCGTCTTACGCAGACGACCGCTGATTTCGCCCATCTTATCCATGCCGGAAGGCAGAACGATGTCGCCTTCATGCGTATGAATGAGGCCGACAGGGGCGATGACGGCAGCCGTGCCGCAGAGGCAGCATTCCTTCATGTCCTTGACTTCGTCGAAACGCACCTTGCGCTCAATCACGTTCAGACCGAGGTAGTGTTCGGCAACATAAACGAGCGAGCGGCGGGTGATGGACGGCAGAATCGACGTGCTCTTCGGAACGATCAGGTTGTCGTCCTTATCGACGAAGAGAACATTGGCGCCGCCGGCCTCTTCAACGTAAGTACGCGTCTGCGGATCCAGATAGAGGTTTTCAGCATAGCCGGCGCGGTGCGCATCCATCGTCGGGTGCAGGCTCATGGCGTAGTTAAGGCCGGCCTTGATGTCGCCGGTGCCGTGCGGGGCCGCACGGTCCCAATCCGACACCACGAGCTTCTGGGGCTTCACTGCGCCCTTATAGTAGGCGCCCACAGGCATTACAAAAATGCGGAAAAGGAAGGACGGGGCCGGTGCCACACCAATCTGCGGGCCGGAGCCGATCATGAACGGACGGATGTAGAGCGAGCAGCCCGTGCCGTAAGGCGGCACCCAAGCGGCATTCGCGCGGACGGTTTCGAGCACGGCCTCAACGAACTTTTCCTTCGGATAGCTCGGCATTTCCAGACGGGCGGCCGTGTTGTACATGCGTTCGGCGTTCATATCCGGACGGAAGGTGACGATCTTGCCCTGCTTTGTCGTATAAGCCTTCAGACCTTCGAAACAGCTCTGGGAATAATGGAAGACGCAGGCGGACTCCAGCAGCGAGATGTGCTTGTCAGTGATGAGCTTGCCGCCTTCCCAAGCGCCGTTTTCCCACTCATCCTGATAACGGTAGTCCGTCGGGGTATAGGCAAAGCCGAGCTTCGCCCAGTCGATGTTCTTTTTTTCCATTTTGGCTTCATCCGAAGAGTAAATACGCTCCGCCGTCCGTCTGTGGGTCGGCCGCCGACGCTCGGGCGGAGAAAAAAATCGTTCTGCTTGACGAGCCTCCTGCAGGTGAGGAGGCCGTTTGAAGCATGTCAAAAATCCTATCACCCGAGTTCGGGCCGTCTAACGAGGCTTTTAGGGCTTTTCCACTAGCAGATTGAGCTTAAAGCGAATCGAAGCCATTTTTTGCGCATTCCGCCCTTTTCCTCAATAATGTTTCCTTGTTTTTCAATGCAATTTGATTGTTCTATATCGTTTTTTGCATCAACTGAATCGAATCGGCCAAGCGGTTTCCAAAGAGACGCAGCTCAGGCATACCGACCTTTGCCCGCTGCCGCGAGCCTCATCGGACTGGCCAAAATGCGAAAGACCGCAGCAGAGTCATCCTCCGTGCGGTCTTTTTTCATTGCTTGCCTTCAAAGAGAGGCTGCTTAGGATTTGTCAGCAGGTTTGGGCGTTTCAGCTTCTGCCTTCACTTGAGCCGCCGCCGGCTCCGGCGAATCGACCTCAGGGACGGTGTCTGAAGCAGCATTCGCTGATGCGGCATCGGCGGGCTGAGCAGCTTCCGCAGGTTTCGCCGGTTCCGTCGGCTGATCCCCTGCTGCAGGCTTTGAGCGCTTAAAAACACCCTTGAGCTTATTCAATCCGGAGAAACGCGAAACACTCCACTTAGCTGATTTTTGAGCGGCTTCTTCCTGCGCATCTGCCTCGGCAGCATCTTCAGCAGCCGCGCCTTCCATCTCATCCGTCGTATCTGCACCCGGGCCGGCTTCAGCTCGTGCCTGTGCTTCACTCTGTCGGGCCGCCTCTGCAGCTGCAGCCTCAACATCTCCCTTGCAAACCGGATTGCCGAGCGTGATATCTGCGCGCATAGCGGCGGCCGTCTGAGCGGAAATCAAGCGCGCAGAAGCCTCAACGGTCGAAAGAAAAGTCACCTTCTCCATCTTCACTTCCGGCCAAATGCCGCGAGACGTAGCGGCCACCACAATGGGCAGATTGGGCGAAACACGTCGAGCGGCCTCGGCAATGCGCAGTGACTCCGCACCCGATTCGAGCAGCACCAGCAGCTTGGCGTTATGCAAATGCGCGTGAATCCATGTCTCCTCAGTACTCGGATCCCCCAAAACGACAGAGATCTTGCGATCGTCGAGCGCTTTGGCGTTGGCTTCATCAGAACTCACTGCAACAACCGGAATACCGCTTTCTTCGAGGGACACCGCAAGGCGATCCAGAAGAGGTCCGGAACCAGCCACGACAGCCTGTCCCTGAAGCTTTTCGGCCTCCGTATCGGCAGGAAGGGATTCATAAGGCGCGTGGCGCATTGCTGCGCGTCTGGCCCAAGCAAATCGAGAGGTCAGCCAGCGGCTGATGTGCGGCTCTGCCCAGAAAAGTCCTGGATTCAGCGCGATTGAAAGAATGGCGCCGGCCACAACGAGATTAACCGTCGACATATCCGCCAAGCCAAGCTCTACCGCCTGACCGATCAAAATGAAGGAGAATTCACCGATCTGCGCCAGCGCGACCGCCGCAATCATGGCGGTATGGAGCGGATAACGCATGAAATAAACGAGACCGAATGCACCAATCGATTTGCCGAAGAGAATAATCAGCAGAACGGTTAAAACCTCAAGCGGGGACTCGAGCAGGATATGCCAGTCAAAGAGCATGCCGACGCCGACAAAGAAGAGTACGGAGAAGGCGTCCTGCAGCGGCAGCGATTCCGTCGCCGCACGATGCGCAAAGCGGCTTTCACGCATCACCATGCCGGCAAAGAAGGCCCCCAGCGCAAAACTCACATGGAAGATTTCCGATGCGCCGTAGGCGACGCCGACCGCTGCGGCCAGTACAAAGAGCGTGAAGAGTTCGCGCGACCCCGTACGGGCAACCTGCCCCATGGCCCAAGGCAGCACTCGGCGGCCGACGACGAGCATGACGGCCACAAAAAGCGCGGCGTTGAAAAGCGTCTGACCGATCATCCAGAGAATGTCGGCATTGGCCAGACGCGTCGAAGCCCCAGGCGTCCCCGGCATCATCAGATTGGCAAAGGGCGGCAGCAGCACGAGGATGAGCACGGTGGCAATATCTTCGACCACCAGCCAGCCCACCGCAATGCGTCCGTCGGGACTCGTCAGTTTGCCGCGCACGTCAAGTGCCTTTAGGAGCACTACGGTCGAAGCGCACGAAAGCGATACGCCAAGCACGATGGCTTCCGCCCAGTGCCGATCAAAGAACCAGTGCGCAAAGCAGGCTCCAAGCACTGTGGCAATGGTCATCTGCAAAACAGCGCCCGGCACCGCAACACTTTTGACAGACCAAAGATCTTTCAGCGAAAAGTGAAGGCCGACGCCGAACATCAGCAGCATCACACCGATTTCCGAGAGCTGCGAGGCGAGCGCAGCATCCGCAACGACGCCGGGCGTGTACTTGCCCGCCGCAATGCCCGCGAGCAGATAACCCACGAGAGCTGGTGATCGGAAGACACGTTCGGCAATAAAGCCGAAGACAAGCGCAAGTGAAAAAGCGATAACCAGCGTCGAAATCAAAGGCAGCGAATGGTCCATTAGCGGCTCGATGGGGATGGAGTTGGTGATCTGCGGCTGCAGGTGACGAATTTGGAAGTATACCTTTGACGCTTAAGCTATTTCGTGTATGCATCCGCCAATAAAGCAAAGATTAGAAATCTGTTGCTTAAGTTCCTCGGGAAACCTCTCCAACACCCATATTGCCCTAGCCCGAAGCGTCATAAAAACGTAAAATTCCGTCTCGAACATCATTACCAGCCTGCGCATCGCTTGTCCCTTCTGGATTCCGTGCATTGCGCCCGCAGCAATATGACCGAATCGACGGAAGATCAACTGCAGTCCGAGCCCGGGGGTTCCCCGGCTCAAGCATCGCAAAAAGTTCAAACTAAGCCCGTCGGCACGGCAGGCATCGGCACTCCCGCAGCTGCTGTGGCAGCTGCGCGTTCCGGCATCCGCCAGTCGCCCTGCACGGCATCACCGACTCAGCGGCCGCAAATTCAAATCGTTGCCGTTATTCCGGTGTACGACCAGCCGGCCAAGCTCGAATCGGTCGTGCAGTCGCTTCGACAGCTTGCGCTTCCTGTCATTGTCGTTGATGACGGCTCACACGAACCCACCAAGAGTCTCTGCGATCGTCTCGCCGCCCCTCAGGTGAAGGTGATCCATCAGCCCTTCAATCAGGGCAAAGGCGCTGCCGTCATTGTCGGTTTTAAAGCCGCCGTCCGCATGGGCTACACGCATGTGCTGCAGATTGATGCCGACGGGCAGCTCGATTTCAGCGCGGTGCCGAATTTGATTCGCCTCGCGCAGAAATTCCCGCACGCCCTGATCTGCGGCACGCCGCAGTTTGACGCCTCTGCGCCGCCCGCTCGCAAGTGGGGCCGACGGGTAACCAACTTTTGGTGCTCCGTCAACAGTCTTTCCTTGTCCTTTGGGGATGCAATGTGCGGCTTGCGGATCTATCCTCTGGACTCTGCGCTCGCCATCTGCGAAAACGCCCGCATCGGACGCCGCATGGAGTTTGATCCGGAAATTTTGGTGCGCCTCCTTTGGGCTGGCGTGCGGGTGAAAAATGTTCCCGTTGCCGTCACCTACCCCAAAGACGGCGTCAGTCACTATGCACCGTTTAAGGACACCATGCGCATCAGCTGGATGCACAGCCGGCTCTTCCTGCAAATGGCTACGCGCATGCCGATCATCTTGTGGTCGCGCATCTTCGGCTGGACGGCTGAATGCGAGTGTCCGTCGGGTTCAAGAAAGTCCTGCTGCTCCATGCCTAAAGGCAAAACGGTCCCGCCCTCCAAAGCGCCGAAAACCGCTCAGCCGGCAGCCGCGCCCGTGAAGCCCCAGGCCAAAGCTGCCCCTAAACGTCCGCCTATGACGCCCGAAGAAAATGAACGGGCACGGCGCGCCTTTCATGCCGCAACGGTTGCCAAACGAAACGCGGATCGTGCATTGGCCCAAATCGAGCAGGAAGCGGTTGACCGACCGGGATCCTCGGACCGCTCAATCTGAACTCTGGATGTCTCGACTCACTCCCTCGAGGGCGGCAGACCTCTCCAATGACGAAGAAAAGCACCGGCAGCCTCTTCATTCCAGCAAGCTGCCGGAATGGCCGACTTTGACCGAACGCACCAGCGTACTCGGCATCCGCATCCTGCTTTTCATTCACCGCCATTGCGGCGCTCTGCCCTTCAGAATAGTTTTGCGGATGGTGAATGCCGTCTACTGGTTCTCCTCTCCCCGTCTGAGGGCAGTCGTCTGCGACTATCAACAGCGAGTCGACCGAGCAGCTCCCTTTCTCCTCAATGATTTCGGCACATCGGCCCCATCCGCCCGTTCCGGATTGGCCCAGCTGGAGCGGTTTTCGCTGGCTATCCTTGAAAAATTCTGTGCGCTTTCGGGGGAAGACCATTTGGCAGCGCTCGATGTGAGCGGAGACGAGCCCTTTCGCAAAGATGCGCCTAAAGCGGGATGCGTCATTCTCACGTCGCACACGGGGTGCCAGGAACTCCTCTCTCAGGCATCGCCCGCCTACAGCAGCCACCCCATTGTGATCCTGCAGCATACCGGACATGCCAGACAGTTTAATGAGCTCCTCGAACGTGCCGGCGCACGGCCGCCGCAAGTCGAACTCTTTGAAATCGGCGCTGCGCTCTCGCCCGCGCTCGTCATGGAGCTCGCGGACCGTGCGTCCCAAGGCGCTTATATTGTTTTGGCAGGCGACCGAACGCCGATGGGATCCGAGGCTTCCCAAGCCGTCCCTTTCTTTGGCAGCCCTGCCCGCTTTCCTACGGGCGGCGCACTGCTCGCCGACCTGCTTGGCCTGCCGCTTCGCATGATGGTCTGCACGCGCCCGAAGGCAAAAGAACGACGCTACCGCGTCAAGTTCTTTGAGCTCGCCGCTGGCGGCCCTATTCCGCGCAAAGCTCGCGCAGAGCACCTCCAAAACATGGCGGCCCGCTATGCCATGCATCTTGGAACTTAAGTCCTCCCCGCTCGACTGGGCCAACTATTACGATTTCTGGGAGAGTCTCTCTTGAAAGCAGCCGCTCACTTTATCCGAATAGCCTCTGGAGCCGTTATTCCTGCCGTTCTTGCGATTGGCTTGGGCGGATACGTTCATGCCGCGAAGGGCGCAGATATTTCACCGGCCGCGCAGACACTGCAAGACGGGGCGCTTTCTGCCGACGTACGAGCGCTCCTCGCCCCCTTGGCTGCCAAGCGTGTTGAAGGAACCTTTGAAGAACGCCGCTCAGTGCCGGGCTTTCCCAAACCCATGCTGAGCCGAGGACATTTCACGCTCGAGGGTGAGAGCCTCGTGTGGCAGACGCAAACACCCTTTGCCTCACTCATGAAGGTCACGCCCGAAGGCGTATTTCTGGAAGCCGCCGGCGAGAAGCAGGCACTCACTGCCGCTGAAATTCCTGCAGTCGGCCGAATCTGCACGCTGCTGACGAGCGTAATGGGCGGCCGATTCGATGCACTCTCCGACCTTTTTGCGGTCAGCGCCGCTCAGTCAGAAGGACGAGTTCACATTTCAGCCAATCCCAAATCACCCGAACTCGCCCAGGTGGTCAAGCACATCCAAGCCGAAGCAGGCAGCTATTTGGAAAAACTCACCATGACGGGACCTCAGGGAGACGAAACCGTCGTGCTCTTTTCCAATGTGACCGTTGAACGCTGAGCGCACGAAGCCGATCCGGCGCGGCCTCAGGATTCAATGGGCCCGAGATCCGAAGGCAGCCGCAGATCACCTCTCGGCGAGAGCGCCACAGATCCGATCTTGGGGCCGTCGGGCATACTGCTGCGCTTAAACTGCTGCGCATAGAACCGACGGAAGAAAGTTGCCGCGGTTTTGCTGAGCAAAGCTTTGTCAACCTCCGGAAAGGCAATCGCCGCAAGCGTTTCAATTTTGGCTCTGGCAAAGCCCGACTTCATCACGTGATAGAGGAAGAAGTCGTGAAGCGCATAGGGGCCGAGTGCCGCTTCAGTTGACTGAATGCGTCCGGCGGCATCGGGCGGGAGCAGTTCCGGACTAATCTCCGTCGCGAGCACGCCCGCCAGCACCACTTCAAGCTCAGGATGCATCTCGCCGAAAACGCGCACCAAATACTGCACAAGCGTCTTCGGCACGCCGGCGTTCACCGCGTACATGGACATATGGTCGCCGTTGAAAGTGGCCCAGCCCAGAGCGAGCTCGCTCATATCGGACGTTCCCAGCACAAGACCGCCCACAGCATTGGCGACATCCATGAGAATCTGCGTGCGTTCCCGCGCCTGAGCATTTTCAAAAACCACGTCATAGCGATCTTCCGGATGCCCAATATCGGCAAAGTGCTGCCGACAAGCCGGACGAATATCGATCGTGCGGAATTCAATGCCAAGACCCCGCATCAGTGCCTCTGCACTGGCACGCGTTCCCGATGAAGTACCAAAGCCCGGCATGGAGATGCCGAGGATGTCCGAACGCGGACGTCCGAGATCATCCATAGCCGCTGCCGCGACGAGGAGCGCCAGCGTACTGTCGAGACCGCCGGAAACCCCGATGACAACGCGGGCAATCCCGGTCTTACGCAACCGCTCCGTCAGTCCCGCGCACTGCATGCGCAAAATTTCCCTGGCGCGCTCACGTCGGCGATCAGCGTTTTTAGGAATAAAGGGTGCCGGATCCACCTTGGCGGGCCACAGTGCCGAGCGTGCCGAGGGCGTTGGCGCCGCATGAATGCGGCGGCAGGGCTTTGCCTCAACGCCCTGCGCAAATGAACGAAAGCGAATGCGTTCGAGCTCAATGCGCTCCAGGTCGATATTGGCCGAAATCATGCCGGTCTGCCAAATGGATTCCGCCGCGATGCGCCCGCCGGCGGCCGCGAGCAAGTGTCCGGAGAAAACCAAATCCGTTGTCGACTCACCTTCGCCCGAAGATGCATAAACGTATGCGCACATGGACCGTGCGGACTGCAGACGCACGAGTTCGCGGCGAAACTTCGCCTTGCCTGCCGTTTCATTAGAAGCCGAAAGATTAACGATAACGTTGGCTCCCGCCGCTGCCGCTGCTG
>ERZ779894.1618-NODE-1618-length-22262-cov-5.268429_pt1 | contig 22262 bp, 36 predicted proteins | sample MGYA00511587_ERZ779894 | MGnify/ENA primary metagenome ERZ779894 (study PRJEB29588, sample SAMEA2160490) | human gut metagenome | biome: human gut; feature: human-associated habitat; material: faeces | place: Denmark | collected 2008/2010 ... | reverse complement strand
ATGAAAAAGAGGATTGGAATTCACCTTTATTTAGGAAATATTACTAGATTTTGATATAAGAAAAGTGGCTTCGCCACATGTACAGATTACTTCGTAATCGCACAGACTAATGTAACTTAACCTTGTTACTTCAGAAATTTCTGACGAAATTTCCTATGTAATAAAAAAATGTAAGCCTAAATTTATAAAGTTAGGTATTTTTTAGAAGAAGCTTGATGGAAAAAACATTAAGTTTCTTCTTTTTTGGAAGAACTATGCGAAATGAATTGTAAATGATATAATACATAAAGTAAAATAAGAAAAGGAGAAAAAGAAATGCCAGAAGTAAAATGGACGAAAGATCAAAAATTAGCAATTGAAGAAAAAGGATCGAACATATTAGTTGCGGCAGCAGCACGGAAGTGGAAAAACTGCTGTTTTAGTAGAACGAATTATTCATAAAATATTAGTAGAAAAATTAGATATTACTTCCTTATTAGTAGTAACATTTACAAATGCGGCAGCAGCAGAAATGAGGGAACGTGTTTTAAATGCAATTGATAAAAAGTTAGAAGAATTTCCAGAAGACGTGCATTTACAAAAGCAAACGATGCTAATTCATAAAGCTAGTATTTGTACCATTCATTCTTTTTGCTTAGATGTAATTAAGAACCATTTTTACGAAATAGATTTATCACCAAACTTTAGAATTGGAGATACTTCGGAAATTGAACTTTTAAAGCAAGAAGTGTTGGACGAATTATTTGAACAAAAGTATTTAGAAGGAGACAAAAATTTTTTAAAATTATTAGAGATTTATACTAATTATCGTGAAGACGATCCTTTAAAAGAAATGATACTAGAAATTTATCGTTTTATTCAAAGTAGTCCATTTCCAAAAGAATGGCTAGAAGAAAAAATAAATGATTTTTTAGTGCTAGAAGAAGATATGGATTTTGGAAAAACAGTTTGGGGTAAAATTTTACTAAAAAAATATGAAACATTAGTAAAACATACAGAAGGAGAAGCACAAGAGATCTACCTAAAAGTAGCAAATTTTTTAAGGAAAATGATAAGAGAATAGGAGGTACAAAAGATTGATTACTATTGAAGAAGCTAAAAAAGAGTTAAGAGAATATAGAGATAATATTAAATATATAGAAGAAAAGCAAAATGACGCAGAAGAGTTAAAAACAAGGATAGAGAAAATAACTTCAAGGGTAACGGGAATGCCAAATGCCAAAGGAGATAATTTGGATAATGCACCACTTGAAGAAAGTTTAGATAGAATAAAAGAAATTGAAAAAGATTGTAGTAAGAAATTACAAGAATTATTAATAAAAAAGTATCTAGTGGAAAATAAAATTGAACAGTTAGAACAACCTAATAAAAGTATATTGTATTTAAGATATATAAGAGGGAATACTTTGAATAAAATATCGAACGAAATAGGTTATTCTTACGATCATATTTGTAAATTGCATGGAAAAGCACTAAAAGAGTATGCGGATCTATAGAGATGGAAAGAGATTAATATGACGGCAAAAAACATTGAATAACGGTTTAAGACTATGATATATATATAATAGCAATAAAAGCAAAACGAAAAGTTTTGAACTAGATTGCAAATATGAAAGGTTATACTACTATAATACGTCAGTAGTCGGATGGAAACATCCAAGCCCATGACTACAACCCCTATAAGAGTGAACGTTTTAAATGTTTGCTCTTTTTTTATATTCAGGAATAGTGAAAAGGTATCACGAATGGCTTTGACCCATTTATTCTTAGTTCGAATCTAGGTTCCTGAACCAATTAAACAGAGGTGGTTAATATGCCAAGTAATCAAGAGATAATTAAAGATCACATAAGAGAAAAGTGTAAATATTGTGACATACATGATTGTGATGGAATCCATGTTACGATCGATGGAAGAACGAGGTGTACAAGAGATGAGAAGAAAAGGTAGTGCAATAGCAGGAAAAATAATAGAAGATTATAGAAGAGAACAATACTACAAACAAAAAGCTAAACGAGAAAAATGTAAAGACAAAGAATGTGGAGATTGTAAATATCAAAGAATCTGTGAAAGTAGTGATGTAAATGATTAAGTTATTAGCAATGCTATTAATAGTAATTATACAGTACAAAGAGTAGGTGGAGGTTGATGGCTAAATCAAAATGGGATAATGTAAAAGATAAGTTAATATTAGTTGAAGGTTGGGCTAGAGATGGCTTAACAAATGAGCAAATAGCCGAAAACTTAGGAATAGGAAAAACAACATTTTACAAAATGATAAAAGAACATTCCGAACTTTTTGAACACCTAAAAAAAGGAAAAGAAGTAATAGATTACGAAGTTGAAAATGCATTATTAAAAAGAGCATTAGGATACAAATACGAGGAAAAAACCTATGAAAGTATCTATAACAAAGAATTAGACATGCATACAGAGAAATTAACTAAAAGAGTTACAAAACAGGTCGCACCAGATACGACAGCGTTAATATTTTGGTTAAAGAATAGAAAACCAAAGCAATGGAGAGATAAAGTAGATATTGAAGGAGAAAGTAACAAAGAGACATTAGAAAAACTGGATGAAGTACTAAAAGGATTAGGTGGTGTTGTTTAATGTTTTCAGCCAAACAAAGAGAGTTTTTAGACAATGCCAACAGAAGATGGAATGTTAAATATGGAGCAACAAGAAGTGGAAAAACATATTTAGATTATTATGTAATACCTAAAAGAATAAGAAATATAACAGGAAAACAAGGTTTAGTTGTTATATTAGGAAATACAAAAGGAACATTGCAAAGGAATGTAATTGAGCCTTTACAAAACATATGGGGAACAGAGCTGGTATCTGATATTAAATCAGACAATACAGCTTTTTTATTCGGAGAAAAAGCTTATTGTTTAGGTGCAGATAATATAAAACATGTAAACAAAATAAGAGGAGCTAGTTTCAAATATTGCTATGGAGATGAAGTTGCAACCTGGAATGAAGAAGTATTCCAAATGCTTAAATCAAGGTTAGATAAACCATACAGCAAATTTGATGGGACTTGCAATCCAGAAGGTCCAAGTCACTGGTTTAAAAAGTTTTTAGATGGAAATGCAGACATATATCAACAGAAATATACCTTGTATGACAATCCATTTTTAGCTAAAGAAGTATTACAAAATCTAGAGACAGAATATAGAGGAACAGTTTTCTTTGATAGATATATATTAGGCGATTGGAAAGCTGCCGAAGGAACAATATATATGCTATTTGCAGATGAAACCGAAAAGTTCCTAGTAGACAAAGCAAATGAACAATTAGCAATAGTAACGATTGGTGTAGATTATGGTGCAGGAAAATCTAAGATAAAGTTTGTAGCAAGTGGCATTACATATAATTTTAGAAATGTTTATGTTTTAGATGAAATGGATTTGAATGGAGTATATGATCCAGAACAAATATATGAAAAATTTATAGAGTTTTATAAAAGAGTGTACGGCAAATATGATAAATGTCAGTATGCTTTTTGTGATTATGGAGCATTAGGCAATGTAATAACATTAGGATTAATTAGAAGATGCCAAAAGGAGATGTTACCAGTGCAAATAGTAGATTGTTCAAAAGGATTAATAAATGACAGGATATTTTTAAGTAGTACATTAATGGCACAGAGAAGATTTTTTATATTAAGAAAGAACACAATTATAACAAAAGCATTTCAAGACGCATTATGGAACAGCAAATCACAAGATGAAAGGCTAGACGATGGAACAACAGATATAGATAGTTTAGACGCATTTGAATATTCAATAAATAGTTTTTATGAAAATTTAATTAATAGCAGGAGATAATAGAATATGAATTTACAACAATTTTTTAGTTCGCAAGGATATGACATATCTGAAAAATTAAACTGGGAAAGTCATATAGATACTTGGAATAGTTGGTATATAGGTAAAGTTCGCAAATTCCATACATATTATATCTATAATGGACAACGTAAAGTAAAAATGGAGAAGAAATCAATGCAAGGAGCTAAAAAAGTTTCTGAGGATTGGGCAGATTTACTTTACAATGAGAAAGTTAAAATAAATCTTAAAAAGAAAAAAGATACTGAAGCATTAGAAGAGATATTTAAACAAAATAATGCAACTGTAGTAATAAATAAAGGGATAGAAAAATCATTTGCTTTAGGAACAGGAGCATTAGTTGTTTCAATACAAGATATGGAACAAGATGAAACAAAAAATACAATAGATATAACAAACTCAAAAATAAAATTAGAGTTTGTAGAAGCTAAAAAGATAATACCATTAACTTGGGAAAATGGAATAATCAAAGAATGTGCATTTGTCACTATAAAATATAAAAAAGGACAAACATATATTTATGTTGCAATGCACGTATTAAATGAACAAGGAAATTATATTATAAAAAACTATATGTTTAAGGGCAAGTATAATTCTTTTGTGGAAGCTAACGAAGAAGAAAAAGAAGGTTTTATAGACCAATTTGATACAAAAGGAAATATTCCTTGGTTTGTAATAATAACACCTAATATTTGTAATAACATTGATTCAGAAAGCCCTTTTGGAATATCCGTATATGCTAATTCTATTGATACATTAAAAAGTTTAGATAATGCATATGATGGATTAGACAATGAAATCATAATAGGCAGAAGAAGAATATTTGTATCAAGTGAAATGCTTTCTTATGATGATGGAGAAGGCAGAATGGTATTTGATCCAAGTGATATTTCAGTATATCGCATGCCTAAAGGATTTGACAAAGACAGTATGATAGAGCATGATGATGCAAACTTAAGAACAAGTTCATATATAGAAGCAGTTAATTATCAGCTTAATATATTATCAAGTAAAGTTGGTTTTGGAAATGAAAGATATAAATTTGATGGACAAGCAATACAAACAGCGACAGGAATTATCTCTGAAAATTCAGATATGTTCAGAACAATAAAGAAGCATGAGCAAGTTTTAGAAAATAGTTTAATAACTATTGTGAAAGCTATAGCTTATATTTCTTCTACTTTTGGAAATCAAATAATAGATGCAACAAAAGTAACAATAGACTTCGATGATAGCATAATAGAAGATAGGGGAGCAGAACAAGTAAGAGCAATGCAAGAAGTAGCACAAGACTTAAGAAGTCATAAATCATATATAGAAAATTATAGAAACTTAAATGAAGAACAAGCACTAGAAGAAATGCAACAAATACAAAAAGAAAAAATGAGTAATCAAGAAGCTTATGGTTTTATTCCTAGCAATGAGGAGGAAGAATAATGGAAACTGAATTAGCAGAAATAAAAGAAAAAATACTAAATTTTTGTAGGAAATATAAGATTAAAGATGTAAAAATCGAAGCCACAGATATAATAACAGAAGTAACAGGAAGTACAGTTGTTAATATATCAACTAAAATAGAGGTTTAAATAATGTTAACCGAACAAGATTTTATAAGAATAGAAAAACAAGCAAATCAAATATATTTAAATTTAGAATTACAAATAATAGAAGAAATAGCAATAAGAATAGCAAATTTTGGATATGCAAATACAGTAGCAAAAAATGATCTAAAGATAGCACAAGAAATGGGGTTTTTATATCAAGACATAGTAAGACTTGTTGCAGAATATAATAACTCAACCTCAGAAGAAGTAAGTCGTGTTTTTTACGAAGCAGGAGAAAAAAGTATAAAATTTGATGACAAAATTTACAAAGAAGCAGGCTTGCAACCACTTCCATTAAAACAAAGCGAAAGCATAAAGCAAATAATGAATGCAACAATAATAAGAACAGCAGGAAATTTACAAAATTTATGCATGACAACAGCTGTAACAGGACAAACTCAATTTTATAATGCAATTAATAATGCCTACATGTACACAAGTACAGGAGTAAAAAGTTATACTCAAGCAATATTAGATGTAATAAAAGAAATAGGACAACAAGGTGCTGTTATAAAATATCCAAGTGGAAGAAGAATGAGTATAGAGAGTGCTACAAGAATGAATATAATAACAGCAGTTAATCAAAATTGTGGGAAACTACAAGAAGCACGAGCGGATGAATTAGGATGGGATCTAATGGAACTTACTGCACACAGTGGAGCTAGACCAGAACATGCGAATTGGCAAGGTAAGATAGTTAGTAGAAGTGGAAAGGAAGGATATTTAAACCTAGATGATATAGGTTATGGAAGAGCAACAGGATTTAAGGGAATTAATTGTAGACATGATTGGCACCCATATTATGAAGGATCTGCTAGAACATATACACAAGAAGAACTAGAAAAATGGAAAAACGAAAAAGTTACATATAATGGTAAACAAATAAGTAAATATGATGCCACACAAATACAAAGAAGAATGGAGAGACAAATCAGAAATGATAAAAAGCAATTAGCAGGATTACAAGGTATTTTAAAATCTAATACAAATGATAATAGACTTATTTTAGAAACAAGAACTGATTTTGCAAAACATTCATTAATTTATAAAACACATCAAAATAAGTTAGATGATTTTATACAACAAACATCATTAGTTAAAGATAATAGTAGATTATACATAGGAAATCAGGATAAAAATATTATTACACAAATAGCTAATGTAACTAAAATAGCTAATAAATATAATAATAGTGATATTATAGGAAGTAAAGTAAATGGAGTAAAAATAACAGAAATTGGAGAACATATAATATCAAGAACTTATGCTAGAAATGTAACATTTGAAGATGTACAAGACACATTGAAAAATCCAATAGGATATGGTACAATTAAAGAAGATTCAAAAGGTAGAAAGAGTTTTTATGTATATGGAAAAAATATAACAATAGCAGTTAATCCAGAAACAGGAAAACTTGCAACAGTAAGACAGACAAGTAGAAGGGAAAAGAAAAAATATGAAATTGAAGAATAGATTAAAACAAGAAGAAATAGAACTATTAAATAAGGTAGGAATAAAAATAAAAGATGGCAAGTATACAATAGATGAAACAGGAGATATTATAGAAAAATTAGATAGCGTAATACAAGAGAATTTAAATGAGAATGGAGATATGACAGAAAAAGCAATAGAATATGAAAGTATACAAGACAAGATACTAGAATTTGAAAAAGAAATTTAACGGTAAAAAATATGTTTTTAATAAAGGGCTAGAAATAGCTCTTATTTTTATGCAAATTTAGTGTAACGGTAGCACAACAGTCTCCAAAACTGTTTGTAGTGGTTCGAATCCATTAGTTTGCGCCAATTCTTTATGGTTAGAGCTTTAAAGAAACCAAAAAATAACTCTAGCTTGTCGAGATATAAATGCAAGATACACAATAGACAGAGTGAACTGTCATCAAAATTAAATCTGTGTAAGAAAGGAAACAAAATGGAAGAAGAATTGAGAGAATTATTTGGAGAAAATTCATTGTCATATGATGATTTTTCAAAAGCAATTGAAGAAAAAGGAATGAAATTAGCTAATCTTTCTGCAGGAGGATATGTGGCTAAGAGTAAATATGATGATGATGTAAAGAAAGCGAAGGCTTTAGATTGGAAACAAAAATATGAAGATTTAGAAAGGTCTATTGAGGGAGACGATGGAATTAATGCTAAGTTAAAAAACATTACAACCGAAAGAGATGATTATAAATCTAAATATGAAGATATTAACTCTAAATATTCTATGCTAGAAGCAACAAATAAAGTTATAAACGCAGGAATAAAACCTGAATTTGCTAAATTTGTTGCAAGTGAAGTATTAGGTCAAGAAACAGATACACTTGATTTTGATACTGCACTAAAAGCATACAAAGCTAAAAATCCACAATTTAATACAGAAACTACAATAGTAAAAAGAAAAGTAGGTTCTAGTCTAAGTTTAGATGGAAAAGAACAAACAAATCAAGAAGAAACAAATAAGACAATGAACGAATTAATTCGTTCTGTTAGAGATTAGCAGAAGCTAGTCTTTTTTTTATTTTAATTTTTAAGGAGGAATTTATTATGCCAGGACAAATGATTTCAAGAACTGACGCAGAGGTACTTATTGATGAGCAAGTATCAAGAGAAATAATTGAAGGAACAATTAAACAATCAAGAGCAATGTCTATGTTTAGAAGATTACCAAACATGACATCAAACAAAACTAAAATGAGAGTATTAGACTCTTTACCATTAGTATATTGGCAAAATGGAGATAATGCCAAAAAGAAAATTACTAAAATGGCATGGGATAAAAAATATATTGTAGCAGAAGAAATGGCTGTTATAGTTCCAATTCCAGAAGCTGTATTAGACGATGCTTCTTACGATATTTGGGCAGATGTTAGACCAAGAATAGAAGAAGCAATGGGTAAAAAGTTTGATCAAGCCGTATTCACAGGAGCAGACAAGCCAGCAGGTTTTAGAGCTGATTTATTAACATCTGTATTAAATGCAGGAGCAACAATTACGCCAGGTTCTGATACTTTATATGAATCAATTAATAATGCGATGGTAAAAGTAGAAGAGAGCGGATATAACGTAACAGGTGTTGTTGGTGGAGTAGACGTAAAAGGGAAATTTAGAATGATGGTTGATACAACAGGACAACCAATCAAAGGAACTGAAATTGACAGCTTAAGCAAAGCCTATGTAGACAATGGTGCTTGGGATAAAACTTTAGCACAAATGATTGTTGGAGATTTCACACAAGCAGTTTATGCAATTAGACAAGATATAACATTTAAAGTATTAGACCAAGCTGTAATTCAAGATCCATCAACAGGAGAAATTGTATACAACCTAGCACAAGATGATATGGTTGCGTTAAGAGTTGTTATGAGATTAGGTTGGGAAATACCAAATCCAATAAACGCATTACAACCAGATGAGTCTGTAAGATTTCCATTTGCTGTTATTTTACCTGGTTCTTACTCAGAAGGTAGAGTAGATATAACAATAAATGTTAAAGATCAAGACTCTACTAATTTAGAAGGCGCAAAAGTAAACTTCAATGGACAAATCAAATTAACAAATGCTAGTGGTAATGCTGTATTTAAAGCAAATAAAAATTCTACTGGATTATATAGAGTTACGGCAGAAGAGATGAAAAGAGATGTAATTGGAAATGTTGATGTTGAAGATACTGCAAAAACTGAAAATATTGTTATTAACTTAAAAAAAAAATCAAGTTAGCACCAAATTTGACAATACCAAAGCAAAACGAAACTTGGCTAAATAAAAAAATATCTGACATGATAGAACCTGGAGCGATAGTAGATGAAAATGGAAAAGTAAGTGCTACTTTAAAGAAAGTAGAAGGCTTCACAGATTTCAGCTCTGAACCTTCTGAACAAAGTGGACATTATTTTCCATTCTCTTTAACAGTAACAGGTTCTAAAATGACATTTAAGAAAAATGGTTCTGAAACTAAAAAAGATATAAATTTTGATAAAGACATTATCTTTAGAACAACCAAAACCGATACATGGGAAGTTCTAGTAGATAATAAAAGCGTGGTAAAATTAAATTTTGCAAATGCAACATTTGCTGAATAGGAGGAAATTAGGCATGTTGAAATTTATAAAAGACAAAGATGAATATGTAAAGATATTAGGTGGAAACGTGCCTAATAATTTTGATAATTTAAATGTACAAGCAAGTAGTTATATAAATAGACAAACTTTTGGAAGAATTGATAAAGACGATATTCCAGAGCAAGTAAAATATGCTACTTGCTTAATTATTAATTTAATCGATGAAAAAAACACAAAATTATCCGAAATAGGAAATCTTAAATCACAAAATATTGAGGGCTGGAGTGAGAGTTATTCTACACCAGAAGAGGTCAAAGCTGATTACGAAGATAAGAAGTATTCTACATTAAAACAATACCTATGGAACGTAATCGGAACTGATGGAAATCCACTACTTTATTGTGGAATGGGGTGTTAGTTATGAATGATAGATTTTTTATACATCAAATAACTGTATACCATACTACAGATGATGAGAATTTCATTATAGAGACTTTTGACAAGGTTTATTTCAGACATAACAAAAAGACTAATCTAGTTGATAAAGGACTTGAAAAAGGAAGCACAGGCTCTATAACAATTCCTACTACAGATAAGTTAGATATATCTACTAATGATTACGTTGTAGAAGGCATTGTAGAAGATAAGTTTGATTTATCTGCATTGCAAGAGAAATATCAGGTATTCAAAGTGGTAAGTGTAGATGACAATCGCAAAGGCAATCTACAACACTATAAAATAGGAGTTACAGAATAATGAAACTAAATATAAAAGTGAAAATGAACTCTGTAAACAAAATAATAAAAGACCACGGGCTTGATAAAGACGGAAGAGTAGTAAGACGTCTAAGAGATACATCGGATAGGCTAATGATGCCATTTGTTCCAGGAGGAGCAGGAGGACAATTAGCAAAGTTAAAGACTTATCCGAGCAATCATGAAATAAAATATACAAGTCCTTATGCACATTACCAGTACACTGGAAAATTGTATATAAGTCCTACACTTGGAGTATCTGGTATTCCATTAAAAAGTGGCAGATGGTGGTCTCCAAAAGGAGAGAAGAAGATACCAACTTCTAAGAAACTTAAATACCATACTTCTGGAACAGGTCCAAAATGGGATCAACTTATGATGCAAAGAAGGAAAAAAGATCTTGTGAAAGATGTGGAAAATTATATTAAAAATGGAGGCTAAAATGGAAGAAAAGTCAAAAATGGATTTAATAAGAGAATTTATAGAAACATGTCCATTACTAAAAAATGGAAAAGTGAATGTCGATTATATAAAAGATAAACCGCAATCTTATTCGGTAGATGAGACACCATCTACTACCATATTAAAAGAATATAAAGATGGTGGAACTCAAAATCAAATACTTTTTGATTTTTCAATTCAAGCTAATTTTAGTGTTCTTGAAAATATTAAAAATTCAAAATTTTGTGATGATTTTTTTAAATGGATAAAAGAACAAGATAACAAAGGAAACTTGCCAAAAATAAACGGAGTTTGTTGGATTAAGTGTACAGGTAGAGGTACGATACTTCAAACTACCGAAACAACGGCAATATACGTTATACCGATGCAAGTTGTATATGATGAAGACTTTTAAAAGTCTTCTATTTTTTTATAAGGAGGAAATAAAATGCCAAAAGAAAAACTAGTAAAAAGAAGTGGAAAAGTAGCTTTTATGGATGTTTCAACTACAACTATACCAAATTTCTTAAGAATGAGAAAATTTACAGAAATTTCTAAATCAAAGAATCCTACTGAATACTCCAGAACATATGTAGATGAAGATGGGGAAGTAACAGATGTAACAGGGTATAGTGAAGAAATAGCATATGCATTTGATTTATATTCAGGAAATTTAGTGCATGAAAAATTAGTAAAAATAACTGACGATGAATTAACAGGAGACGAAGCATTAGTAAATATATTAATAGTAGATTTTAGTAAACCTATTGAAGATGGATATGAAGCAAGACAAAGGACATATTCAACAGTACCAGATACAGAAGGAGATTCGGCAGAGGCTTATACATATTCAGGGGCATTTAGAAAAAATGGAAAAATGACAAAAGGCATTGCTAAATTAAATTCTGAAAATACAGTTGCTACTTTTACACCAACAGGAACAGTGGAAGAATACCCAGTAACATTTTTAGTAAAAGATGCAAATGGACCAGTAGGAGAAGCTAATATAAAAATAGAAGGAACAACATATTTGACAGATGCAACAGGAATAGTAGCAGTATTCTTAGAAGCAAAAGAATATACGAAAATAGAAGTGTCAAAAACAGGATATACAACACAAAGTAATGTATCTGTAACAGTAACGAACAAGGCAGAATTAAAAGAGATAACATTGGTAGAGGCTTAGTAATAAGTCTCTTTTTATAATTAAGGAGGATTTTATGCAAATTTTAGGAAAAGAAATAGAGTTTGATTTTTTTGATGCTAAACAAATGCAAGTATACGAAAAAGAATCAGAGATAACACAAAAAGAAATAGAAGCAATTATATCTAATTTAAAAGAAATGAAACAATCAGAACTTATAAATAAAACTTGTGAAATAATAGAAAAATGCTTTAACAATGTTTTTGGAGAAGGTTCATCAGAAAAAATATTTGAAGGAAAAAGAAATTTTAGATTATGCATAAAAGCTTTTAAGGATTTATTGATGGCTAGAAAAGAACAAGAAAATGAAATTGATACAGAAATAGCAGATTTTGAAAGAGAATTAAAAGAAATAAATTCAGATTATAAACCTAATAGAACAATTAGAAGAGGTAAAAAATGATAAATTTGTTGTTAGATAATATTAACAAACTTGTTAGAAGTAGAATAAAAATACCGTTTGATACAGATTTTAGAATAAGTATATTGTTTGAAATTATGATGCAAGACACCAGATATTCTATGCAAGTAAAAACGTATAAAGCATTAGAATTATATTATCCAGAAACGAGTCAAATTAAAGATGTTAAAAAAGCAATAGAAGATATTATATGGTTTTATAGCTGTGGAAAAAATGAAGAAAAAACTAGTCAAAAAGCAGATAAGGATAGAAAGCAAATATATAGCTATATATTTGATAATGATTTAATATATAGTGCATTTAAGGATCAATATAATATAGATTTAGAAGAAATAGGATATTTACATTGGTGGAAATTTAAAGCAATGTTTAATGGATTAAAGACAGATGCTAGAATAGTAGAAATAATGGGATATAGAGCAATGGATTTATCAAAAATAAAAGACAAAGAAATGAAAAAACATTATAAGGAATTGCAACAAATATATGCTTTGCCTGATATGCGAAGTGAAGAAGAAAAAGAAAATGATTTTGCAAATGAATTATGGTAAAAAAGAATATTCTTCGACAAACTTCGACAGCATTTTACATTTTGACTGTGTTAAAATTACTCCAAAAAAAATAAAAGGAGGAGATAAAATGGCAGAAAGTTTAGAGAAGAAACCTATATATCAAAGATGGTGGTTTTGGGTTATTGTTGTAATTATTCTTATTGCAATTATAGGAGGTTCACAAGGAAATAATGGTATACAAACTTCTATTCAACCTGAGAATATAAAAAATGAAACAGTAATTACAACTACAGAAACTAAAGATAATAAAGAAAAAGAAGAAACTAGTATACCAAAAGAATATAAAAATGCTTTAGAAAAAGCTAAATCTTATTCTAATATGATGTATATGTCAAAACAAGGTATCTACGACCAATTAACGTCAGAATACGGAGAAAAATTTTCAGCAGATGCAGCACAATATGCGATAGACAATTTAAATGCTGATTATAAAAAGAATGCTTTAGAAAAGGCTAAAACTTATCAAAATACAATGAATATGTCAAAAAATGCAATTTATGATCAATTAATATCTGAATATGGAGAAAAATTTACTGTTGAAGAAGCACAGTATGCAATAGATAATTTAGAGTAGGTAAAAATGAAACAATGGTATTTATGTCAGAATTGTGGCAAAAAAATTATAAAATTTGAAAAAGACGCTGAATGTAAGGGCGTCTTTTTATTATGCAAAAAATGCGGAAAAGAAGTAGAAATAAAAATAAGTAAGTCTTCAAATTGAGCCAAAGAGCCTGACTAGAAAGGAAAAGAAATGTCAGATGGCTCAGTAACAATTGAAGTTGAATTATCAAAAGAACAATTAGAAAAGGCTTTAAAATCTATAAAAACGGATTTTAAGCAAATAGAAAAAACAAGTTCTCAAACATATCAAAAAATGTCCAAAGGTTTCCAAAATGTAGGAAAATCGGTTACTAAAGCAGGAAAATCGCTGACTATTGGATTAACAACACCACTAATTGCTTTAACAACAGCAGGAGTTAGATATAATGCGCAAATGGAAGATTTTGAAGCAAATCTAAAGACTTTATTAGGAAGTGCAGATAAAGCAAAAGAGATGTTGAGTGATTTAAAGGAAATGGCAAACACAACTCCGTTTGAAACAACCGACTTATTAGAAAGTACACAAACTATGTTAGGGTTTGGATTGGCAGCTGATAAAACCAAAGATTATCTTCAAATGCTCGGAGATGTTTCAATGGGAAACAAAGAAAAACTGAGAAGTTTAACTTTAGCGTTTTCACAAATGGGAGCAAGTGGAAAAGCAACGATGGAAGATATTAATCAAATGATTGATGCAGGATTTAACCCATTGTATGAACTTTCGCAGAAGACTGGAAAATCAATAGGAGAATTACGAGAAGAAGTTTCTGAAGGGAAAATATCTTTTGAGGATATAGCAGGCGCAATGACGATTGCAACTTCAGAAGGAGGAAGATTTTACAACGCAATGGAAAACGCTGCCAATACAATGAATGGAAAATTGTCGACGGCAACAGATGCTTTAAAAACAGCCTTAGGTGACCTTACAGAGAGTGCTTTACCAGTTGTTACATTAGCAGTTGAAAAAATAACTGACTTAGCAAATAGTTTTAATAATCTCGATCAAGAAACAAAAGATACAATAATGAAAATAGTATTAGGTTTTATTGCTTTAGGTCCAGTAATTACTATTTTGGGGAAAGTAGTTACTGCAATAGGAACTGTTATAGAAGCAATAGGACTAATGAAAGGAACAATAACGACAGCTTCTGTAGGAGCAAAAGTACTATCGGCTGCATTATCCTTTTTAACTTCGCCTGCGGGATTGGTGATTTTAGCAATAGGAGCGGTTATAGCAATTTTAGTTGTTTTATACAATAAATGTGAATGGTTTAGAAATGCAGTTAATACAGTTTTCGATGCAATAAAAAAATCTATACAATCAAACATAGATGTAATGAAAGGTGTTTTTAATTTTATAAAAAGTAATTGGCAAGGATTACTTACACTAATAGTTAACCCAATTGCAGGGGCATTTAAGCTTATTTATGATAATTGTGAAACTTTTAGAAATACAATTGATAGTTTTGTAGAAAATATAAAAAACTTTTTTATAAATGCTTGGAATACCATCGTAACATTTTTTACAGAAGGAATACCTAATTTTATTTCTACGGTTATATCTTGGTTTCAAAACTTGCCTTATAATATTGGTTTAATAGTAGGATATATTTTAGGAAAAGTTATTGAATTTGGATCTAATGTTTGGAACTGGATTACAACGGAACTTCCTAAAATAATCCAAGGAATAATACAATGGTTTTCAGAATTACCAGGGAAAATAAAAGAATTTTTAAGCAATGCATGGCAAAATTTTATTCAATGGGGAGTACAAATGTTTCAGACGGGAAATCAAAAGACTTCTGAAATAATTGACAATATTATTAATTGGTTTAAAACATTACCAGATAGAATAAAGAAATGGTTAACAGAAACTATTAATAAAATGAAGCAATGGATTTTAGATACTAAAAACATGTTAGTAGAAAAAATACCAGAAATAATAGAAAGTATTGTTAATTTCTTTAAGGAATTACCAGAGAAAGTTAAAGAAATAGGAAAAAACATCGTAGAGGGATTATGGAATGGAATCCAAAATGCAAAAGATTGGGTAATAGGAAAAATAAAAGAATTTGCTAAAGGTATGTTAGATGGAATGAAGCAAGCTTTAGGTATTCATTCGCCATCAAGAGTATTTGAAGATCAAGTTGGAAAAAATATTGCGTTAGGAATTGGAGAAGGATTCTATGAAAATATTAACAAAGTCTATAAAAAAATGAAAACTGCAGTAGATTTCCAAACTCAGAAATTGTCAGCTAATTTAAGCACAAATGCAACAGTAGGCAAAGTATTAACTGCCAATATAACTGTAAAAGGAGATACATATATGGATAGTACTAAAGTAGGAAGAATGACAGCACCTACTGTATCAAAAGTACTAAAAACAGGAGGTGCTTTCTAATGGAAGTTCGTTACAGAGGGAAAAGATATAAAATATTAGAAAGCATAGAGATTCAAAAATCATCTCGAGAACTAAAATATACAGATATCAAAATAGATTTCAGGGGAGGAAAATTAGAAGACCTCCCTTTTTATATGCAAGAAATACAAGTATATAGTAAAGAAGGCAAACTACTTTATACTGGTTATTTAGAAAGTTATAAGCTACCTGAGTTAAATAAAATAAATGGAATAAAAAACGAATTAACAATAACACTTATAACTCCGAGAAAATTAGCAACGAAAAAGGTAGTTACAGTAGTAACTACGGATCGTATTTCTAATATAATAAATAGAATATTTCAACCGCTGTATAATGAAGGATTTATCTTGCAGGAATCTAATTTTGACGATAAGGTTATAACTGTTAAGCTTATAAGTAGAACAATAGAAGAGTGTATGCAAATATTGTCTACCAATTATTCGCTTTATTGGAACATTGATGAATTAAAAGGGATCACAGTAAACTCTATTGAATATCAGTTTAATAAGCCACCTATAAAAAGTGTAAATATAAATAATTACAAGCAAGAACTAAAAGGATTTCTAAAAATAACTCCAAGTGTAGAAGGCACTGATTATGCAAATATAATAAATGTAAAAAATGCTAGAGTTTTTTATGATTTAGAAAATACAGATTTAAATATAACTTTAAAGAAAGATGGAAAGATAGAATTTGAAAATCCGATTGATATAAGTTATGAAACAGCTAAAAGACTATATGGTGGAAGTATAGAGGAAGGATCCACGACAATTGTAAATAATATCTTGATTACATACAACAATAATCAGCAAGCCTATATTATGTCTGCATTTAATTCAACAGGCTACTTAAGAAACAGTATTAATTACAAAGATATTGGAGTAGATAGCCAAGCAGATTCTTTGTTTGTTTTGGAAATGGATGGTACTTTTAAAAATCTTGCAAAAGCCGTTACTTATAAAGGAGAGGAAGATGTAACAATTAACTCTATCGAATCCGAAACGGCATTAAGATATGCAACAATGAAACTATTGAACTGGCATGAAATAGAAAAAAATGCAGGTATAATAACAACTACAGGGCAGATAGAGAAAACGATTGATGCCAATGATAAATGGTTTACACAGCAAGAATTAATAGAATATATTAGAGGTTGTTTTATAGAAAATGATAAAAATACAAATATAATAAAAATATATTGTGATGAGGATAACAATATTAATATTGGAGATCGATTAGATATAGATCTTCCAGAATTATATACACAAGGAACTTATATTGTTACAGATATAGTTTTATCAAAGGAAAAGAACAATCCATACAACTATGAAATAGAACTGCGAAACACTTCTCTAACTGAGAACTATGCTAATTTATTTCAGGATCAATTAGATACAGAAGAGCAAGAAAATCAAACAGAAGTGGAATATGTAGTAGAATATGCAGAAGAAGAGACAATAACAGAAATTCATGAAGTTGAAATAGTACCAAATAGTACCAACTCAAAAAAGGGGAGGTATAAAAAATGAAAATACAAAATGAAAGTGTGACAATAAGATTAGGAAATAATGAAAGAACATTTAAAAATTTAATTTTAAATAGTTATTTAGATTTATTTGCAGATAGCTTTTTGAAGTTTAAAAATAAAGCAATGGATGCATGCTTTATTAAATTTGATACACCACAAGTTGTAGATGAAGACTCTACAAACATGGAATATGATTTAGTTTTGCAAACAGATCCATATAAAACTAAAGAAACATATACAGAAAATGCAATAGTGAATGATTATATTTACAATGTAAAGGCTACTGGATTTAAAGATATATCTGAATTTGTAGGACATCAGATTACTGCAATTGGTTTTGGTACATACGATTATTATGAAGAAAATACAATGCTTTATGCTTTTTTAGATATAAGCAGATATCAGATTTATGTACAAGATGGTCAAGAGATAATTATTTCTAGAAAAGATAAAATTACAAGTGATCTATTATTTTATTCTCCATTTAAAGAGGTAAAATATCCTACACATTTAACAACAAGAGGAATTTTGGAAATAAAAGACATGGAATATGACGAAATATTTTCACAATTGTATTCTCTAGGTTTAGGAACTTTGTATAATGGAATAGAAGAAGAGATTCCATTAGAAGAATTAGACATAAAAAAAGAAGGAATAGGAACTATTATTATAGAAAGCGCTAAGAATTATGCATCTTATCCAAGTACAACATTATTCCCAAGTACTAGTCTATTTCCAGGAAGAACACCAGAAGGGTTAAAAAAATTAGAAATTAAAAATAAAGGAGAAGGATTATACCCTTCTCTTTCTTTATATCCTTCTAAAAATTCTTATCCAAAACAAGCTACTCAAAAGTGGGTTATTTATAAATTTAAATTGTATAGAAGAAGGTATGAAGGAGAGAAAGAAATAATAGAAGATACAGGAAGTTATTACTTCCAGGCGCAAAGAATAAACCAAACAGGAAGTTTAAAATTAAACATTAAATACGAAAGGAAAGATTAAACATGAATGTTGAACTAGAAAGAATTGGATGGAAGAACCTACCTAACGAAGATACTCCAATATCTGCAGAGAATTTAGAACAAATGGAAAATAATACAGAGAATGCAATAAATAAAGCAATAGAAAGAAATGAAATTGTAGCATATCAAACTGACGCACAAATAGCAAGTCAAAATGCAACATGTAGATTACAAGCTAGCATAGGTATTGGAGATAAGTTAAGTTTAGATAATAATGCTGTTATTATTGGGGAAGGTATAACAAAAATTTCTGTAGAAGCACAAATATACTTTGAATACATAGATTCAACACAAGTATATTTTTCGCCAACAATAATGAAAAATACTACTAAAGTAGCAGAAAAATTGAATGCGTATGAAGGAAAATCTTATAGTTGCGTTACCGTTAATTTCCCAATTGTAGATGTTCAAGAGGGAGACAAAATAACATTGAATTTTGGAGATGTTAATAACAAACAGCCTACAACTAGAGGAGGAAAAATGAATACATTTTTATCGGTAAAAGCGATAGATTAAGGAGGACATTATGTTCGAAGTTACAAATGGGATGATAAGAGTCCATAGAAAAAACACAGGAACTATCTATATAAAAAAGAAAAACTATACTTTTCAAGTTGGGGATATTATAACACTAACGGTTAAAACTTTTATTGGTTCTACAGAAACGTTGATAAAGAAAGAAATAAAAGTAACAGATCCTAAAGAAAAAATAGAGATAAGATTCGAAAGTGAAGATACAGATTTAAAAGAAGGAGAATATTTCTACGATATTAGGATCGATTATGCCAATGGAGATATAAGTACAGTAATATATCCCCCAGGGGATCAATCAGGACGATATACTCCAAACTTCTTTATTTTAGGGGTGGTAAACGATGAGTGAAGAAAACTTAATAGAAATTACAGGAGATAATACTGAACAAATTGAAATAGGAGAAGATACAGCAGGAAAAGGAACTAGTAATTATAATAATTTGGAAAACAAGCCTAAGATTAATAATGTAGAATTAAAAGACAATAAAACATCAAAACAACTGGGTTTACAGGAAGAAATGGATAGTTTAACAAATTTGGAAATTGAAGAAATTTTAAATAGCTTTGTAGGAGGGTAAAATAAAATGGCAAATAAGAAATTTTTAGATAATAATGGATTATTATATTTCTGGCAAAAGATAGTAAATGCTTTTGTAAAAAAGGATGGAAATAAAGTATTAAGTGATAACAATTATACTACAGCAGAAAAAGAAAAATTAGCAGGGTTAAATAATTATACATTACCAAAAGCAACAGCATCTACGTTAGGAGGAGTTAAAGTAGGAGCAGGTTTAGAAGTAGGAGAAGATGGAACATTAAATGCAACAGGTGGAGGAACAGCAGATAGTGTAGATTGGTCTAATGTACAAAATAAACCTACAAAATTGTCAGAATTTCAAAATGATAGTGGATTTCAAACCGCTAGCGAAGTTCAATCAGCTATCAAGAGTGCTACGAGTACTGTGTTAAGATACAAAGGAACTGTTGCAAATAGAGAAGCATTACCTTCTAATGCAGAAGTGGGAGATACATATAATTTGCAAGATACAGGTGGAAATGTTGCTTGGGATGGTACAAAATGGGATGATCTAGGAGAAACAGTAGATTTAAGTGGATATGTTCAAGAAAACGAATTAATTGCAATAACAAATGGCGAAATAGATAGCATTGTAGCTCAATAGTAGGAGGTGCAAAATGGCTAAAAAGAATTTTTTAGATAAAGCAGGCTTAACCTATTACGATGCTGAGCTTAAAAAGAAAGTAGTACAAGCAACAGAAATTCGAAAAATAGAAATAGTTACAGAATATCCAGAAACAGAAGAAAATGGAGTGTTGTACATGAAGGTGATCCAATGAAAATAGAGGATATGAGAATTAATGGAAAAACAATAGAAGAAGCAAAATTAAATGGAAAGATTATATTTCAATTTAAAAGAGATACAATTCCACCAACAATTGAAGTTTTTGGTAATGGAAGTAATAATCCTAATTTACATGTTTTTGATACAAACGAATTTACTTGTATTGTAAAACAAGGAGATGAAATAAAAAGGACAGATCGCCCACCAAAAAATGAATCTGGCAGTTACGATGCATGGTTTGGAATTGGATATTTGGGGGATGGAGAATATGAAGTAGTAGCAACAGATATAAATGGAAATATATCAAATGCAAAAGTAACAATAAAAATATAAGGAATAGAAAATGAAAATACTAAAAATTATAAAAAAAACATTAATAAGCTTAACGCTGTTAATGTTCTTTAATTTATTTATATAGGAGAAAACTATGGAAAATAAAGAAGAATCTTTTGAAATACAGGTATTAACTAGACTTGCAGTAATTGAAAGTAAACTAGATGACTATAAGAAAATAGAAGATATAACATACAGAGCTTACAATAATGCAAAAGAAAATACAAAAGACATAAATAATTTAAAGGAAAAGGTGACAAGTTTACAAAAAGATATTGAAGCAATAAAAGAGCAACCAAGACAGAGATGGTTTAATTTAGTTGGAATGATCATATCTGTTGTAGTAACAGCTATTGTTACGTTTATTTTAGCTAAAATAGGACTTTAATAAAATAATAAGGAGTGAAAAATATGAGTAACATGAGTAACAAAACATACGATATTTTAAAATATATAGCACAAATTATTTTACCTGCATTGGCAACATTATATTTAACGTTAGCAAGTATATGGGGATTACCTTATGGAGAAGCTATTTCTGGAACAATAATGGCAGTAGATACTTTCTTAGGAGTGGCATTAAAAATCTCAAATAACAACTATAATAAAGTAAAGGAGATAAAGTAAATGGAAGATAATATCATACAAGAAACTGTAGAATTTTCTGAAGAATTATATCAAAAAAATATAACAGAAAACACATTCGAAATTGAATATGAGGCAGGTGATTTAAATGCAGATAACTAATGTAATATGCCCAGTATCTAAATATCCACTAAAATGTCCTGATATAACTAATAAAGATGGAATTTGTGTACATAATACAGCAAATGATGCTAGTGCTATGGCAGAGGTTTCTTATATGTTAGGAAATAACAACAAAGTATCTTTTCATGCAGCAGTTGATAATGAAAGAGTAGTGACAGGTTTACCTTTTGATAGAAGTTGCTATGCGGCAGGAGATGGTAGATATGGAAGTGGAAATGCCCATAAGATTAACATTGAAATTTGTTATAGTAAATCTGGTGGAGAACGTTTTGAAGAAGCTGAAAATTTAGCAGCTTGCTATATTGCATATTTATTAAAACAATATGGATGGGGAATAGAAAAAGTTTCTAAACACCAAGATTATAGTGGTAAATATTGTCCACATAAAACATTAGATTTAGGCTGGGAAAGATTTTTAAATAAAATAAGAGAGCAATTAGGATTACAAACACAACCAGTAGAAGATAACAAAAATTATGAAGAAGGAAGTGATGAACCTGTGAGAAAATATGTAAATGGAAGTACGATCGAAAATATATATGCAGATACATCTTTAACTAAAAAGATAGGTCATTTAAATCCACGAGAAAGTTGTGATTGTTTTGGAATATTTAATGACAGACCAATGGTGCGATATAAAGTAGATGGATCTAATAATTACAAAATAGGATTTGCTGTTTGGAAAGGCGGAGTAAAATAGATCTTGATAAATATTAATTAATATGTTAATATAAATTATACGCTATACATCATAAAAAAGAAGAGGTAGATTGGAATT
>ERZ779894.1608-NODE-1608-length-22414-cov-3.559819_pt1 | contig 22414 bp, 15 predicted proteins | sample MGYA00511587_ERZ779894 | MGnify/ENA primary metagenome ERZ779894 (study PRJEB29588, sample SAMEA2160490) | human gut metagenome | biome: human gut; feature: human-associated habitat; material: faeces | place: Denmark | collected 2008/2010 ... | reverse complement strand
CGACCACGGCGGCGTCCGGAGACAGGCCGCTGTAGTGGCATTTGAGGTTCCAGAACTTCTCGTAGCCGATGTCCGCGCCGAAACCGGACTCCGTAACATGGTATTCGTTCAGCTTGAGGCCGATGCGGTCCGCGATGACCGAACTCTGCCCGATGGCGATGTTGGCGAACGGCCCGGCGTGTACGAACACGGGCTGGCCTTCGATGGTCTGCGTGATCCTGTTTATGGGAGGCATCCAGCTGCTCTGCATGGGGATCATGGGAGAGTATCTCTCGAAAACCTATCTGGAATCCAAACATCGTCCGATCTATATCATAAGGAGTTCCAGTTATGAAAAAGAGTAATGCAAAAGAGAAAATTTGCGGACTGGCGTCTTACGCTGTACTGACTGTTCTGACTGTGGCAGCGTGCTGGTTTTTTGCCGGAAGATACGGTGTCTTCGGGGCAAATATGGACTGGATCAGTCAGCACAGCGTGTTCCCGGAGTATTTCCGGCAGCAGTTTTATGCAACGGGAAAGATATTTCCGGAATTTGCGCCGAATCTGGGCGGAGGTCAGAACATTTATCATTTTGCTTATTACGGACTATACAGTCCATTGATTCTGCCGTCATATCTGCTCCCATTTGTGAAAATGTCAGATTACATCATGGTGATCAGCATAACAGGTCTGACGGTTTCGGTACTGCTTTTTTATTACTGGCTGAAAAGCAGAAAGATGGATACAGGCGTTGCTTTTATCATATCGCTGATGTTCCTGCTGGCGGGCCCGATGATCGGACAGTACAGCGGTCAGATCATGTTCGTAGATTATATGCCGTTCTTATGTCTGGCACTTATAGGTGTGGACCGGTATTTTGAAAAAGAAAAAAGCGGTCTTTTTACAGTCAGTGTATTTCTGATGATCATGACCAGTTTCTATTTCAGTATTGGCGGAATGCTGGTACTGGTTCTTTATGGACTGCACCGGTATTTTGAACAAAGAGAAGGATGCAGAGTCACGGTCAGAGGCTTTTTAGTGGATGGACTGTGTTTTGTTCGTCCAATGATTCTGGCAGTACTTATGAGTAGTTTCTTCCTGGTACCAACGGTACTTGCACTGGCGGGTGGTAGAAGTAAAGGGCAGAATACATCGCTTACTACCCTTTTCGTTCCGCAGATCACGGTAGAACGATTCGCTTACAGCATCTATGGAATCGGACTTACAACACTTGTGATCACCGTTTTGATCACAGGACTTCTGTACCGGAAAGTATATGAGAGAGTGCTCACATATGGATGTGTGATCGTGCTTGTCATTCCGGTATTTGCTTACTTATTGAATGGCGGACTGTATATCAGAGATAAGGTATTCATTCCATTTCTGCCATTGTTGTGTTATCTGATTGCTATTTATCTGGAAAAATGCAGGAAAGAGAAATTGTCTCTTATTGCAGGAATGGTTCCGTATATCATTACAACGGTATTTGTTTATATAGCAAGAAACCAGTTTACATCTAAAGGAATAGAGGAAAACGTATGGAAGGCATTACTTGCAGAAAGTGTTCTGTTCCTGATATGTTATGTGCTTTATTGTGCAGTGAAGAGCCACTGCAAAGAGACAAAAGAGATTCTGATGCTGGCACTGCCGTCGGTGCTATGTCTGGCGGTCACGATGAATACCTTTTATCAGATGGAGCCGGACCGGTATGTCAGTCACAAACTGTACCGGGATGTTGCAGGAGAACATAATGAACAGGCGGTAAAAGAAGCTTTGAAAAATGATGGTGGATATTACCGCACAGAACAGATGGGCAATGACGATGAAAATGCAGCGGATTTAAACCGGATCTGGGATGCGGGGCAGAATATTACTTCAATCTATTCATCGGCATACAATTCTGAATATCAGACATTTCGTCAGAAGACATTCGGACTGGAAGAACCGTTTCGGAATGTGATGATGCAGTCGGTATCGAAGAATCCGGTATTTTGCCGGATGATGGGAGTACGCTATATCGTATCAGATTCTGATGTAACGGGATATGCTCTGGTTAAGAAATGTGAAAAAACCGGCATATATCAGAATAATGACGCGGCACCGGTCATGTATGCAACAGATCGTGTGATGACGGAAAAAGAATATAACAAACTTGCATTTCCATATAATCAGACGGCATTTCTGGAATATGCAGTTGTTGGAGAACATACGGAATCTTCAGATCAGAACATAATGACAGCTTATACGCCTGTTAGTCTGAAAATGGCCGACAATCATAAAGCGCAAAATGGAGCCGGCAATAGAACCACAGATATAGGGAAGAAAAACGGAAATGAAAGAAAAGTCGGAACGTGGATCCATGAAAAAGAAGATGGCTGGAAGATCCATGCGAAGAAGATAAAAAAGATAACATTTTCCATTCGACAGGTGCAGCAGGAAACGACACAACAAGAGGGGCAGAGACAGATTCTTTTCCTGAGCTTCCGTGTGGACAATGCACGTCCGAATAAGGACGTGGCAGTCTGGATCAACGGAATCCGTAATAAACTAAGCGCAAAAGATCATGTATATTATAATGAAAATAAAACATTTATCTATGCAGTGCCGTTAAAGGATGGAGAAGATACTATTTCTGTAACATTTGGCAAAGGAAAATATCAATTAAGCCATGTACAGGCATATCTTGGCAGTCTGCCGGAACGGTCAAAAACGTTATATCAGTCAGAAGTTCAGGTGGATAAAAAGCTGACGAAAGATAATGTGATACAGGGAACGATACAGGTAAAGAATGATGGCTGGTTCATTACATCCATCCCGTATGACACACATTTTAAGATGTACATCGATGGAAAAGAGACGAAGATACAAAAGGTAAATACAGCATTTCTTGGATGTGAGATCGGAAGTGGGAAGCATGAAGTGAGGATCGTCTATCATGCACCGGGGGCAACAGAAGGAAAAGTATTTTCAATGATTGGAATAGTCGGATTCGTGTTATTACTTGTATTGTAATGATACGATGATATCTATATGCAGCAGCAGATTTGTGGAAAATCACTGCTGTATATTTGCATTTTATAAAAAAGAAGAGTATGATGTTAAATGTTTTTTTATACTTAAATAAGGAAGAAAAATGGAAACAGACAACAGGGCAAGACGAGGATGAGAACATGAAGATCATAGAAACATATGGAAACTATATAGAAAAATGGAGTAATGAAAATCCGGGCAGAGCAAGATGGCTTTTGAAGACCGGATGGAAGGCACAGAATCTGAAGTTCCGGTTCGCACCGGACAAAAGACTGATGCCGGCAGAGCAGTATCTGGCAAGGCTTATGATGGATACGATGATAAGACCGCTGGAACGTCCGGAAGAAAGTGCAATTGTCAGTATCTTTACTCCTTGTGAAATTTTACAGGAAGCAGGATTACATCCATACAATGTAGAAGGATTTTCCTGCTATCTTTCTGCATCTAAGGCAGAAAGAGCATTTTTACAACAGGCGGAGAATACGGGCATATCCGAGACACTTTGCAGTTATCACAAGACATTTATCGGAGCGGCGCAGAAGAAAGTACTTCCGAAACCAAAGTGTATTGTATACACGAATCTGACCTGTGATGCAAACCTTCTGACATTTAAGAAGCTGGCAAAGATGTATGATGTACCGATCTTTGCTATCGATGTGCCGATGCAGCAGAACGAAGACAATGTACAGTATGTGGCAGACCAACTTCGTAAACTGAAAGACTTTATAGAAGAATGCACAGGCAAAAAGATTACAGATGAGACATTAACAGAACGACTGAGAAGAAGCAAGCGGACGCTGGAAAAATTCGCACAGTATGAAAAGGAAAGTGCGGACAGATATATCCCTGCAGACCTTGTTACGCCACTCTATGCAGGTATGACAAATAATCTGCTGTTGGGAACAGAAGAAGAGGAAACGTATGTGGACCGTCTCCTGAACGATGTGAAGAAGGCCCCGGCAAAAAAGGGAAAGAAGATTTACTGGATGCACACTATTCCGTTCTGGTCAGATGCGGTGAAGAATGAACTTTGCTTTCAGGAAAAAGCGCAGATCGTTGGATGTGAACTGAGCCGTGTCTGTGAGCCGGATTTTGATCCGGAGAAGCCTTATGAAGCGATGGCGAGACGTATGGTGTATCATGCATTAAATGGAAGTGCGATCAGAAGAATCGAAGCAGGAATCTGTCATGCAAAGGAGACAGGAGCAGACGGTGTTGTTTGGTTCGGACACTGGGGATGTAAGCATACCCTTGGAGCAGCACAGCTTGCCAAGCGCAAATTCGAAGAACAGGGAATCCCGCTTCTGATCCTGGACGGCGATGGATGCGACAGAAGTCATGGCGGAGAAGGGCAGACATCTACCAGACTCGGGGCATTCTTAGAGATGCTGAATACAGAAACGGATGAAAATACGGACAGACAGGAGGAATCGCACGATGAATAAAACATATTATGTCTGTAAATATACCCCAATCGAACTCTTAGAAGCGTTCGGCGGGGAATGTCAGAACCTGAATGAGATGCCGCAGGGCTTTGACCATGCGGATCAGATAGCGCATCCGAACATCTGCGGATTCGGCAAGGCTCTTCTGGAAGCTGTGATGAGCGGAAAGGTAAAGGAACTGGTGCTGGTCAACTGTTGTGATACGATCCGGAGTGTCTATGATATTCTGGAAGACAGTGGAAAACTGGATTTCTTATATATGATCGATGTGCTTCATTGTGATGCAGAGTGCAGCAGAGAACGTACAGCAGTGCAGTTAAAAGGTCTTGCGAAAGCATATGGAGAATATAAAGGCACAACATTTGATGAAGAAAAGTTCCGTCAGGCATTCAAGAAGCCGGAACACATTGTAAAGCCGCATATCAGTGTGCTGGGTGCACGTATGGGAAATGAACTTTTTGATATGGTGCAGAAGAGTATGCCGTATCCGGTGGAAAATGATACCTGTGTCAACAACCGTTCGGTGGGCGAGACAGAGCCGCCAAAGGAATTGGAATTTGATGAACTGATGGTATGGTATGCGAAAGAACTTCTCGGACAGATTCCATGTATGCGTATGATGGATCACAGTGGAAGAAAGAGATTATACAATGACCCGGGATTAAAGGGGATTATTTATCATACCGTGAAATTCTGCGATTTTTACAGTTTTGAATACGCACAGATCAAACAGAATGTGACCGTACCACTTTTGAAGATCGAATCGGATTATACCGTACAGAGCAGCGGACAGCTTCTGACAAGATTAGAAGCATTTGCAGAGAGCATGAATATGGAAGAACTGGAAGGGAAGGAACTGAAGATGGGAAAAGGATATTTCGCCGGAATAGACAGCGGATCAACAAGTACAGATGTAGTAATTCTTGATAAAGACCAAAATATCGTGACAGGGATCATCCTGCCGACAGGTGCGGGAGCAGCAATCGGAGCAGAGCGTGCACTGGAAGAAGCACTGAAGGATGCGGGACTTCAGAGAGAAGACATCGATGCAATGGTTACAACCGGATACGGAAGAACGGCCATTTCTGATGGAGATAAGAGTATTACAGAGATTACCTGTCATGCAAGAGGGGCACATTTCCTGAACCCGGAAGTCCGTACTGTTATTGATATCGGAGGTCAGGACAGCAAGGTCATCCGCCTGGATGAGAACGGGGCTGTAGCCAATTTCGTTATGAATGATAAATGTGCTGCAGGAACAGGAAGATTCCTGGAAATGATGGCAAGAACGATGGAAATGAGCCTGGATGATATGGGAAAGGCAGGTCTGTCATATAAGGAAGACATTACGATCTCCAGTATGTGTACCGTATTTGCAGAATCCGAAGTCGTATCACTGATTGCACAGAATAAGGCAACCGATGATATCGTACATGGACTGAATAAGGCTGTTGCGTCCAAGACAGCAGCACTGGCAAAACGTGTCGGCGGCGAGGAACGCTATATGATGACCGGAGGCGTGTCAAAGAACCAGGGACTGGTGAAGACACTGGAAGAGAAGCTTGGAACGACACTGGTGATCAGCGATAAGGCACAGCTTTGTGGAGCACTGGGAGCTGCATTATTTGCTAAGGATATGGTTACAGAGTAAGCGTTCTTAGCAAGATCTTAACAGTAGAAAAATAGATAGGATTGGAATTCTGTGATAATATAAAGAATATATTGAATAGTCAGAAAATTGTAGAATAATTAACACAGAAAGGCCTGAATATTTATTGAATTTATATCGGACAAAATTATCAGAGAAATTAAAAGAGTCATTGGAAGCGGTGGTACCGATCATCGCGATCGTATTGATATTAAGCTTTACGATCGCACCGGTGCCGCCGGGCATTCTGATGGCTTTTATTATTGGAGCGATCCTTCTGGTGGTGGGAATGATGTTCTTCACACTGGGGGCGGAGATGTCGATGACGCCTATGGGAGAACGGATCGGAACTCGGATTGCACAGTCGAAGCGACTTCCCGTGATTATTGGATTGTGTTTCATACTTGGCTTCATCATTACGATATCGGAACCGGATCTGCAGGTGCTGGCAGGGCAGGTACCGTCAGTGTCGAATATGACGCTGATCCTGGCAGTTGCCGTAGGAGTCGGAATCTTTCTGGTGGCTGCTGTACTGCGTATGTTATTTTCCAAACCGCTGTCATATATGCTGTTGATCTTTTATCCGGTGGTGTTCATCCTGACTTTTTTTGTATCGAAGGATTTTCTGGCGATTGCATTTGATTCGGGTGGTGTGACAACCGGACCGATGACGGTACCGTTTATCATGGCACTGGGAATCGGATTCTCTGCGGTACGTAGTGATAAATACGCAGAGACGGACAGCTTCGGTCTGGTATCGTTGTGCTCGATCGGCCCGGTGTTGGCGGTACTGCTTCTTGGTATTATCTATCATCCACAAGGTGGTAGCTATTCCGAGACTGTAATACCGGATGCAGAGACATCTGTAGCATTATGGAAATTATTCGAGTCCGGAATCCCACATTATATGAAGGAAATCGGTGGCTCACTGCTTCCGATCATTCTGTTCTTCACATTCTTTCAGGTGGTATCCCTGAAATTAAAAAAGAAAACGCTGATCAAAATTTTGGTCGGTATCCTGTATACATACATTGGACTGGTATTATTCCTGACAGGGGTAAATGTAGGATTTATGCCGGTAGGTAATTATTTGGGACAGGTGATCGCAGGGCTTCCTTACCGATGGGTGATCATCCCGATCGGTATGCTGATCGGTTACTTTATCGTAAAGGCAGAGCCGGCGGTATATGTGCTGATGGAGCAGGTAGAAGAGCTGACCTCCGGAGCAATACCGGGAAAAGCAATGGGATATAGCCTGTCGCTTGGCGTTGCATTTTCCCTTGGATTGGCGATGATACGTGTACTGACAGGTATCTCGATCCTGTGGTTTCTGGTTCCAGGATATGCACTGGCGTTGGTTCTGACGATATCTGTGCCAAAGATATTTACGGCGATCGCATTTGACTCCGGCGGTGTTGCATCCGGACCGATGACGGCAACCTTCTTACTTCCGTTTGCACAGGGAGCATGTGAAGCGGTTGGCGGAAATGTGGTAACGGATGCATTTGGAGTGGTAGCAATGGTAGCAATGACACCGCTTATCACGATACAAATCCTGGGTGTGGTGTATCAGTATCAGGAGCGTAAGAAGGATAAAGAAGAGATGCTCGCGCAGCCTGTTAAGGTATTACCGCTGGAGGCATATGGGGATGCGGATATCATAGAGTTGTAAGGGAGAATTTATGAGTAAGGTATATATGATGGTGACCATCACGAACAGAAACAAACGAAAAGATTTCCGAACATTTTTTAAAGAGTACGGACTTCCTGTATTTCTGGAAACGATCGGAAGGGGGACGGCACAGAGTGAAGTGCTGGATTATTTCGGCCTGGAAGAATCGGAAAAGTTGTTATTTCTTGCAATCGTAACAGGAGAGACGTGGAAAAAGCTGCGCCGGGGACTGATCACGAAGATGCTGATCGATGTACCGGGGACAGGGGTATCGTTCATTGTGCCGCTTAGCAGCGTGGGCGGAAGAAAGACACTGCAGTTTCTTGTAAATGAACAGGAATTTGAAAAAGAGGAGGAGACTTCGATGAAAGATACAGATTATGAACTTCTGGTAGCAATCGCAAATCAGGGATATATCGACACGGTCATGGATGCGGCAAGGTCAGCAAAGGCCGGAGGCGGAACTGTGATCCATGCAAAAGGAACCGGGATGGAACTTGCAAAAAAGTATCTCGGGGTGTCACTGGTGGAAGAAAAAGAAGTCATTCTGATCGTAACGAAGAGCAGAGAGAAGAATCAGATCATGAAAGCAATCATGGAGCAGGCCGGTCTCGACAGCAAAGAACGTACGATAGTGTTCTCGCTGCCGGTGACCAGTGTTGCGGGGATACGAATGCTGGAGGAAGATATTCAGGATGATTTGTTATAGGTTGCCTGAAAATTTTATGGAATTCAGTATTTTATACAAATCTTTTTTTAATACATCATTTTCAATATCTTGCACTGCATTGAAACTTCGGACGCCTACTCCGATAATATAATCACCATTTTGAATATATGCCTGTTCAAATGCAATCGTTTTTTGCTCCTTTTTGAATCCGAGAGCATGTAAAAGATATGATACAGGATTCTGGGATGAAGAAATGAATTCTTCATCCGGATCATATGGCCAGTACTCTGTAACTTCATTGCAGGTATGCCCATCTACTGTAAATGTGTCGTTTAAGGTTATCTTTTTAATCACAGAATCCTTGGAAACATTTAACAGGTAGTCCATATCAATGTCGCAATCGTCAGTGATTGCTATACCTTGCTTTTTATAAGAGATAATCTCAAGAGTAAATACTTCTTCATCTAAGTCATCAGAGGATAAAATAATTGTGTATGAAGCTTCGTTTTTATCTGTACAATTCTCTGTATCGATATGGTATCCATCTGGAACGGTATAGGTCAGAAGCTGATTGATATTTTCACCGGTGTAATTTACCGGTGTTTCCTGTGAGGTTTTGTCAGTTTTGGAACTGCCGCAAGAGGCTGAGACTATCATGATAAGTGAAATCATAATGAAACTTGTAAAAAGATATTTTCCTTTCATAGTAACCACCGCTTTCTTTGAAACATTCTTTTTAGGAAACGAGAGAAAATGATAAGCTATATAAGGGTTTTGTTGATAATTTATTATAGCATATAACTTTTAAACAAGCATTAAATTTTGCTGAAAAAAGAAACGACGAACGCCACAAACCTTCCGGCCCGTGGCGTTCGTTGTCGTTATAGTTATCTAAAGGAATGAGAGTAAAGTGTTGCACCGGATTCCCGGTGTGCTACTTTATGAGGGGGAGATAGTTGATTTTGTCTCTCTCAACTATCTGAGTTTATTATAAAAAACAAATATGTCTAAAGTATGTTAAATTCCTTAAAGAAATCGGAAAAATCTTAAGAAGAGCTTAAGAGGTTATAAAGAGAATGAAAACCGGAAAAAGCAGTTGACTTTTTCATGAAAATCGAATATTATATATAGAATCTCTTTGCACTGAATATATCCAATACGGATAAGGGATAACAGTACAAACTGATCAGGCTACATTCATTTTTTATAAGAATAAAATCGAGAAAAATGATGTGCATGCCGGGCCGGTCGATTACCGGCAGCAGATGAGACGATATATCATACATCTGTGGGACAGTAAGTAGAAAGTTCCACAGGTGTATTTTTTTGCAAAAAGCAGTCTTGTAAATAGAATACGGAGGAACAGTAGTCTTACCTTAGGTGCCATAGGAGACATGACATTATTAAAAATGGAGGTTATCTTATGACAAGTCAAAAACAACAATTAAATGAACAGAAAATGATCAATCATTTATCAACCGTGGGAATTCTTGGAAATGTCATTCTGACAGCGTTCAAACTGCTGGCAGGAATTATCGGACATTCGGGAGCCATGATATCCGATGCGGTTCATTCATTATCGGATGTGTTTGCCACATTCATTGCATTTCTCGGGGTAAAATTATCTAAGAAATCGGCGGACAGCGAACATCCATACGGTCATGACAGATTGGAATGTGTAGCATCGATGGTGCTTGCAGCCATTCTTCTTGCAACGGGTATTGGTATTGGAATGAGTGGTGTGAAGACGATCATAGCCGGTGATTACAGTCATTTGCAGGCACCGGGAACGATCGCACTTGTGGCAGCTATCGTGTCGATTCTTACAAAAGAGGGGATGTTCTGGTATACCAGACATTATGCGAAGATTCTGGATTCCGCAGCATTCATGGCAGATGCATGGCATCACAGATCAGATGCATTTTCTTCCGTTGGTTCACTGATTGGTATAGGTGGTGCAATGCTTGGATTTCCTGTGCTGGATCCGCTGGCAAGTGTAGTTATCTGTATTTTTATCCTGAAAGTAGCATTTGATATTTTCAAAGATGCACTGGATAAGATGCTGGATACTTCATGCAGTGAAGAATATGAAGAGAAACTGGCAGACTATATCAGAAAGAGCCGGGGAGTAGAAAGACTGGATCTGTTAAGAACGAGAATGTTCGGCAACAAGGTGTATATCGATGCAGAGATTGCAGTAGATGGAACACTTTCGTTGAAAGATGCGCATGCAATTGCAGAGGATGTGCACGACAATGTAGAAAAGAAGTTTCCGAATACAAAGCATATTATGATTCATGTAAATCCGGCATAATGGAAAAAATACCGCAGCTTTCAAATTTTGAAAAAGCTGCGGTATTTTTTCTTTGTTGGTGTTGTCTGAAAAATTTAATTCTGCTAATGAAAGTATGTTTTCGTTTGTGCTATGAGTTATAACCTTTTACGTATACAAAGCTGTCTGTATCATTGTCACGCTGCATCGTATAGTGATGATTGAGCATAGCTTCAATAAGTTCCTGTCCCTGGTTTTCTACGGCGACCAGAGTCATATCTAATGCATCTTCCAGTTCCTGTACCGTCATATCGTCCAGAAATACCTGTTCTCCGCTTCTTAACATATTGCATGTGATAAGAAGTGTGTCACCAAGATCGGTGCCGGAGGCTTTCTTTTCCAGAAGCTGGGCTTTGAGATCCTGACCGGTGATCAGACCGGATACGGTAACAGTCTCGCCAAAGAAATCATTGCGGATCGCAAATACATTGATCTTAATATATGGAAATGCTTTCATGATCTCCTCTGCGAATCCGGCAAGGGTACTGTAGGCAAGCTTGCCTGTTGCAATGGTAAGTGTACGGCAGGTCTCATTTTTCCAGGTCTCATAGTTGTCATTCTGCTTCAGCGCTTCCAGAGCGTCATGGAATTCTGTCTTTAAAAGACGCATCATGCCAACTCCGTTTTCCAGCTGGATATATCCATCATAGCGTTCTTCTTCCGGAAAATCACGTTCGGCAAGAATATACCATTCATCACTTGCCTGTATGAAGTGCAGACCATATTCTTCATAGAATTTTGGCTGATAGCTTTCAATCATATCAATGACTTCACCGGCTTCTTCTTTTGAAAAGAGTTCCAGCGGATAGAGACCTTCACGGTATTTTGTAAGTCCGGCAGGTACAACGGATACACTTCTCATAAAAGGAAGATAGCTGGAAAGATCCTCAATGGAACGTTTTAATTCATCTTTGTCATTTACGCCTTTACATAATACGATCTGACCGTTCATCTCAATATGTGCTTCATACAGATCCTGCAGAAATTTTAGCTTTTCTCCGGCAAACCGGTTATGCAGCATCTTACAGCGGAGCTCCGGATTGGTTGTCTGTACAGAGATATTGATCGGTGCGAGCTGCATATGGATGATGCGGTCAATATCTGCCTGCTTCATATTTGTCATGGTGATATAATTTCCCTGAAGGAATGACAGGCGGGAATCATCATCCTTAAAATACAGCGTCTCACGCATGCCCGGAGGCATCTGATCGATGAAACAGAACATGCATTTATTACTGCAGGAACGGTATTCGCTCATCAGTCCGTTCTCGAATTCTACCCCAAGCTCGTCGTCGTAGTCTTTATCGATCTCCAGAAGCCATTCTACCCCGGAAGGCTTGCGGATCAGTACTTCGACGTATTCATCTTTCATCAGATAACGGTAGTCAAAGACATCTTCAATTTTCTGACCGTTTATTTTTAACAGTACATCGCCAGGTTCGATTTCCAGTTCTTCTGCAATGGAACCGGGATAGACCGTCTGTATCAGGTGTTCCTGTTCTCTTCTACTCACAAAAATAATCCTCCATTTAAACATTTACCCATATAGACAAAATGATAGCTTATTCTGAGGTTGAGTGCAAGGCAAGAATGATAAAATAAGAACGTAATTTTTGGATAAATTGATGAAAAAAAAGGAATTGACGGGATTCATTTTTCTACGTGATGTGAAAAAATACAATTTCCGGTAAATATACGATTGTAATCAAACGTTTAACGTGACATAATAAGAAAGGAAAAGTTAAGAATATTTTAAAAGAATGTTAAGTGAGTGTAAAATAAGCTGACAACAAAGGAGAAAATTATGGAAATATTTTCTATGGTATTGTCATTGTTAAGCGGAGTTGCATTGTTCCTGTTCGGAATGTCCCTGATGGGAGACGGACTGAAGCAGGTTGCCGGTAACAAACTGGAAGCATTCCTTTATAAAATGACAAACACACCGCTCAAAGGAGTAGCACTTGGTACGGGAGTAACCAGTGTCATTCAGTCATCTTCCGCGACGACAGTTATGGTCATCGGTTTTGTTAACTCCGGTATGATGAAGTTGAAACAGGCAATCGGTATCATCATGGGAGCCAATATCGGTACCAGTATCACCGGATGGATCTTATGTCTTTCTTATATTGAGGGATCCAATGGAATTGCGAAAATTTTATCCTCTGCAACGATAGCGGCAGTTGTGGCAGTGATCGGTACGATCATGCGGATGGTCTGTAAGAGAACGACACACAAGAACATCGGTAACATTATGCTTGGTTTTGCAATCCTGATGACAGGCATGCAGACAATGAGTGGTGCGGTTATACCATTAAGAGAGAGTAAAGTGTTCATTGATATGCTGACGATGTTCTCGAATCCGATCGCAGGTATCCTGGTAGGTATTGCATTTACGGCAGTCCTTCAGAGTGCATCTGCGACAGTCGGTGTATTACAGGCATTATCGGTAACAGGAATCCTTACATTTTCAAGTGCATTCCCGATCATTCTTGGTATTGGTGTCGGAGCATCCTGTCCGGTACTGATCTCAGCGATCGGAGCTAACAAGAATGGTAAGAGAACAGCTCTTGTGTACTTATTGAATGATACCTTTGGAATGCTGATCTGGTCGATTGCATTCTATACGATCAATGCATTTGTTCATTTTGATTTTATGGACAATATCATGTCGCCGGTAGCAATTGCATTATGGAACACGGTATTCCGTCTGGTAACGGTATGTATTCTGTTTCCGTTCATTAACAAGCTTGAAAAACTGGTATGTCTGTTGGTAAAAGACAGCGCAGAAGAACTGGAAGACGAAGCGGATTTCGATCTTCTGGAAGAACGTCTTCTGGATTATCCGGCACTGGCAATCGGACAGTGTCACAGAGCAATGAGTGGCATGGCGAAGAAGCTTCGTAAGAATGTCAACCGTGCAATGAACCTTCTGAATGAGTATCAGCAGAGCAAGTTTGACAAGGTTCAGAGAAAAGAAGACCTGATCGACAAATATGAAAGCCGCCTGGGAGATTATCTGATCAAGCTGACAAAGCATGAGATGAATACAGCACAGACAAGACAGGTTTCACTTTATCTGCATACGATCAATGACTTTGAACGTATCGGAGATCATGCTTCTTATATTGCATATATGTCCAGTGATATGCATGAGAATAAGACACAGTTCTCAGAAGATGCATGGGACGAACTGAATGTTGTTATGGAAGCAGTACGTGAAGAAATCAATCTTACATGCAAGGCATTCCTTGAGAATGATAAAGAGATGGCGCAGAGAGTAGCACCGCTTGGTATGGTTATTACAACACTTTGTGATGAACTGAAGATGCGTCATGTGGAACGTATGAGCAGTGGTAGATGTGGTCTGGAAGAAGGAACTGTATTTACGGATATCCTGAACAGTTTTAACCGTATTGCAGCTCACTGTGCAAGTGCGATGGTTGCACTTATGAACAGTGGCAAAGAGAATATGGATACACATATCCATGATTCGAAGGTATATCCTTCTGACAGTTCTGAATATAAAACATATCTGAATGAATATAATCAGAAATATGAGATTAAAAAAGACGGGGAACATATGAGAAGTATGGAACCGGAAGAGGTTGAGTAGGATTTCATAAAAGGGCCGCTTATATGCGGCCCCTTTTCTATATTACTGGTTATTTAGCGATTCCTGTATGCTCTTGGTGACATCTGATATTCTTTTTTGAACAGCCGGTTAAAATAGGACAGGTTATTGAATCCTGTGCGTTCCGAGATGGACAGGATGCTGTCATCTTCCGTGAGCAGAAGCCTGGCGGCAATGGTAAGCCGGTAGCCATTCAGATAGCTGGTGAATGTTGTGTGCAGATGCTGCTTGAAGAATTTCATAAAATGAGATTCGGAAAAGCCCAGATAATCAGCGGTACTTTGAACGGTAATCGGTTCTGTATAATGTGATTCAATGTAGGACACGATCTGTTTTACCTTATCCAGAGATTTATCCCGGTTGAAAGTGACCGGTGCTCCCTGAGAAGAGAATAATAGGTAAAAGAAATGAAACAGATGCCCTTTTACCGATAATTCGTAATAATCAGGTTTTTTGCTGCAGAGATCATCGATCGCATCAATACAGGAAGAAAGTGCTTCATGGAAGAAACAGGTATCGTCAAAGAGCCATGGAAGTTCATATTCCAGTGAAAAATATGGCTGGAAATATCCAACTGTCCGGGGATCGGAATCCGCAGAATATAAAAGACTGGTCTGGAACAGGATATTTTCATATTCCATACAGTCTTTCCCATGCTGGGAGATGGAGTGAAGCTGGCCCGGACGGACAAGGACGATGTCGCCGGCTTTTACAACTCTGGGCTTGGTATCAACAGAAATGATGCCGCAGCCTTTTTTTATTACAATGATCTCCACGTCGTTATGCCAGTGAAGCGGAACCTGTGTGAAGTCCAGCGGGATGGAGCACAGATAGGTATTGTATGGAAACTGGAAGCTGACGTGTTTTTTGGTTTCATGGAGGTTTTCATAGGTAAGTGTGTTCATGGATGTGTATAAGTCCTTTCTGAAGTAATTGGGATAATCAAAAAGTTGTATATTTGATAGTATTGTATTACTTTTTACTACTATGATGCAAGAGATAAAATGTATAATCCTATTATAATATCAGTGTAAAACAAAAGAAAACTGATGAAACAAAGATTCAGATCAATATTAAAAACAATCATGCGACAGCACACATTCAGGAGGTTAATTATGAATTTCTCAGAAAAGTTACAGCAGACACTTGGCAAAGCAATCAAAGATGCATCGAATGAAGAGATTTACGCAGCACTTCTTAACACAGTAAAAGAAGCTGCAGCAGATAAAGGAAGAAATATTTCCGAAAAAGGCAGAAAAGTATATTATATATCAGCAGAATTCCTGATCGGAAAACTGTTATCCAACAACCTGATCAACCTTGGCGTATACGATGAAGTAAGAGAGCTTCTTGCAGCAAATGGAAAAGACATCTGCGAGATCGAAGAAGTAGAACCGGAACCGTCACTTGGTAACGGCGGACTTGGAAGACTGGCAGCATGCTTCTTAGATTCCATTGCAACACTCGGTCTGGAAGGAGACGGAATCGGACTGAACTATCACCTTGGACTGTTCAAACAGGTATTTGAAAATCACAAACAGAAAGAGACTCCAAACCCATGGATCCAGAATACAAGCTGGCTTACTGATACAGGAATCGGATTCGATGTACCATTCAAAGATTTCAGCCTGCATTCAAAATTATACGATATCGATGTAACCGGATATGAAAATGGAACCAACAAACTTCACTTATTCGATATCGAATCTGTAAATGAAAATATCGTAGGCGACGGAATCTCATTTGACAAGAATGATATCCGTGAGAACCTGACGCTGTTTCTCTATCCGGACGACAGTGACAAACAGGGCGAACTGCTTCGTATCTATCAGCAGTATTTCATGGTAAGTAATGGTGCACAGTTCATTTTAAAAGAATGTGAAGAAAAGGGCTATTCACTGGAAGAACTTGACAAACACGTTGTAATCCAGATCAACGATACACATCCGTCTATGGTAATTCCGGAGCTGATCCGTCTTTTGACAGCAAGAGGAATCTCTATGGATAAAGCAATCGAGATCGTGACAAATACTTGTGCATACACGAACCATACGATCCTTGCAGAAGCACTGGAGAAATGGCCGATCGACTATCTGGAGGCAGTTGTTCCGCACTTAATGCCGATCATCCGTGAACTGGCAGCAAGAGTGGCAGCAAAATATGATAACAAAGATGTGCAGATCATCGACGAGTGGAACCGTGTACACATGGCAAGAATGGATATGCATTACGGATTCAGTGTCAATGGTGTTGCAGCACTTCACACAGAGATCCTGAAAAATGTAGAATTGAAGCCATTCTATGACATTTATCCGGAGAAATTCAACAATAAGACCAATGGTATCACATTCAGAAGATGGCTGATGCACTGTGATAAGAAACTGGTAGAATGGATGGATAAATACGGAGTCGGTGAGTTCCGTAAAGATGCTTCCAAACTGGAAGGACTTCTTGCACAGATCGATAACGAAGAAGCACTGAACGAGCTTCTGGATGTTAAGCAGCAGAATAAGACAGCATTAAAAGAATATCTGGAAAAAGAATCCGGAGTTGTACTGAACGACAACGCAATCTTCGATATTCAGATCAAACGTCTCCATGAGTATAAGAGACAGCAGATGAATGTCCTGTATATCATTTACAAATATCTGGACATCAAAGCCGGAAATAAACCAAAGAGACCGATTACAATGATCTTCGGTGCCAAGGCAGCACCTGCTTACATTATTGCAAAGGACATCATTCATGTAATCCTGTGCTTACAGGAACTGCTCAAGAATGATCCGGAAGTGGCACCGTACCTGCAGGTTGTTATGGTAGAGAACTACAATGTGACAATGGCAGAGAAACTGATCCCGGCATGCGAAGTATCTGAGCAGATTTCACTGGCATCTAAGGAAGCAAGTGGAACAGGTAACATGAAGTTCATGTTGAACGGTGCTGTAACGCTTGGAACAGAGGACGGTGCAAATGTAGAGATCCATCAGCTTGTCGGGGACGAGAATATCTATATCTTCGGAGAGAGCAGCGACCAGGTAATCGAGCACTATGCAAAATCAGACTATGTGGCAGCAGATTACTATATCAATGACAAAGACATCCGTAAGTGGGTAGACTTCATTATCAGCCCTGAGATGCTGAAAATCGGTGATGTGCGTACACTTCTTGAGATTCACGCAGAACTGATCCAGAAAGACTGGTTCATGACACTTCTGGATGTAAAAGATTACATTCAGACAAAAGAAAGAGTATTTGCAGATTACGAAGACCGTATGACATGGGCAAAGAAGATGATCGTGAACATTGCAAAAGCAGGATTCTTCTCATCAGATCGTACGATCGCCGAGTATAACAGAGATATCTGGCATGTATAAAATGTGTGCAAGGGAATAAGCCGCACAAAAACAATCGGAAAATGAATGCAGGTATCTTTCTGGTGGCAACGCAGGGAAACATCCATGCATTATCCATTTCACCGAAAGGCCTGATCATGGGAATGCTGCTGGCGATTACGACCTGTTTCTACGGAGTACTTCCGGGACCGCTTCTTAAGAAATATCCGGCCGAGTCAGTATGCGCATGGGCGATGCTGATCGGCGGATGCGTGCTGGCGGTATTCTTAAGACCGTGGAGAATTGAGGCACATCTGGATATGATTGTGATTGTAGGATTCCTGACAATCGTAATCGTGGGAACAATCTTACCGTTCTGTCTGTATCTGGCAGCGGTAAAATACGCAGGAAGTGTATATGCAGGATTATTATCAAGCGTGGAGCCGGTAGCGGCAACGATCGTGGCGGCGATCTTTTTAGGAACTGCATTCCCGGCAATAGATATTCTGGGATTTGCACTGGTATTATCTACACTTTTCATTTTGAATATCAATTCGAAATAAATACAGGAAATAAATACAGATAGTAAAAAAGGATGCATCAATTTGCATCCTTTTTTGAGAGAATAATGAATGAGGCTTTTCTTTTCGATATGCCACTTCATTAACTATAATAACACATTTAAAGTGAATGTATAGACCCGACAGGGTTCCTTAACACATTCTTAGCAATCGTATATATAAAAGGATACCCGGCAGATAGAGCAGTAAATTACACTTCATTCTCATCTTCGCACATACGATAACCGACACCGACTTCGGTAAATAAAAACTGTGGCTGTGATGGATTCCGTTCTATTTTGCGGCGTATATTGGCCATATTTACACGCAGAATACGATTATTGTTGTCGGTAAAAGGTCCCCATACATTTGCCATTACAGAAGCATAGGTCATAACCTTTCCGGAATTGCGCGCAAGGTAGGCAACAATTTTGTATTCTATAGGTGTCAGATGTATCTCCTCGCCGTCCAGAGTCAGCATTCTTTTTTCGAAATCAAGTATAAGTCCCTGACATTTGTAAGGACGGATATAAAGAGGCGAGTTTGATGCCATACGGTTGCTGTGACGTAAAGAAGTACGGATTCTGGCAAGCAGTTCCGAAGTTCCGAATGGCTTGGTGATATAGTCATCGGCACCAAGATCCAGAGCGGCCACCTTATCATGTTCTCCGGTTCTTGCTGAAATGACGATGATCGGGCAACTGGTCCATTCGCGGACAGAAGCTATGATATCATTTCCATCCATGTCCGGAAGTCCAAGGTCCAAAAGGATCAGATCCGGACATTGTGAATTGATAATGGACAATCCGGCCTTCCCGGAAGTGACGGTAGTTGTTTTATATCCATTGGCCTTTAATGTTCTGGACATGAAGTCCAGAATATTTTTTTCATCCTCTATGATCAAAATAGAATAGCTGTCATTCATGATTAAGTATCCCCCTTTGGTAATGTAAATAGAAATTCAGCGCCATCTGCATGATTATGTGCGGCAATTTTTCCGCCATGTGCCTGGACAATAGTGTTGCAGATAGAAAGACCGATTCCCATGCCACGGTGGGTATCCGATGTACGTGGGGCTGTATATTCGCCTTTTAAAATCAGTGGGATGGTCTGTTCGTCAATACCCTTTCCATAATCTATGATATGAAAGGTAACGGTATCCGGGTTTTCTGTAATACGAAGGTCGATAGGCCTGTCGCTTTCGGAATGAACAAAAGCATTTTCCATCAGATTCATTAGAACCTGTTCGATAAGAAGCGAATCCATCGGAATGATCAGGACATCTTCCGGAGCGCTTACGTGAATTTCAATATCCGGAAGCCGCCGTTTTAATCGGATGATTGCTTCGGAAACGACTTCTTCTACGACTTCGTCCTCTTTTTTAACAGTTCCGGTATCATCCTGAATTCTTGTGACAGACAGAAGATTTTCGACCATATTCAAAAGCCAGTGTGAATCTTCGTTAATAGACGATACAAGACTTTGCTTTTCGGATCAGTCAGATTCTGATAATTTTCTATAAAAGAATCCGAAGAACCTATAATAGAAGTAAGCGGTGTACGAAGATCATGAGAGATTGCCCGCAGAAGATTGGCACGTATCCGTTCTTTGTCTGCCTCATTGATCGCACGCTCTCTTTCCAGAATCATTTTGTCCTGTTTCTTTAACTGTGTTGTCAATGTGGATATGATCAGTGAAATGGAAAGCAGAAATACAAATGTGACAGGGTATCCGCTGATCTGAAAATTAACTTTAAAATAAGGATATGTAAAGCACCAGTTGATGAATATAACACAAAACAAAGCAGAAATAATACCAAAAACATATCCACTGGTAATTCTGGCAATGATAATAAGAGCAAGAATATAAATAAGTGCAATATTGGCAGGATCGCTTCTGGTAATATGAAAAAATGAGAAAGCCAGAACCGTTGCCAGTGTCAGGATACAGATAGTAGAAAGAATATTATGGCATAAAGTCTTAGGGTCAGATGAATTGTCGGTTTTTGCTGTTTTTTTCAATGTTGCTCCTTTCTCCGAAAGCCGGTCAGATATTCTTTTCATATTGTTAGATTATAACACAAAAAAAGAAAATCGGAATACTGGAAAAATTGTATTAAAAATAATGCGTAAATTCTAAAAGTTTGTGCGTTAATGTGGTAAAAAATGTGATATTATGTGACGAGGAGGAATGAACTATGAAATGTACAAGAAATGTAACAGATCACGTGATCTGGGTGGGCGCAAATGACAGAAGATTAAACTTATTTGAGAATTTATTCCCGATTCCAAGAGGGGTATCCTATAATGCATATCTGATCAAAGATGAGAAGAATGCCCTGATGGATACAGTAGATGCATCCGCATCCGAACAATTTATTGAAAATGTAACTTATGCATTAAACGGCGGGAAATTAGATTACCTTGTCGTACAGCATATGGAACCGGATCATTGTGCCAATATCCAGAGAATTCTGGAGTTATATCCAGAGACAAAAGTAGTTGGAAATGTAAAAACCATGCAGATGATCAGCCAGTTCTTTGATGCAGATCTGGAAGGCAGACAGGTTATGGTAAAAGAAGGCGACACGCTGGAACTTGGAAATCATACCCTTCATTTTGTGATGGCACCGATGGTACACTGGCCGGAGGTTATGGTATCTTATGAAGATTCGGAGAAGATCCTGTTCTCTGCAGACGCATTCGGAACATTTGGCGCATTGAACGGCAATCTGTTCAACGACGAGGTTGATTTCGAAAAGGACTGGATTGATGATGCAAGAAGATACTTCACGAATATCGTAGGAAAATATGGCATACAGGTACAGGCACTTCTGAAAAAAGCAGCAGGGCTGGATATTCAGATGATCTGCCCGCTTCACGGACCGGTATGGAGAAATAATCTGAATTACTTTATTGAGAAACACGATAAGTGGAGCAAATACGAGCCGGAAGACCAGGCTGTTGCCATTATCTATGGTTCTATTTACGGAAATACAGAGCAGGCAGCAGATGCACTGGCAGCAAAGCTTGGTGCAAAAGGTGTAAAAAATATTGCAGTCTATGATGCATCCAAGACAGATGTATCAGAACTGATCGCCGAGATCTTCCGTGTCAGCCATGTGGTGATCGCATGCCCGACATACAACGGAGGCATCTATCCACCGATCGAAAATCTGCTGGCGCACATGAAGGCACTGGCTGTACAGAACAGAACGGTTGCTGTTATGGATAACGGAACCTGGGCTGCAACAGCAGGAAAGCAGATCGTAAAACAGTTAGAAGAGATGAAAAATATGACGGTACTCGATCAGAAACTGTCGATCAAATCTACATTAAAAGCGGATCAGGAAGATAACTTAGATGCATTTGCACAGCAGATCATAGATGCTATGTAAATGCATCTAAGAAGCAGTGAAGAACAATAGAATGCAGATGTCATGATATGAAAGACGTGTATTGAGTGGAGGTCGATAGAATGAACAATTACACAAGAGAAGATATATTGAGAATGGTAGAAGAAGAGGATGTAGGATTTATCCGGCTGCAGTTTACGGATATTTTCGGAACCATGAAAAATATCGCGATAACCACAAGCCAGCTGGAAAAAGCACTGGATAATGAAATCATGTTTGATGGATCATCTATAGAAGGTTTTGCAAGAGTAGAAGAGTCGGATATGTATCTGTATCCGAATCTGAATACATTTGAGATATTTCCATGGAGACCGCAGCAGGGAAAAGTTGCCAGACTGATCTGTGATGTGTATAAACCAGATGGAACGCCTTATGAAAGTGATCCGAGATATATCCTGAAAAAAGTAATGGAAGATGCGAAAGAGATGGGATACGAATTTAATGTCGGACCTGAGCTGGAATTCTTCCTGTTCCATACAGATGATGACGGATTGCCGACCACGCTGTCACATGAAAGTGCCGGATATTTTGATCTCGGGCCTCTGGACCTTGGTGAGAATGCAAGACGTGATATGGTGTTGACGCTGGAAGATATGGGATTTGAGATTGAATCTTCCCATCATGAGGCGGCTCCGGCGCAGCATGAGATAGATTTCCGTTATGATGAGGCGCTGACGACCGCAGATAATATTATGACATT